>ERZ836877.6218-NODE-6218-length-10826-cov-2.996379_pt1 | contig 10826 bp, 7 predicted proteins | sample MGYA00519469_ERZ836877 | MGnify/ENA primary metagenome ERZ836877 (study PRJEB31850, sample SAMEA3708809) | human gut metagenome | biome: human gut; feature: human-associated habitat; material: faeces | place: China | collected 2014 ... | reverse complement strand
TGTATACCTCGGCTGACGTCAGCCAGATACAGAGCCTCGCATCAAGCACTGACGACGGCGAGACATTCACAATCTACCCGGGCAACCCCGTGCTCACCCTCGACAGCGAGGCCCGCGACCCCAACATGTTCTGGGACAATGATAAAAAGCATTGGGTACTCGTGCTCGCGCATGCCCTCGAACATGAGATGCTCATCTTCACCTCACACGACATGAAAGAATGGACGCTCGAAAGCAGCTTCGGCAAAGGTCTCGGCGCCCAGGACGGTGTCTGGGAGTGTCCCGACCTCTTCGAGCTGCCTGTAGACGGTACTGACAAGAAAAAGTGGGTACTGTTGTGTAATCTAAACCCGGGCGGCCCCTTCGGAGGCAGCGCCACTCAATATTTCATAGGCGACTTCGACGGTCGTAAATTTACCGCCGACACTGCCGCCGACGGCAGCGTGCCGACCAAGTGGCTCGACTTCGGCAAAGACCATTACGCCACCGTCAGCTTCAGCGACGCACCCGACAGCCGCCGCACCGTCATCGGATGGATGAGCAACTGGCAGTATGCGCCCGAAGTGCCGACGACACAATTCCGCAGCGCCAACACTCTGCCCCGCGAGATCGGCCTCTTCACCGACAGCCGCGGCGACATCTACGCCTCGTCGGCACCGTCGCCCGAGGTCGACGCCCTGCGTGACAAGGTCGTGAAATCGGTCAGCCGCGCCGGTATCGGCAACAGAGGCCGCAGCTATGAGCTGCCCGAGCTTTGTGAAATAGCCTTCGACATCGACCCGCAGAAAGCCCGCACTGTCGACATCATGCTATCAAACGCCGCCGGCGAGAAAGTGACGATGACCTACGACCCGGCCAAAAGCAGCCTCTCGTTCGACCGTCGCCAGAGCGGCATCACCGATTTCAGCCAGGACTTCCCGGCCGTGACGGCAGCGCCGACATTCAACGACGGCCGACGCCTCTCCCTCAGAATATTCATCGACCGCTCGAGCATCGAAGTCTTTGAATCTCACGGCCGTTTTGTCATGACCAATCTCGTCTTCCCCACCTCACCGTATACCCAAATGACCGTCAGCTCCGACGGAGGCGACGCACGCATCTCTGACCTTAAGATTTATTCTATCAAACCGGCAAGGTAACATCATATATTCCCGAACGACAATAAACTGATCCACTATACAATAACATGAAAACTTCTTCATCTCTCACGACAGACCGCAAAAGCACCCTGATGCAGATGGCGCCGGTCATGTTGTGCTTCTTTGCCATGGGCTTCGTCGACCTTGTCGGCACCGCCTCCAACTACGTGCAGAAAGACCTTGGTCTCACCGACTCACAGGCAAATCTCTTCCCGTCGCTCGTTTTCTTCTGGTTCCTGATTTTCTCGGTGCCGACAGGCATTCTGATGAACCGCATAGGCCGCAAAAAGACAGTGCTCATAAGCCTTATCGTGACGGCCGTCTCGCTTGTCATACCCATCACCGGCGACAGCTATACGACGATGCTCGTGTCATTCTCGCTCCTGGGCATCGGCAACGCCATCATGCAGACATCGCTCAACCCCCTTGTGACCAACCTGATCAGCGGCGACAAACTCGCCTCGACCCTCACCTTCGGCCAGTTTGTCAAAGCCATCGCCTCGTTTCTCGCGCCTATCCTCGCGGCGTGGGGCGCAACGACCTATCTGCCTACATTCGGTCTCGGCTGGCGCTCGCTCTTCGTCATCTATGCCATCGTCAGCGTATTGTCAGTGACGGCTCTCGCCGCCACGCCGATTGAAGAAGAACGCCCCGACAAGGCATCCGGCGTCGGCGAATGTCTCCGTCTGCTCGGACGCCCGTTCGTGCTGCTATGCTTCATCGGCATCATGTGCCACGTCGGAATCGACGTAGGCACCAACACCACCGCTCCGAAAATCATCATGGAGCGCCTCGGACTCCCCCTCGAGGAGGCCGGTTTTGCCACAGGCGTCTACTTCATCTTCCGCACGGCCGGATGTTTCCTCGGCGCATTCATCCTGCGTTCGATGTCGGCCAAAATTTTCTTCTTCATCAGTGTGCTGATGATGCTCGCCGCCATGTGCATGCTCTTCGTCTCGACAGCCCTGACTCCCATCTATGTCGCTCTCGCCATGATAGGCTTCGGCAACTCTAACATTTTCTCAATCGTTTTCTCTCAGGCTCTTATGTCAAGTCCGGCAGAAAAGAACGAGGTGTCGGGTCTTATGATCATGGGCCTCTTCGGCGGCACGGTTTTCCCGCTTGCCATGGGCTATGCGGCCGACGCATTCGGTCAGGCCGGATCGGTCGCCGTGATGACCGTCGGTGTGGCCTATCTCTTATATTATACTCTGAAAATCAAAAAAATTTAACAACCAAATAAAACCACATAATATCATGAACGATATAGTTGTAGGAATGGGCGAAGCCCTCTGGGACGTCCTTCCCGAAGGCAAAAAAATCGGTGGCGCACCGGCCAACTTCGCCTATCATGTCTCACAGTTCAGTCTGCCCAGCTGTGTTGTCAGCGCCGTAGGCGACGACGCTCTCGGCAACGAAATCATCGAGAACTTCACTTCGAAAGGTCTCAACCACCTCATCGAGAAAGTACCCTATCCGACCGGCACGGTCCAGGTCGAAATCGACCAGGCCGGCATACCCCAGTATGAAATCAAAGAAAACGTCGCCTGGGACAACATACCGTACACCGCCCGCCTCGAACAGCTCGCCGGCAGGACAAAAGCAGTCTGCTTCGGCTCGCTCGCACAGCGCAATATCGTCTCGCGCAACACCATCAACCGTTTTCTCGACGCGATGCCCCAGAGCGACGAATGCCTTGTCGTCTTCGACGTCAACCTGCGTCAGGGCTTCTATAACAAAGAGATTCTTTGCAACTCGATGAAACGTTGCAACATACTCAAAATCAACGACGAGGAACTCGTGACCGTCAGCCGCATGTTCGGTTATCCCGGCATCGACCTTCAGGACAAATGCTGGATTCTCCTGGGCAAATACAATCTCAAGATGCTGATACTCACCTGCGGCATCAACGGCAGCTATGTCTTCACTCCCGGCAATGTGTCGTTCCAGCCGACTCCCAAAGTCGAAGTCGCCGACACTGTCGGCGCCGGCGACTCGTTTACCGCAGCCTTCATCGCCGGCATTCTGCGCGGCAAGAGCGTCACCGAGGCTCACTCTATCGCCGTGCGCACATCAGCGTATGTCTGCACAAAAAAAGGCGCAATGCCCATTCTGCCTGACGAATATACCAAATAATCACTGAGTAATATCCTCGCGGCGCGGCGGTCATTTCGGACTGGCGCGCCGCTCTATTTCCTACTCTGATTCCAATGGCCTAATTTCGGAGAAAAAACACCGTTATGAAAGCCATCGATTTTAAATTCATCACTTCGTGCCACGCTACTGTCACATCCTATAGCAACAGCCTTACAACCACCGGTTTCAATCTGACGACAACCGGCATCACTGACATGAACACCCGCAATAACGCAGCAGGTCTTACGCCTTATATCGAGCGTCAGATCAGTCTGTTGAAAGCCAGCGGCCGCCAGCGCACCGCCGAGACATACCGCGCGGCTCTCAACAGTTTCAGACACTTCAGCCACGGCCGCGACATAGCCCTGTGTGACATCACTCAGGGCGTCGCCGGCGACTACCAGATATGGCTGCGGGGACGAGGTGTCGGTGACAATACCGTTTCATTCTATATGAGAATACTGCGCGCCGTCTATAACCGTGCCGTCGACGAAGGCCTTGCCGACGACCGGCACCCTTTCCGACACGTCTACACCGGCATCGCAAAAACGGTCAAACGAGCCGTGTCGCTCGACACCCTCAGACGCATCAGACACCTCGATCTCAGCCGTCGTCCGGCACTCGAATATGCCCGTGACATGTTTATCATGAGCTTCTGTCTCAGAGGCATGAGCTTTGTCGACATGGCTCTGTTGAAAAACAGCGACCTTTGCGGCGGGATGCTCTACTACCGCCGTCGCAAGACCGGGCGCATGCTGTCGGTTGCATGGACGTCAGAGATGCAGGCCATCGTCGACCGCCACCGGGGCCGCGAGTCGTCAGAATATCTCCTGCCGATAATTCGCGGCCGCTATCGCGACGTGCGTACTGCCGCCCGCAACGCCGGCTACAACATCAACCGCAGCCTCAAACGCATCGCCGCAATTATCGGCCTCGACACACCGCTGACGATGTATGTCGCGCGCCACAGCTGGGCGACTCTCGCGCGCAATCAGGGTGTGCCGCTGACACTCATCAGCGAAGGCATGGGACACAGCTCTGAAAAGACCACCCGCATATATCTCGCCTCGATTGACACTGCCGAACTCGACCGCGCCAACTCGCGGCTGATAGCATTGCTTTAAATAATATTCACCTAATTATTAAAAATGATGCTTAAAGTATTAAAAATCGTGCAATGCCCAATTTTTAATAGTCAAAGCGACATCTTTACTATCCTTGATTTTCAATCCATAATAATTTTGTTGCAGAAATTTTTTTTACCAATCATAATAAACATGAAAAAATCAATTCTCTTTGCGCTGATCATGCTGCTCACAGCCATAGGCGCACAAGCACAGAACATCACGGTGCGGGGAACAGTGCTCTCCAAAACCGACGATGAACCCCTCATCGGGGCCTCGGTGCTTTCGGAGGCCAACAAGAACGCGGCGGCCACCGACATCGACGGCAAGTTTACTCTATCTGTACCAAAAGGCTCAAAACTGACCGTCTCCTACGTGGGCTATCTGCCGACGACAGTTCTGGCCGAACCCGAGATGACAATCTATTTGGCCGAAAACAGCGAGCTTCTCGACGAAGTCGTCGTCATCGGCTATCAGACCATCAGAAAAGCCGACCTCACCGGCGCCGTCGCCGTGATGAATCTCAAAGAACCTATCAGCGAGAATTCAGGCAACATCATGAATTCGCTCGCCGGCAAGATGCCCGGCGTCAACGTCGTTCCCGACGCCGCCCCGGGCGGAACCGGCTCGATCCGCGTGCGCGGTATGTCGACAGCCAACTCGAGCAACGACCCTCTATATATTATCGACGGTGTGCCCACCGACAACATCAACATGATCAACCCGGCCGACATCGAGAGCATGCAGGTGCTTAAAGACGCGGCCTCGGCCTCAATCTACGGCTCGCGTGCCGCCAACGGCGTCGTCATCATCACGACAAAACAAGGAGCCGGCGACCGCATGACAATCAACGTCAACTATGCCGTCAGCGCCCAGACTATCGCCAAACGCTACGAGATGCTCAGCGCCGAACAGTGGGGCACAGCTTACTGGGCCGCATCAAAGAACTCGAATATTCCCCCGAGCCACACGCTCTACGGCAACGGCCCGACACCTGTCCTCCAGCCCTATGTAGGCGGCAACACAAACTTCCCCACCACCAACACCGACTGGCAGGACGAAGTCTACCGCACGGCATGGACAAACAACCTCACAGCCTCTATCTCGAACAGCTCAGAGAAAGGCTCGGTGATGTTCTCGCTCAACTACATCAACCAGAACGGCAACATCCGGGAGACATTCTACGAACGCTATGCCGCCCGCATCAACTCTCACTATAATTTCAACAAGTATATCAGCGTCGGCGAGAATCTCGCCATCGCCCGCTGGAGCAACCGTGGCGTCGACGTCGCCGGAGACCGGGGCATACCCTTCACGGCCATGAGCCAGCATCCGGCCCTTCCCGTGCGCGGCCTCAACGGCGAATGGGCACGCCCCATCTCGCTCATCGCATCTGACCTTGCCAACCCCGTGCAGCTCATCGCCAACGCCAAGGACAACCAGAACACATCGTGGCGTATTCTCGGCAACGCATACCTTGAGGTGAAACCCGTCGACGGCCTCTCGGTCAAAACCAACATCGGCATCGAACACAGCCAGTATTTCAACGTCGGCCTCGGCCGTGCCACCAATCCCGGCGACGTCAACAGTGTCTCGAGCGCCTACGGACAGGGCGACACCTGGACATGGACCAACACCGCCAACTATGTCCGTCAGTTTGCCGGCAAACATAACATCAATGTCCTCATAGGCTCTGAAGCCATCGGCTACACATTCCGCGACCTTAGCGGCTCGCGCCAGGGCTACGCCTTCGAAGACCCCGACTTCATGCAGGTAGGTTCGGGCACAGGCGACCGCGACAGCGGCGGCGGCAAGAGCCAGTGGGCCGTCTTCTCGCTCTTCGCCAAAGCCGACTACAACTACGCCGACCGCTATCTGGCATCGTTCACCATCCGCCGCGACGAGAACTCGCGCTTCGCCAAAGGCCATCGCGCAGGCGTCTTCCCCGCATTCTCACTCGCATGGCGCCCGACCCAGGAAGATTTCTTCCCCAAAAGCGACGTCCTGACCGACCTCAAGATACGCTACAGCTGGGGTCAGAACGGTAATGCCAACATCCCGCCGCTCTATCCCGCCTATTCGACCTACATCCTCAACACCGGCAACGGCGCATATGACATCGCCGGCACAGGCTCATCGACAACATCGGGCATCACACTCTCGGCATCGGGCAACCCCGACCTCAAATGGGAGACAACCTACCAGAATAACATCGGCGTCGACCTCCAGTTCCTCGGCGGTGCCGTCAACCTCAGCGCCGACTACTATATCAAGAAGACCAAAGACATGCTGACCATCCCGCCGGCACTCGACGTCGCCGGCGAGAACGCCGCCATCTGGCTCAACACCGGCAGCATGAGGAACAACGGCTGGGAAGTGACACTGAGCTACAACAGCCCCTTCTACGGCGACTTCTCGTGGTCGGGTTCTGTCAACGTCGCCCAGTATAAAAACAAACTCGAAAACCTCAACTCGCGTCAGAAATTCATCGGCGGCGACCAGCGTCTCATACCCGGCTACGCCATGGGCGTCTACTATGGTTATGTCTGCGACGGCATCTTCCAGAACCTCGAGGAGGTCGCCAACCACGCCACTCAGGCAGGCGCCGCTCCCGGCCGTCTGATCTACCGTGACCTCGACGGCAACGGAGTTATCGACGACAACGACCGCTGCATCATCGGCGACCCCAACCCCGACCTGTCGCTCGGCCTCAACCTCAACTTCAAGTACAAAGCCTTCACGCTCGACATGTTCTTCGCCGGCGACTTCGGCTTCGACATCCAGAACCACATGAAACGCCAGCTCTACTCGATGAGCTACGGCAACCTCGCCACAAACCGCAGCCGCGACATCCTCAACGCATGGAGCGCCGAGAACACCGGCAGCAAGATTCCGGCCCTGTCGCTCACCGACGACAACAACGAGTCGCGCTTCTCGACCTACTACGTCGAAAACGGTTCTTACATGAAGATGAAATACCTCAAGCTCTCTTACTCGCTGCCCTCCCGCCTCATCAGCAAGATCGGAGCCTCGAAGCTCGACGTCTACGGCCAGGCTGAGAACGTCTTCACCATAACAGATTACAAAGGTCTCGACCCCGAACTGCTTCCCGGCGAATACGGCGCCCGCATCGACAACGGCGCATATCCCCGCCCCCGCACATTCACTCTCGGCCTGTCACTTCAATTCTAAACAGTCATGAAAAATCTTAAGAAATATATCAAAGCCGCTGTCGGCATCATCGCCGCAGCATCGCTGGGCATCTCGGTTACTTCGTGTGACGACATGCTCGACACCAAACCTCAGGGTGCGTTCACAACCGAACAGATCGGCGACGAAGAGGCCATCGACCTGATGACTGCCGCCTACGCCACCCTCATGTGCCACTACTTCGGCAACAACGAGTCGTTTGCCGGACCGATCAACAACTGGGTCTTCGACGTCCGCGCCGACGACGCCTACAAAGGCGGCGACGGTGTGACCATGGAAGCCTACATGCATCAGCTCGAAATCGGCAATGTGCAGAGCGACAACGATGTAATCAACTTCAAATGGCGGAACAACTATTTTTCGATTTCGCGTTGCAACACTGCCATAAAGGCCATTCTTTCGGCTGCCAGTCTTCCCGAAGAGACCCAAGCGTCTTTCATTGCTGAAATGAAGACACTCCGGGCTTACTACTACTTCGATATGCTCCGTCTCTTCGAGAAATTCCCTTACTTCGATGAGACTGTCGCCAATCCTTCGGAGTGCCGTGCCGACGAATATAGCCGGCAGCAGATTGCTGATTTCATCCGCGAAGACCTCCGCAACGCCTATCGTGTTCTGCCCGAGACTCAGGAAGAAGCCGGCCGATTCAACCGTTATGTGGCCGCTGCTATTCTCGCCCGTGTGGATATGTTCCTTTCGGAATGGAAAGAAGCTTCGGAGTATGCCGGTTATGTGATAGACTCGCACAAATACGAGCTTTATCCCAATTTCCTCGACATGTCGAAGCCCGAGTACAACAACATGTACGAATCAGTGATGGCCGTGCAGTTCTCATCGGCGAACTCTCCCGACCAGTACAACTTCAACAACTGTCTCAACTGCACATGGTCGGAAGGCAATCTCTACGGCAACGGCGATGATTTCTATCTTGCCTCGCAGGACCTTGTAAACGCATTCCGCACTGATGAAAACGGTCTTCCTTATCTCGATGGCTCACAGAACGCCGAGAGCGTGACATCCGCCGATTATGCCGGTAATGTCGACCCCCGTCTCGATTTTACTCTCGGCCGCATAGGCATGCCCTGGCGCTCATACCAGTACAACGAAAAGTGGTGCCGCAATCTTGAACTCTACGGTCAGTATTCAGGCAAAAAGCCCTATCCTTCGCCCGATTCCCCCTACGTGAAAGTGGGTATCGTACCCTGGGGCGCATCATCGCTCAACTACGTAATCATCCGCTATGCCGATGTGCTGCTCATGAAAGCCGAAGCTCTCATTGAACTCAATGAGAATCTCGACCTCGCCCGTAATCTGATTAATCAGGTGCGAGCCAAAGCCGCCCGCTCTGTCGATGCCTCTTATGCACCTGTAGACTGCGACCCGATGATTGCCAACTACGCCGTAGGTCAGTATTCCGCCACTGCATGGAATCAGGATTATGCACGTCGTGCCGTTCGTCACGAACGTCGTATCGAGCTGGCTATGGAAGGTCTCCGCTGGTTTGACCTTGTACGCTGGGGCACTGCCGTAGAGGTGGTCAACAACTACTACAAGTTCGAGGTGGCATATCAGCCCTATTACGCTTCGGCTTCATTGTCGGCTGACGAACTCTACTTCCCGATACCTCTTAACCAGAAGGACAACGCAGGCGACCTTTATGACTGAGCCTGTATAATCGACATTTACTCAATGCATAATATTCAAACGAAATGAAAAATATAATGAAATATGGTCTGGGGGCTGTCGCTCTCTCGCTCTGGCTCATATTCGGCTCCTGCTCGGATTTCGAGCCTACAGGATTTGACGCGGTGCCCGAACTCCCCACGGTCAGCAATCTGCAGGCTCAGGTCGAAGGCCACTCTATAAACGTGACATGGCAGCTTCCTTCTGCCGAAGGCATCACCGGCCTGCGTTTTATCAAGAATGCAGATAATCAGAATCCTGTCGAACTCCCGGCCAATGCCACATCTTACACCGTGAAAGGTCAGCCAATGGGTGAGGAAGGGCTCTTTACCGTAAAGGTATGCTATGAAACAAGTATGTTTCGGAAGGCGTGACAACAACGGCTGTTCTGCCCGTTGAGACTCTTGCAGGCGTAAGCAATCTAACTGCAGAGGTATCGGGCCGAACCGTGACTCTGAAATGGACTAATCCCACAGGCTCCGGTATTACCGGTGTGCGCATTATCCGCAACGGCGACACAGGAGCTGCCATCGACCTTCCGGCCGGTACCTCTTCATACGAAATGAAAGCCCAGCCAATGGACGTGGAACTCACCTACAGCGTGCAGCTGATGTATGACGAGTACTATGCCTCTGAGGCCGCAACCACACAAATCAAAGTGCCTTATATAGCGCCTAAAATGGCTTATCTGTTGATTGCGGACAAGTGGCAGGACCTTCCGGACGATGACGAGCGTGCCGCTGCCCAGTGGTTTGCAGCTCAGGAAAACGCTGAGTTTATCACTCCTTCGCGCATTGCCGACCTCTATCCCGTGATTTGGATTGAGATTGACCGTGTGGGTCTGCCTATGGGATGGCAGAATCTTCCGGCACAGATTTCCGGAGAAGAGACTATCGCCGCACTCAGAACATATACCGCCAATGGCGGTAACCTCTATCTTGCCAACATGGCCACACAGCTCACCGTGCCTCTGGGCTTCGTTCCCGAAAACATGGCCCCGACTGTCTACGGCAACGGTGACGGAGGTTCGGGTACGGATGTATGGGTAATCAATCCCTATCTCGGCTGGGATTTCCGCAACGGTTCCGACCAGGGTTTCTACGACCGCACTGCACACGCGATTTTCAAAGACCTTACATTTGAAGACCCCAATGGCTACGGCTATGACAATCTGCCTCTGATTGGCCCCGGTCAGCGTGAGGACCACAACTGCCTGTGGGACTGCAATATTTACGGCCGCGGCTCTTATCCCGATGTAATCGCGAACTTTGAGGCCACCACAGGTTCTCTCGTGCTTGCCACATGGGGCCACGTGCGCGACCACTGTGTTGCCGGTCTTGTGGAGTTCTATGCCAATGCACATCATGGCCGATGCATCGCCAACGGCTTTGCGGCCTATGAATGGAATCAGAACTCCGGTGCCAATCCCTATCAGCACAATGTGGAGCAGCTTACAAGCAATATCCTTGATTATCTGAAATAAGTGTTTATTTTTCCGGATGCCGTATTCCGCCCCGTGCGGAGCGACATCCGG
>ERZ836877.6215-NODE-6215-length-10832-cov-3.259256_pt1 | contig 10832 bp, 6 predicted proteins | sample MGYA00519469_ERZ836877 | MGnify/ENA primary metagenome ERZ836877 (study PRJEB31850, sample SAMEA3708809) | human gut metagenome | biome: human gut; feature: human-associated habitat; material: faeces | place: China | collected 2014 ... | reverse complement strand
CGCTATACCTTCGGCACGCGTGCTTGCATCCGTGCATGGCAACTGGAACCAGGAGGATGCCACCGCCGCGGCCGATTCATTGCTCAGGTTATATCCGCAGACCAACCTTATTTACGCGCACAACGACCGCATGGCCATAGGAGCCTCGGAGGTGGCACGCCGGCTCGGACGCCGCGATATAAAGATAATAGGTATCGACGCCGCGCCGGAGATAGGCATAAAGGCTGTAGCCGAAGGGGTGATAGACGCCACTTTCCTTTATCCGACCGAGGGGCACCGTCTGGTGCGTCTGGCGCTTGCCATATTGTCGGGCGGAAAGTTCGACAAGGACAACATGCTGCCGATGGCGTCGGCGGTGGACAGTACCAACGCCGATATCCTGCTCCTCCAGAATGAATCGCTCAAGGAGGAGACTGCCAAGATGACCAGACTTAAAAGCGAGGTGGACGAGTATTGGGAGAGGCATTCGGCGCAGACGACCCTCTTCTATGCCACTATCGTCATAATTCTTCTTCTGCTCGGTGTGCTGTTTCTGGTATTGCGCACTTTCTGGCAGCATAAGCGATACCAGAATGAGCTGTTGCTTAAAAACAGTCAGCTTGCCGACGAGCGCGACAAGCAGGAGCAACTGAACCGGCAGCTCAGCGAGGCCACCAACTCCAAACTGGTGTTTTTCACAAATGTGTCGCACGACCTTCGCACACCGCTGACGCTTATCGCCGAACCGGTGGAGCAGCTTGCCCGCGCCACCAATCTTACCGCGCCGCAGCGGGTGATGGCCGAGGTGGCCGACCGCAACGTGCGCATACTCAAGCGTCTTATCAATGAGATACTTGATTTCCGGAAATTTGAGAACGGCAAGCTGAACCTGCATCTTTCCGAAGTGAATTTTTCGGAACTCCTCGATGACTGGTTCGGGGCATTCATGCCTCTGGCGCGTAAGCGCAATATCAGGCTTGTGCTTGACAAGGAGGAGAACCGCGAATGCCTTCTGGCGGTGGATGTGGAGAAAATGGAGCGTGTGGTGTTCAACCTTCTCTCGAATGCCCTCAAGTTCACCCCTCCTAACGGCACGGTCACTCTCCGGTGCCGGTGCGACGGCGAGCGTATGCGCCTCTCTGTAAGCGACACGGGCATCGGCATTGCCGCTTCTGAGGTAAAGCATGTCTTCGACCGATTCTATCAGGTTGACAGTGTGGATCCCAAAGGCTCGGGAATCGGCCTCTGGCTGGTGAAATCGTTCGTGGAGCTGCATGGGGGCACTGTGGAGGTGGAGAGCGATCTGGACAAAGGCGCGTGTTTCACAGTGGATCTCCCTGTGAGACATGTGGAGACTTTTGCATCTTCTGCCGGTGCTTCCGGGGCATCGCTTGACAGCGATGATATAATCAAGGAACTTGACAGATCGGAAGATGAAGGGGTAGTAATAGAAGATACCCTTCCTGTGATGCTCGTGATCGACGACAACGCCGACATACGCACTCTGGTGAAACAGACGCTGGTCTGTGAGTATAATGTGATACAGGCCGCCGACGGCAAGGAGGGGTTGCGCATGGCCGCCAAATATGTGCCTGACATTGTGCTGTGCGATGTGATGATGCCGGTAATGGACGGCATGGAGTGTTGCCGCCGCATCAAGGAGGAGGTGAGCACGAGCCATATACCGGTGCTGATGCTCACGGCCTGCTCCCTCGATGAACAGCGCATGCAGGGCTACCGCAGCGGAGCCGACGCTTATCTCACGAAACCTTTCGACGCTGAGATGCTCCGGTCACGTTGTGCCAACCTGCTTGCCAACCGGCGCCGCATCACCGAGCTTTACAAGTCTGAAACCGGTGCGCCCGTGGTGACGGCTCCCTCGGCCCCCTCTTCCGAGCCTGAGGCTCCGAAAAAAGTGGTGTCCGACATCGACAGCGAGTTCTATGCCCGTTTCCTCGCCATTGCCGAGAAGGAGATCTCCAAGCCTGAGGTTGGGGTGGATGAGATCGCGGCCATGATGGGGCTCGGACGCTCGCAGTTCTACCGCAAGATAAAGGCGCTTACCAATTTCTCGCCGGTGGAACTGCTGAGGCAGATGCGTCTCAAGCATGCGCGTACGCTGCTCACCACCACGGAAAAGAACATAAGCGAGATCGCTTATGAGACGGGATTCTCCACCCCGGCTTATTTTACCAAATGTTTCCGCGACGTGTATGGCAAGACGCCTACCGAACTGCGCGAGGAGCTTGGCATGAAGAAATGAGCAAAAAGAAAACCAGGTACCTTCACAGGCACCTGATTCCCCATTCATCACATTATGCTTACAATTAAGTGCTCTTTTGTATTTGTAAGTAGATCCTTAACGTAAGTTTCCGGTTACGTCGGCAGGCGATGCCGGGAGCATCTCCCGGTATGCCTGCATATATGTTTTCAGTAGCGGCCTTGTACGATGGGCCAGTCCACTATGTCCCACAGTGCCTCGAGAGAGTCTTTGCGGCGGTTCTGGTAGTCGAGATAGTAGGCATGTTCCCACACGTCGAATGTCAGGATCGGGGTAAGGCCCTTGGTCAGAGGCGAGCCGGCGTTAGGCTCCTGGGTAATGAAGAGTTTCCCCTCGCGGTCGCGCGACAGCCATACCCAGCCTGAACCGAAGAGTTTCACTCCGGCATCCACAAACTCTTTCTTGAACTGCTCGAACGATCCGAAATCGCGGTCAATGGCGGCCCTGAGGTCGCCGTCAGGCTCTCCTCCGCCGTCGGGGGAGAAGGAGAAGAAGTAGAAGATATGGTTCCATGCCTGCGAAGCGTTGTTGAACAGTGCTCCGTTTGAATCCCTTATGATCTCTTCGAGCGGGAGATCCTCGAACTCGGTGCCCTCGATCAGGGCATTCAGATTGTCGATATACGCTTTCTCATGCTTTCCGTAATGGAACTCGATAGTCCGTCGGGAGATGGCAGGCTCAAGTGCGTCGTTGGCATAGGGGAGGTCGGGCTGGTCGTATTTCATCGCTTATAGTTTTTGTGTATTTATAAATATAGTGATTACAGTTGTGAGCGGCCTCATGCGTCAGGATTTTTGTGGTTGCCTGCCGCATATCGCTCTTCATACACAAAACGCCCGGAGCGCTTGTGGTGTTCGCTCCGGGCGGTTATTTTCATTTTTTTAGCTCCTTGGGGAGCCTTTGGTCATATCAGAATTTGTATCCTACGGTGAGGGCGAGCTGGCTCGCGTTCTCGGTTATGGTGGCTTTGGGGGCGCGTGTCCAGTAACCGTCGTAGTCGGTGAAGGGGGTGAAGCAGTTGTAGGTGCTGTTGCGGTGGCTGTATACGTAAGCCAGATCCACATAGAAACCTCCGGTGCGGTAACCCACACCTGCGGTAACGCGGTTCGTGGTCTTGTTGAAAGTATAGCCGAGGTCTGTGCCCGAGGTGTATATCTCTAGTTTGTCATCGGCAGCGTCATCCTTTACACTCGAGGAGGTGAAGCCGTAGCCGGCACGTATGCTGAACTGTGGGGTGACACGGAATTCACCGCCGATGCGCAGTGTGTTGGAGCTGCGGAAGTAGGTGTTGATGTCGTCGTTGTAGAGGTCGAAATCACCGTAGCTGTCGGAGGTGGTCATTTTGTTGGTGGCGGTGTACTCATAGTCCATGCTGAGGATGCCGCGTCCGCCGATCACACCGGCCAGGCCTACCATCATGCGCCATGGCGACTTCATGTTCCAGTCATAGTTCGCATAGTTGGTGTGGTCCTGACCCTTGAATCCGTTGCTTGCTCCGAAGCTGCATTCTCCCTGGTATGTGGTGGTGAGGGAGTACCATGTGGGGGAATGTATGGCGAAACCGATGCGCAGTTCGTTCACAGGTTTCAGGATAAGGCCGAATTTGAGGTTCACGCCTGTACCCGACATTTTTTTCCAGTTGTCGATCTGCCAGTCGCAGTTGCCCTCTTCGATGTCGTAGTTCTCGCTGTCGGGTACTGGCACGTTGGCTCCCTGGAGCCTTTCGCTGTAGCTGCTCCAGCGCTCCTGGGTTATGTCGGTGATGCCGATGCCGAGACCCCAATAGACCACATTGGCAAGGTTGCCGCCGAAGTCGATGTTGTATTCGTCGGTATAGCCGCGCTCACGTACGCTGAAGTCTGCTGTGCCTGTAGTGGCAGGGATGCCGGGGTTGCCTCCGGTGCCTGGTACCGCATACTGGAACAGGCCGTTGTACACGATGTTCTGTGTATTGGTGGAGGGATCGGTGATGGTGACAGGATTGATTATGCCTGCGCTGAATCCCAGAATGCTGAGCCAGTTGATCTGCGAGTCCTGGTAGGGATCATAGTCGTCATAGAACTTCATGTCGTCGGGATGCACGCCGTCGGTCATGAGGGCGATGTAATTTGACATGGATGTTTCCACCGGCATTCCTCCGCCACGGTATTCGCGTGTGAACGATTTCAGGCGGTTGTAGCTCACACCCCATGAGAATGTCTGCATGATATCGTTGGAGAAATTCATTGTACCCACATATCCGAAGTTGTTCACATCGAAGTGGGTATTGCTTACAGAGGCAGTGCGGGGAATGTCTGCGGTCTTGTTTGTGAGAAAACTCAGGTCAAGCGTCAGACCTATGTCGCTGCCGCGGTACACACCGATACCTGCAGGGTTCTGTGTCAGTGAGGAGAGATCTCCTCCGAGGGCGGTGAATGCGCCTCCCATCGCCATGAAGCGTGCTGTGCCGCGGAGTTCTGTGGGTGCCAGGTTATAGGCGTCGACGGCACTCTGCGCCACGGCGGTCGCGGGAAGTGCGGCCACTAACAGTAATTGAGCTGTACGTAATATTTTTTTCATAATCCCATAAATTAGTCAAGTTGAAAGATTGCGCGGAGAGAGGATGGGAAGCAAGAGCGGTGAAAGCGAGGAATCAGAGAAGGGATCAGAGATATCAGAGGAATCAGAGCCATCAGGTTTCTCAATTTCCTAATTTCTCAATTTCTTTTTTCTTATTTCTATCCTTGCTTGATTTCTCATGCTCTTGCTTCTAACTTCTCAATATCTCATCTTCCCCTGTGTCCGCCGCTGCTGCCACCGCTGCTGCGGCTTGCTCCACCTCCGGAGAATCCGCCTCCCCCGCTGCTGCGACCGGAACCGAAGCTGCCCGATGAGGAGCTGCGCCCGCGTGTGCCGGAGTTATAGCTTGGAGTGGGAGAGGTATATCTGTTGTTGGAACTGTTGGAGTTGTTGTAGCTGTTGTTGCGGTTGGTGTTTGTGGTAGTGCTCTGGCTCGGGTAGTAGCCGCCGCGTCCGCGTGTGGGCGCTGTGGTGGCATTGCTGTTGACTGTTCCCGACGGGCGTGCGGTAGGCTGTCTGTACCCTGGGCGGGTGGTGCCTGTGGTCATGCTGCCGCGGTTGCCCGCTGTGGTTGACGGACGCAGCCCGTTGCTGTTGTAGATGGATCCGCGTGTGCCGTTTGAGGTATAGCGTCCGCTCGAGGTGTTCGGGCGGTAATTGCCGTTGCTGCTTCCTGATGCGGGACGGTTAGGCCGGTATGCGCCGGAAGAGGTATAGGTGGGGTGGTAGCCGCCTCCCCATGCGGGGCCGCTCCATACGGGACCTCCCCAGCCGGGTCCCCAGCCTGCGCCCCATCCGGGATATCCCCATCCCCATCCGGGACCTCCCCATGACCATGACGGACCCCATCCCCAGCTCCATGACCAGGAGGGACCCCAGTAGTTGAATACAGGGCCATATCCGAAGCCCCACCAGGGATCGTAATAGCCCCAGTTGTTCCATGCCCAGGGATTGGAATAGAATGTATCATAATAAGGATATCCGAAGCCACCGTAAAGGTTGATGTTGACGGTGCTCTGCGGCTGCTGTATGGCGGAGTAGTCCATCGCGGCCGCATATTCGGGATTCTCACCGTAGTTTTCGGCGTATGCCTCCTTTGCAACCTCAGAGTTGTGGAAACGGGCGAGGTTGCGCGTGTTCGACATCTCTTCGAACTGCTGCAGGGTTATGGAGTCGGGTGCCTGCGCTGTCTGCGCTTTGGCGGGAGTGCGCCGGTTGTATTCGTCGACATCGCGTGTCGAGGTGCCGGCAGGAGCATACTTGTCGGCGCTCTGGAACTCTCCTACGTTGTTCCAGGGCACATATTCGGCTCCGTCGTAATAATATTGCTGCTCCCGGGCCTGCTGATAGTTTTCCCGGTTATCCAAGGCTTGCTTTACTACCTTTTTTGTCTCCTTTTTGGCTTTGGAGGCATCGTAGTAAATGTCGTCGTCATAATAGCTTTGCGCCATTATGCCGGATGCGCCCAGCAGTGAAGCGAGCGCGAATGCCTGCCAACGGCCTATGATAGCTCGAGTTTTCATATTGATGATCTCCTAAAGTTTGTCTTTTCCTGTTAGACACGTGTTGTGACCCACTGGTTTAATCTGCAACACTTTATTTTTACAAAAATAACAAATCCCCGGCTATTTATGATGTCCCCGAATACTAAAAAATCAAAAAAATACTTTGACTGCAGTCTACGGCAATCTGGTGTGGGTGTTTTCTGGTATAAAACAATATTACCGTCCCTGCGGTTCCACCGGAAAAGGTGATGTGCCGCAGGGACGGTATGTTATTTTCAGTCCGGGGCGCCTGTGTGTGGGCGCCTCAAGGGGTTAATCCTGACGGACAGGCTTCATGTCATATGAGGCCATTGCCAGTGTGAAGCCCCAGTAGATGAATGCGAGAGCGGCCAGGAAGCTTACCATCATCATGTTCTGTGTATATCCGGCTTCCATGAAGAAGAACCCGAGGATAAGCAGCAGGATGCCGTTGATGAGATACATCCACCAGTAGCGTTTCGACCTTGAGGTGACGGAGGCTATGATCCATGCGATGCCCCAGAAGATAAACACTACAGCCAGGAAATAGGGGAATACGAGTTCAGACAGGATGATACTGCGCACCAGAAGGAAACCTACAAACATGTCGATGACACCTCCTGCAAGCCACCATCCCCATCCTCTCGGCCTGTTGACACCGGCCGATACGCAGAGTTGCACGATACCTGCGAGGATAAGCAGCCATCCGAAAATCTGTGACGCGATTGCGAATCCGGCAGCAGGCCAGAACCAATATGCGAAACCACCGAGCACTAACAAAATCCCTACGACGAGGACTATCCACCAATATTTGGTCTGTCCCCAAAAATTCATTGATAAGGTCTTCATAATATAATAAATTTGTGAAACATTATTCTTTCATAACAGGCGGATGAATGGATTCCGATGTTTTGAATATATAACATCCGGCCGACGCAAATAGTTGGTGTTCCTCGAAAAATCAGTAACTTTGCAGATGTTAGTCAACATACCCTATGTTAGTATCCAACCGAAATTAGCTTTGATATATCCCGATACTTTTGAGAGAAAGATAGGTTTCGACGCCGTAAGGACACGGTTGCGTGAACTTTGCTCCTCCACATTGGGCAGGAACCGTGTGGACGAAATGTGCTTTTCCCCCGACTTCGCCGCCCTCTCCGGGGAGCTTGGGCGCACGGCCGAGATGGCCGCGATATTGTCCGGTCCGGATCCGCTGCCGCTCCACGGGCTGCACGATGCCACTCCGGCTCTGAAGCGTTGCCGCATCGAGGGGGCGAGCCTCAATGGCGAGGAACTTCTTGATATACGCCGCACCTTGGGCGCCATGGACGATGTATGCCGCTTTTTCACTGCGGCTGCAGGGGGCACCGATGAATATGGAGCACCCCTCGCGACGCCGTATCCGCTCCTGACCGCCCTTGCCGCCGGCATAACACCGTTCCCGGAGATTATACGCGCCATCGACCGCGTGCTCGACCGTTACGGCAATGTGCTTGACAATGCGTCGCCATATCTGGCACAGGTGCGCGGCGAGCTGTCGCGGGTGTCGGCCACGGTGAACTCCGTGATGCGCCGCGTGATATCGCGTGCCGTGGAGGGTGGCTATCTTGAGAAAGATGTGACACCTACCGTGCGCGACGGGCGACTGGTACTCCCGGTGGCGCCGATGCACAAACGCAAAATAAGCGGTATCGTGCACGATGAGTCGGCTACCGGAAAGACTTTCTTCATCGAGCCTGCCGAAATTGTGGAGATCAACAACCGTGCCCGCGAGCTGGAACTTGAGGAGCGTCGCGAGATCATGCGCATCTTCGCCGAGCTGACTGCTGCCATGCGCCCGCACATCCCGGCCATGCTCGAAAGCTACGGCGTGATGGGGGAATTCGATTTCATAATGGCCAAAGGGGAATATGCCCGCGAGACAGACGCCACGATGCCGCATTTCACCGATCAGCGCGAACTGGAGTGGTACCATGCCACACATCCCGTGCTTCTGGCCTCACTGCGCAAACAGGGGAAGGAGATAGTGCCTCTCGACATAATGCTCTCCTCGGAGCGCCGCATACTGGTGATCTCGGGCCCGAACGCCGGCGGCAAGTCGGTATGCCTCAAGACCGTCGGCATAGTTCAGTATATGCTCCAGTGCGGCATGCTCCCCACGGTGTATGAGAACTCCCATATGGGTGTGTTCTCAGATATTTTCATCGACATAGGCGACGACCAGTCTATCGAGGATGATCTTTCGACATACTCGTCGCATCTGCGCAACATGAAGCAGTTCCTCTCTGCCGGCCGCGATTCGTCGCTAATACTTATCGACGAGTTCGGCGGGGGCACCGAGCCGCAGATTGGTGGCGCCATAGCCCAGGCGATCCTCAAGGAGTTCAACAATAAGGGGATGTGGGGAGTGGTAACCACACACTATCAGAACCTGAAACATTTCGCCGAGGATACCGACGGGCTTGTGAACGGATCGATGCTTTACGACCGTCAGCAGATGAAACCGCTTTTCCGCCTTTCCATAGGCAATGCGGGCAGTTCGTTCGCCATAGAGATCGCCCGCAAGACGGGTCTTCCCGCCTCCATTATAGACGAGGCGGCGGAAATCGTAGGGTCGGACTATATCAACATGGACAAATACCTGCTTGATATCGCGCGTGACCGTCGTTACTGGGAGAACAAGCGCCAGAGCATCAGGCTGAAGGAGAAGAAGATCGACCAGGTGCTTGAACGGTATGAGGAGGATGCCGAGACACTCCGCAGCAAGCGCCGCGAGATCCTTGCGGAAGCCAAGGACGAGGCACGCAGGATCCTCGAGGGGAGCAATGCCGCCATAGAGCGCACCATAAGGGAGATACGCGAGGCGCAGGCCGACAAGGAGCGCACACGCGAGGCACGTCAGCGCATGGCGGAGGAGAAAGAGGATCTCATGGCACAGCGCGAATCCGACAACAAACTTTTGCGGAAAGCTCCCCGCCAGAAGAAAAGCCGTGACGCCGCGAAACCGTCCGAGACACGCCATTCTGCCGAGGCTCCTCTGGCTGTGGACGACAATGTGAAGCTCGACGGCACCGGCACTCCCGGAAAGATCCTCGAGATCCAGGGCAAGGAGGCTCTTGTGGCATTCGGCATGCTCAAGACAAAAGTGAAGCTCACGAGGCTGAAACGCACCCTGAGCCAGCCATCGTCAGGTGCCAAGGCCGCTTCGTTTGTAAGCTCGGCCACCACCGACCGTCTGCGTGAGCGTCAGCTCCAGTTCAAGCGCGAGATCGATGTGCGCGGCATGCGTGTCGATGAAGCCATTCAGGCAGTCACATATTTCATCGACGACGCCATACAGTTTAATCAGGATGAAGTGCGCATCCTCCACGGCACCGGCACCGGCGCCTTGCGGCAGGCTCTGCGCCAGTACCTCGATTCGGTTCCCGGTGTAGCCTCTTACCGCGACGAGCATGTGCAGTTCGGTGGCGCCGGCATCACCGTTGTCACTCTCGCCTGATAATCCGGCATAGCATTCTACATCATAAAAATCTCCCCGCATAGTGACATTTCGAGCCACAATGCGGGGAGAATTTTTATGGTCTGTTACAGGATATACCTGTTGGGACAGCTTATTTCACGCAAACTTTGGCGCTTTGGCCTGCTGCCGATACTATGTAGAGACCTGCGGGCAGATTTATTGTGGTGCAGCCGGTGGTGGCAGTAAGGCGTTCCATAATCCTGCCGTCCATTGTGGCAACCAGGATTTCCATCCCTTCGGCGCCTGTCACCGCCACTCCACCTGTCACTGCCGTGCAGTTCCATGTAGCGGTGTCGGCTGTCGCATCCTCTATGCCTGATCCCGTGCCGCCGTCTTCCATGATCTTGCCGAACTCTTTCCATCCCGGCGCGGCTGCATAAAGCTCCTTGCTCCCCTGGGGTACATGCAGTGTGTAGCGCGCCGGATAAAATGCGTCTTCATCGGCATCGAAACTGAATTCAAATGGCGTGGCATCTTCCACATATACATCCTTCAGCCTGGGGGTGTTTTCAAAAGATTCACTGTTGATATTGAACCCTTTGCCATCACGTTTTATGAAAACAATCCGTTCAAGTACCTCAAGGTTCTGGAAACAGCTTGATTTTATCCTCTCCAGTGTGGAGTTTATGGTTACTTCCTCAAGTTTCGGAAGATTGTTGAACTGCTTGCGTCCGGTCTCTTGGGCATCTCCCATATCTATTTTCGTAAGGTTCGGCATATCGCACATTATTCCGAAATGTGTAATGTCCCCGGATGGGAAAATAACAGGAATTCCAGAGGGAATCACTATGCTCTCCAATCCTACGTTGATAAATGTATTGCTCGCAAAGTGGAGGAAAGGTACTGCTGACAGATCAATACTCCTCAATGAGGGAAGGTTAACGAAAGATCCCTCACCGAATGACGTAAGAGATTGGCTTAATTGCACTTCCTTGAGATCAGGCATATTCGTGAAGTTGCCGGAACCGGT
>ERZ836877.6209-NODE-6209-length-10841-cov-4.645281_pt1 | contig 10841 bp, 11 predicted proteins | sample MGYA00519469_ERZ836877 | MGnify/ENA primary metagenome ERZ836877 (study PRJEB31850, sample SAMEA3708809) | human gut metagenome | biome: human gut; feature: human-associated habitat; material: faeces | place: China | collected 2014 ... | reverse complement strand
CAATGCACAGGGGGGAGCCGTCCAAAACGCTGTTCAGGCCAGCGGCTATTTCTGGCGAAGTCAGGTCGATCTCATTGAGCAGAAGAATTGCCCCATACCGCATGGCAAGCGCAAGCGGGCCGTATTCAAAGGTCATGTTGCCGTCCTTGACTGTCAGATGTCCCACCAGATCGGCGAACTCCAGCCTCCCGTGTCCTGTCACCTCAAAGACGGGGTAGTTAAGTCTGGCCGCCAATTGCTTGATGCAGCTTGTTTTGCCGCAGCCCGTGGGGCCGAATACATAAAGCGGTTCTTGCAGTCCCTGTGGGCTGAGAAACCAGACCACCATATCTCTGCTGGACTCGTGGAAAATATAGTCTGGGTCAATGGCCGGAGCGTAGGCCGAGGTGGCAGCGTAGCCCCTGACAGTAGTGCCGGATGGTTTACCGCTGAACACCTGACCAGCGTCGAGGTCGGTGGGCTGGAGCGAATCAAGGCCAGAAGTAAGATTGGTGTGCATCACTTCTCCTGTGTGTTCTATTGACACGTTTAACTTGAATGTACACAATGAAGACATAGGAGGGTCCCATGTCTACAGTCACAGCACGATTGGATACGGATACGCAGGCGCAGCTTGAAAAACTTGCCGCAGCTACCTCGCGTTCTCGTTCATGGTTGGTAGCAGAGGCGGTGAGGCAATATGTGGCCGAACAGTCTTGGCAGGTTGAAGCTATTCAGGAAGGAATTCGTCAGGCAGATGAGGGGAATTTTGCTTCAGACCATCAGGTGACGGAAGCCTTTGCTCGTTGGGGCGTCCATGCAAAGTAGGGATGTGCGCTGGCTCACCCTGGCCCTTGAAGACTTGCATGACATTGCAACATATCTGGTTGAAAAGGACTTGGGGGCAGGAAAACAAGTAGCCCAATGCCTATGGAATGCGGGACAAAGTCTCGCCTCACTCTCTTCGCGGGGAAGAGCTGGCAGGGTCGCAGGGACTCGTGAGCTTGTATTGACAGATTTTCCGTATTTTATTGCATACCGGGTTGTTAAATCCGAAGTTCAGATTCTTCGTGTTCTGCATACCGCGCGGCGGTATCCTCAATAGTTACCCAACAGCAACTTCATACGTTACCATGCTTATTTTTATTGGTTTCAGTTGATTGGCGAAATGGTTAGGCGTTCGAAAGGCGCACCCATGCGCTCACAGCGGGCCAGCAAGGCATCCACGTCAATGTCACCCAAGCCTTCAAAGCGGAAGATGGCAGCCAGTTCTTCATGTAGGGCTTCGCGATTAAGCGTGCTGCGTCCTGCTGCCACTGACATGCGAAAACGATGCTTCCCTGCCTGTACCCAGTCCCGTGTGCCAGCCTGGCGATGAACCAGCTTAAGCACCGCCTCCATTTCTTTGATTTCTTTATCCAAAGCCGTGCGTTGCTCCTTGAGGGCAGCCAGTTTTTCAAGCGCCGGTTCCCATTGCGGCATCTGCACTCCCTGTGGGAATTTGGGGCAATCGCCATTATATTCGCAGTAGGAACAGATTGGGTAAAAACCTTGGGCGCAGGTTAGCTGTGAAAGGGACAAGTTCCCGGCACGGTAGGTCGTGAGGTCGTCCCAGAGTTGGACCGCATGGTCAAGGGCCGTATCCAACATGGCCTGATTGAAACCATAAGGGCCGAACGCCTTTACCTCCTTCATAGAAAGGCAGAGCAGCCAGGCTTCCATATTCAGTTCCTCAGCTTGCTTGGGCAACTGAAGGCCAAGATGGGCAAGGCAAAGTTGTGGAAAGGTCATTTTCTTATGCAGAAGCGTACCATCCTCAGCGCGTATGCTGAAAACGGGCTTGTCCCAGGCTTGGGCCAGCAGACCTATTTGCCCGTGTAGTTGCAGCAGGTGAGAATCGTGCGGCGAAGCAGGCAGCTTGTCTGTGCTTTTCACTTCCAGAATTCGTATGGCGTTGACGGGAGCACCCCAGACCAGCACAAAATCCAGATGGGCCTTGATGGGCACCCCTTGATGCTGCCAGTTGATCTCAAGCTGAGGCAGAACATGCAGGCCCAGCGATGCCAGAGCTTGCCCAACCCCGGATTCAAACCAGTGCCCGCGCTGCAATGTAAGCAGGCGCTCCAGGCTATTCGGTGTTGGCATCACCTTACGGGCAAGTGCTGCTCGTGGGCATTCCCAATGCTGGCCGATGTCGCTCATGCCCACATACGTGGACCGGTCGCCCAGATGAGCGGCGGTGTTTTGTGTGGAAACGGCCTGCAGCCCCTGACGAATTAATGCCCGCAAGCCTTCCGTGCGGTCAGAGTGTTCCATGATTTTATCCCCACAAAAGTAAGAGGGCCGCCTTCAGGCAGCCCTCTTACTCGGTATTTTTGTTTTCACTATGCGGCATCAACATACTTCCACCACAATTTTCTCTGCGAATTCCAGCGGAAGCCCGCGCCTGTGAGTATTTCCTTTTTGGCTTGCGTGTTGCCGCTGGCAATGATGCAAGGACGTCCGTCCTGGGCTGTAACTTCCTGGTAGGTGACGCCTTCCAGCGGCAGGAGATTTTCAAGGCTTGTTGGCGGTCGATTTGAGGGGCCTGAAATATTGTTTGCGGTAGGTGAGTTGCGTTGTTCCCCTTTTTGCGATTCAGGGGCAACTACGGGCAATTTAGGGCGTAATGTCGACTTGCGTCCAATTTTTGCCCTCTCACCGTCGTCATCTTCCGTGACCATGCCCAGCATGGCGGTCAAAGCGTACCTCCTTGCGTAGGTCATGGCCGAACCCATGCCTTGAGGGTCGGCTTTGGGCAAAGGCACCACTGCCAGCGAGCTTTGCCATTGCCCAGATTCCGCATGCGTCAGCTTGGTAACCAGTCCCAAAGAGTTGGGCTGCTCCACCGGCACCGGATACTGGCACAGCCAGATGCCGTTTTCAATAAGCGCATCGCGGCAGGCGTCCATGACGCTGTTAAGGCTGGCGTACCAGCTTTTGGTGAAAGGATTTTCAGCGTCTTTTGTAATAGGTTGCACGGTTTGTTGCACGTTGAGCAAGGCCTTGGCCAAATCGATGATATTTTCTGATTGGTATGACCCCATAGCTACCTCCAATAATTGTAAACCCCTGCCCAGTATACTGCTGGACAGGGGTTTTAGAGAGTTTAGAAGCACGAATCCGGTCTGTTCAAAAAAATAATATATCGCTAAAAATTTTTGAGATACAATATACAAAAAAATTGCGCGAAAAAAATGAGCGTCAAATTGTTACAGCCAACGTGCTTTTTAGGAGGGATGGTCAACACAAATACTATTGCTCAATTGTTCTGGAGAGCGCACCAAATGAAACTCTGCACGTCAATTAGATCGCGTGGCTTCAGAGTTGCTCTACGTTCCAACAAACTAGCTACGTGATGGACAAAATCAATAATCCGTGTGTATGTTTGCCAGTTAGGACGACTAGTATAACAAATATCAAAAGCATAACTTTTTGCAGCGATACTAATATTTGACGGTTTCACGAAAGGATAACGATTCGGATCAGACAAGTAGAGAAAATATGTTGCCGTCAGAGGTGGCCCCCTTGTTCGGACAGGAAACAGCGGTTCCTTAGCTTGTCTTTTTCCTCATTAGGCTGCCTTTACTAGTCCCTGATGGTAGCAGCGCTCTGGAGTTGTCCCGTCCAGGCTGCTGTGCGGACGAGTCTGATTGTAAAAGCTGATCCATCTGCCGATACCCTCGCGGGCTTCCGAGCCAGTTTCGTAAGCGTTCAGATACACATTTTCGTATTTGAGCGAGCGCCAGAGACGTTCAATAAACACGTTGTCCAGCCAACGGCCTCGGCCGTCCATGGAGATGCGGATTCCATTGTTCCGCAGGACGTTTGTAAAGGCAACGCTGGTAAACTGACTACCCTGATCCGTGTTGAAGATATCTGGTGTGCCGTATTTTTCCAAGGCTTCTTCCAGGGCCACAATGCAAAAATCCGCTTCCATAGTGTTTGAGAGCCGCCAGGACAATACTTTGCGGCTGTGCCAGTCCATGATGGCGACCAGGTATAGAAACCCCTTACGCATTGGAATGTACGTTATATCCGAGCACCAGACCTGGTTGCTCCGGGCTATGGTCAGGTCGCGCAACAGGTAGGGGTACCGTTTATGCTCCGGGTTCGGCACGCTGGTTTTCGGTTTCTGGTATATTGCCATGAACCCCATCAGCCGCATCAGGCGGCGGACGCGCTTTCTGCCGACGCAGTACCCCAGTGACACAAGATAGCGGCACATTTGCCGCACTCCAAAAAACGGCCATTCGGTGAAAGCCCGGTCGATTTCCTGCATCAATGTGAGGTTTATGGCCGATTCTCCGGCTTTTTCGTAATACAAGCTGGAACGAACGACTTTGAGCAGGCGACACTGCCGGACGACGCTGAGCTGCGCATGGCCCGGATTGACCATGCTTTGCCTGCGGGAGACGCTCACCGCTTCCCCCAGGCCTCGGCTAAAAAATCTCGTTCCACAGTAAGCTGACCGATTTTGGCATGAAGTACCTGGAGTTGTTTTTCCTTTCTGGCCTCTTCGGTCTTGATTTCACCGGCAAAGATGCCCGCGGCCGACTCCTTGAGCTGCTTCACCCATTTGTGGATGAGTGTCTGATGAACGCCGAATTCTGAACTGAGTTCAGCGATGGTCTTCTCGCCGGAAAGGGCTGCAAGGGCAACCTTGGCTTTGAATGCCGGGGCATGATTTTTACGCTTGGACATCGGTACTCTCCTTTCGTTCTGGTGTAGCTATCACACCTGTCCGAATTTTAGGGAGCACCTCTCACGAACAGCAGGAATCGGCAAAGCACTTGCAGCACTTGAGCAATATACACAAGAACTTGGAACCGCTCTTGTCGCGTTTGAACGCCTTGTTGAACGCCAGATAGAACGAGTGCGGGAGCAGCGGCAAAGGAGCAGAGGGCCGGGAATGGGGCGGTAGTAAGCAAAAACTTGCGTACCCCTCAATCAAGGGTTAGCAGGCATCAATTTCACGGCCTTGGCAGCGGAAATTTGAGATGTCTTGCCAGAATGAGGGCTGCCTTTATCTCTATGGGACGCAGGCCACACGGTAGAAGCTGCTCGTGTGGGCTGGGCCGTGGATGCTAACACCACCAAGGCCCCCGACGATATACACTTGCCCGTCGAGTGAAGGATGTGATGAAGAAATAACCGTACCCGTCCAATAACTGGCGGGGGTAGGCAGTCCTACTTCAGACCAAAGGCGGTGGCTAGTGCCGAAGCCGTCTATGGAACTGCTATCAAAATAGCGTTCAACTTGTACAATAGGTACATTACCCAAAGGCAATGAGTCACTGTTGTTAATACGCGGCAATCTACCACCTTGTCGCTGACACCACGCTATGGCATCTATCCAATTCATACTGCTGTCGGACAGCGCGATAAAACCATTAACGCTTGCGGCTTCTGGAACATGGATACCTTTATCTTCGTGAGCTTGCCCCCTTGTTGGCCTATTAGTGCTTTGATCACGAAGAGTACATGTTCCATAAGCAGTACCATCATGCCCCATCAAAGATAATGGGAATTTGCCATCATCGAATTTTCCTACGCACATTAATCCATAATCAAACTGGCCACCACTATATTCATTGCCTCTTTGGTAGCAAAATATGTCATCGATTTTATTCTTAAATTTATATACTGATGTTTTCGCAGGAATAGATGTATTTCCAAAGGTAGCTGGCTTAAATCGTTGCGTCAGCATGCCTTGGTTAACAGATATTTCAAAAGTTCCTGAATTAACAAGACCGTACTCAAAAGTACAAATAGCTTCATATGCAAAAGAAAATCTAGGAAATAAAAAATAAATTAATCCTACAAAAATTGATAAATATAATTTCATTTTTCATTACCCCTGCAGTTGAAAATTGTTTACTAATTATATTGTCTATTTTGTTACATCAAACTCTATTGCGTTTTACAACGTTTTGACATTTTCAAACGCAAATCTGCTCACTTTAGGATCGACAATCACATCTTTGGGGCGAATTTTTGTTTTTAGCGTGATACCATTCAAGCTCGTACATCTACTAAGTGCCACATACGTTTGCCCGTGCGTAAACGCTCCATTTCCTAAATGGATATTGACCCTATCAAAAGTCTGTCCCTGGCTTTTATGAATAGTTATCGCCCAAGCGGGTTTCAGGGGATACTGACTAAAAGAGCCTGTAACAACCACATCAATTTTATTGTCTTTTTTATTGTACTGATAGTCCACGACTTCCCAAGACGCTCTATCAACTGAGTATGTGACATTATCAATGCTGACTTCAACAGAATTGTCCGCCAAACTCTTAATAATACCAAGCGTACCATTGACCCAGCGCTTCATAGGGTCATTTTTTAGCATCATGACTTGAGCACCAGCTTTGAGCGCAAGATTTGGCTCGGTAGGGTAAGCGCTTTGATCAAATTTCCCTTTTATTTCTGCTTGATAAACAAATTCCTTTGTGGGGAGGGCCGCCATGCATGAATCGTTGATCTCTGATGAAATTTTATTGGTGGTACAGAGCGTCAAAACTACACTGCTATCATCAGTCCTTTCTTCCACGCGGTATTTAGCGTTCAGCAAAGATAATTCCTTTCCTCCAAGCCTATTCTCGCGGATACAATTGAGAATATCCTTGAAACCATCATCTTTCTGACGAAATATCTTACTGAGTTCAATGCATGTAAAAGAACTGACTGTGAATGATTTAGAATTGAAAAAATATGGCCCCCCATAATTTACTTCAAAATAATCGGACAGATCTTTACCAACGACTACAGGTGGCAACTGAAAGACGTCTCCAAAAAAAACCATCTGAACGCCACCAAAAGGTCTTTCGTCATTTCGGTTAAGGCGTAGCGATAAATCAATAGCGTCGAGCAGGTCCGCGCGAACCATGGAAATTTCGTCAATGATAATCATGCTCAATTTTTTGAAAAGCTCACGGCGTTGATGTTCCACCTTGATGTCTTTGTCGTTTGGCGCAAGGAGTCGTGTCGGGAAGCGAAAAAAAGAATGAATGGTCGCTCCTGCAACGTTTAACGCAGCAACACCTGTAGGGGCCAGTACTACTACATTTTTTTCCGTTTTTTGGCGAAAATAGGTAAGTAAGGTAGACTTTCCGGTACCAGCCTTACCAGTAATATAAATATTTTCATCAGAATGTTCTAACAAGTCAAAGGCATCCGCAAACTCTTCGGTTAGAATGAAGTTTTCTGGAAGACTACTTTTGGGTTGAAAAGACTGTTTTTGAAGGGAAACTTCCGATAGCTCGTGCATGCTATGACTAACAGCCTGGACAAGGGAGCATTCTTCTCCCTTTGCCTCAGCCTTAGAGTCAAAATGTGTAGCTTTAGACGCATCTTTCAACTTTTTGGCATTGTTTGCCACAGCGTATCCCAATATTAATTCAAGGAATGTCGCGAATGCCCAAGGCCCAAAAAAGAATGCCCAACAAAAGCTAATAATAACGATTGTCGCAATCGCTACTTTATCACTTTTGATAATGACGCCAATGAAAAAACCTACAGTGCAAAATATGGCAAAATAAAGGAGCATATAATCACCTTATAATGTGCGATTCTCTGTTGCCAAACTCATATTCAATTTAAAGCCCATGTAAGCACATGTGGAACAGTTATGATTATATGCTAAATCTAATTGTTTTCCAAATTTGCAGGCGTAGCTTGGGCAAATTTTTTGTGTGCAAAAGTGCTTTATATTTTTTGGCTTTCGTGTGGGGAATGGTGTGGGGAACAAAAAAGCGGTTATGACGCAATGCATCATAACCGCTTGAAATCGCTGGTGGGCAGTACAGGACTTGAACCTGTGGCCCCCGCCGTGTGAAGGCGCATCCTCAGTCACTTTATGCCTATGTTTTCAATGTATTAGTGTCTCGTCTGTGTGCGTTTGTTAACGCTTTTTGACACCTGTTTGACACTAGATTTGACACTTTTGAAACTTGGTTAAGCCATGTTTCTCATTGACGCCTCCTAAAGCAGGTCGATACAATTATTGCCGTTCTAAACCATAAGAGTGCTTCAAGCCACCGTCAAGCACAAAGTTGCATCGATTTGACCATATACCCAAGGTTGCTGAACAACAGATCGAGACCTTTTTGCAAGAGGGCATGAAAAATGAGCGTGAAACATGATGAAATCATTGCCTCCCTGCCAGCAGAGCGGCGCCAGAGGGTTGAAGCTCGCGCATCAAAGCTGATTGCCCAAGAGCGGTTGTCCACACTAATCAAGGCCGACATTGTCGAAGCCCTCTACGAACAAAGCGGCAAGAGCCGGCAAGACGTGAAACAGCATGTGGACAACCTGATTACCTTGATGGCGAAAGCCATCGACAAGGACCACAAACTTCTCCTCTCTGGTTTCGGTAGCTTTGAGTGTTACGCCAAGCATCCGCGCCGTGGTCGCAATCCACAAACCAGTGAGGCCATTACGCTAGATGCACGCAACGTCATCGTGTTCCGTCTATCAAAGAAGTTCCGTGCCGAATTGAACGGCGAGGCTGAATAATTTCCATGGGCCTGACACGCCGTTTCAACTCCATGTCTTCCCCCAGACAGCTCTGGGGTCTTGTAGACTGCAACAATTTTTATGCGTCATGCGAGAAATTGTTTCGGCCAGACCTTGCCGACAAGCCGGTAGTTGTCCTGTCCGGTAATGACGGCTGCATCATTGCTCGTTCCGCAGAAGCCAAGGCGCTCGGCATCAAGATGGGTGAGCCGCTGTTCAAGGTCGCAGATTTTCTGAAACAACATGGTGTTGCAATTTTCTCCAGCAATTTTGAACTATATGGCAACCTGTCGAGCCGCGTGATGCGGACGCTGGAGGAAGTTTGCCCTGAGGTGCAGCAGTATTCCGTGGATGAAGCCTTCATTCCCATGGATGGTGCGCTTCAGGTCAACGCAGAAGAGGTCGCCCATGAACTGAAGTCTACGGTCTTGCGCAATGTCGGTATACCTGTCTCCGTTGGCGTAGCACCCACACGCACACTCGCCAAGATTGCCAACCACATGGCCAAGAAGGGCCCCGGCGTTGTGATTCACCGTCACAATGCTGATTTTGAAGATATACTTGCCCATACACCTGTTACGGAAGTGTGGGGCATTGGACGCAGGCAGGCACAGAAATGCTGGGCTGATGGTATCCACACTGCCTTGCATCTGGCGCAAGCTAGAGACTCCTGGATTAAGCAAGTCCTGACCATAGCCGGATTGAACACCGTCAACGAGCTGCGCGGCATCCCGTCCATTGGCGAAACGCTAGCACCATCAGCGCGTAAAAGTATGATGCGCAGCCAATCCTTCGGTCAGAAAGTGAAGGACAAAAAGACGCTGGGCGAGGCCATCTGCTACTTTGTAGCACGCGCTGCGGAGGATTTGCGTAAGGAAGGTCTGGTAACGGCGAGCGTAGCTGTACATATTCGCACTTCCAGATTTGATACGCGCCATGAAACCTTTGAAACAAACGGCCAGAAGACCCTGTTGTATCCATGTGCTGACACTGGGCTTCTGCAACGGACGGCCTTGACCATACTGGATGCCATCTTTAAGGATGGCCCGGAGTACGCCAAGGCAGGCATTCTATTCATGGGGCTGGAACCGGCAGGACTACAGCAAGGTTCGTTGCTCGTTCCGGAGGCGCCCAAGGAGCGCCGCAAGGACTTGATGACTGTTCTCGACAAGATCAACGCCAAACACAAGGGGCAGTTGAAATTTGGCGCAGAGGGCATGTCCACCAAAGGCTGGCAGGCAAAACGCGAGCACCTGTCACCGCGATACACAACGCGCTGGGAAGATTTGCCAGCGGTGAAGTGTTGAAAATGCAAACAAGCCTATGTAGGAGTGAGAATTGAGAATATTTCATAAAAACGTCGACGAATACCGCATGTCTTTCGTCTATGAACTTTTCTAATCATGGTAAAATAAGCGGCCTGTATTGACTGACTCATGTAGGTTTTTTATATATATCGGTGCAAGGAATTTTGAGCGTCATTTTAATAAGGAGGGGAAAATGCGCGTTTTACTGATGTTGTTTGCAATCATCTCTGTAGCTGGTTGCACGGCTGGCTATCACCGCGATGCAGCACGAGATGATACGAAAGATCGAATTTCAGTTGGTACTGTGCAAAGAGAAATCCGAGTAGGTATGTCTGGTGCCGATGTGATTAGCGCGCTTGGAGCGCCCAACATGGTTACAACTGATGCTCAACGGCGAGAAACATGGGTCTACGATAAAATCGCCACGGAACGTGTTTATTCCGGTTCCAGTACCAGCGGAGGTGCTGGTGGCTTGGCTGGCTCTGCCACTACGGGTGCCGCTGGCGTCTTGGGGTTGGTCTTGGGAGGTTCGTCCCACTCAGGAGCGTCTTCTACTAGTCAGCGTACCCTTACAATTATTATCAAATTTGATGAACAGGGCTTGGTCCGTGACTTTTCTTATAGGCAATCGAGCTTTTAAGGAGCTTTCATGAAGAAATTTGTGGCATTGCTTATCGTTGCTTTCATGCTTGGAGGGTGCGCCCAGAAGGTGCCAAAAGATGCACTGCAATTGAGCCCCACATCGTTGGCAGATCGTCAAATGCAAACGCGGCGTTTTGAAACTGGCAATTATGAAATGATGTTGACAGCCGCCTCGCAGGTTTTCCAAGATTTGGGCTTTAACTTGGATGAAACTGAACGACAACTTGGCATCCTTGTGGGCTCAAAAAAGCGTAGTGCCGTTAGCGGTGGTCAAATTGCTGGTGCGATTTTGCTAGCTATTTTGGTTCTTCCGGGTTTTCCGTGGGTAACCCCTGTCAGGAACTGGCCGGGTAG
>ERZ836877.6201-NODE-6201-length-10852-cov-2.536908_pt1 | contig 10852 bp, 9 predicted proteins | sample MGYA00519469_ERZ836877 | MGnify/ENA primary metagenome ERZ836877 (study PRJEB31850, sample SAMEA3708809) | human gut metagenome | biome: human gut; feature: human-associated habitat; material: faeces | place: China | collected 2014 ... | reverse complement strand
TTTTCTATTACTTTCCTCCAGACAGTCAGCTCCGGCAAGGCGGACTGTTACATCTGCCATCTAAATTAAAAAAAGAATGGAGAACAAAATTATGAAAAACATGACTCTCAAGAAACTGGTAGCTTTTGGTTGTGCGGCAGCACTGACAGTTTCCATGGCAGGATGCGGATCCAAGGCCGATACTTCCGCAGATGCCGCGGCAGACAGCACCGCAGCAGAGACGGAGGCGGATGCAGCATCCGGCGATACTGCAGAGTACAACGTAGCCATCGTAAAGCAGCTTGACCATGCTTCTTTGGATGAGATTGCAAATGCAGTGGCAGCAGAGCTGGATCAGATTGCAAAAGATAATAATGTGACCATCAATTACGAGATTTATTCCGGACAGAACGACCAGACGACCCTGAAGCAGATTGGCGACCAGGCCATTGCGGACGGCGTAGACGCTATTATCCCGATTGCGACTCTGGCAGCACAGGTTATGACCGTATGCGCCCAGGACACCCAGACACCGGTTGTCTTCGCAGCAATTTCCGATCCGGAGGCAGCAGAGCTGACCGGCATCGACTATGTGACCGGAACCAGCGACGCTCTGGATACCAACAAAATCATGGAAATGATGCTGGCCCAGAACCCGGATATTAAGAATGTAGGCCTTCTGTACTCCCTGTCCGAAGCAAACTCCACCAAGCCGATTGCAGACGCGAAGGCATACCTGGATAAGAACGGCATTTCCTACACCGAGCAAACAGCCAATACCAACGACGAGGTTATCGCAGCAGCATCTGCGCTGGTAGCTGATAAAGTAGACGCCATCTTCACACCGACCGACAATGTTATCATGGCAGCAGAGCTGGCAATCTATGAGGACCTGGCAAAGGCAGGCATCCCGCATTACACCGGAGCTGACTCCTTCGTAAGAAACGGCGCTTTCGCTACCTGTGGCGTGAACTACACGGATCTTGGTTCCCAGACAGCTGACCTGGCATACACCGCTATGACAGAGGGCATGGACGGCCTGGAGGACTACTACGTAACAGAGGGCGGTATCATCACCTTCAACACAGAGACAGCAGCGACCCTTGGCATCGATTACTCCGTATTCAATGATATGGGAACTGTCGTAGAGGTTCAGACTACCGAAGACTAATCACAGATTTTAAAATAAGAAGAGACAAAAAGCAGGACAGCGGCGAATTTTAGAAATGCGGCTGTCCTGCCCATCTCTATTTTGGAGGGATTCCTGTGTTACATATTTTACAAACAGCCCTGGAGTTGGGCTTTCTGTACGCGTTGGTGCCCATGGCCCTGTTCTTAAGCTTCCGTGTACTGGACATCGCCGATATGACCACCGATGGCTGCTTCGTGCTGGGCACTGCGGTGTCCGTCACCATGGCGGCAGCCGGACATCCGTTTCTGGCTATTCCGACGGCCATGGCAGTAGGCGTCTGTGCCGGCTTTGTGACCGCATTTTTGCAGACGAGACTTGGCGTGCCGTCCATCCTGGCCGGTATCGTCACCAATATGGGACTTTACACCATCAACCTGATGGTTATGAAATGGAGTGCCAATGTGAGCCTTCTGAAGACAGCCACCATTTTCACCCTGTTCCAGCAGACCGGTATCGGCGGACAGTGGTATGAGGCACTGCTGGCCGGAGCAGTGGTTATTCTGGCGGGCGTATTGCTGGTGCTGTTCCTGGGCACCCGGCTTGGCCTTTCCATCCGTGCCACCGGCGATAACATCGACATGGTGCGTGCTTCTTCCGTCAATCCGACCTTCACGATCACCGTAGGCCTCTGCGTGGCCAATGCACTGACGGCTCTTTCCGGAGCCATGGTAGGTCAGTATCAGAACACCGCCGATATCAACGGCGGAACCGGAATCGTGGTCATCGGTCTTGCCTGTCTCATCATCGGTGAGACCATACTGGGTCGCAAAAGCGTAGTCAAAGGCGCCCTGGCGGCTGTGATTGGTTCCATTATCTATCGATTCATCTACGCGATTGTACTGTATACAAAGATTATGCCGGTACAGGGACTGAAGCTTGTGACGGCTGTGATTGTGGCGCTGGCTATCGCGTTCCCGACGATTAAGAACTGGGTGGTATTTCAGCAGAAAAAGAGTGCCCGGAAAAAGACGTACGCAGCGAAAGGAGGCCGTTCATAATGCTGGATATTCAGAACATATCGAAAACCTTTAACCCGGGAACGGTCAATGCGAAGACGGCTCTGTCCGGACTCTCTCTACATCTGAATCATGGCGATTTCGTGACTATCATCGGTTCTAACGGAGCCGGAAAATCCACTCTGTTCAACGCCATCGCAGGCGGGTTTTACGTGGATGACGGCGCAGTCATTCTGGACGGTGAGGACATCACCTTCCTGCCCGAGCACAAGCGCAGCCGCTTCATCGGGCGGCTGTTTCAGGACCCCTTAAAGGGCACGGCTCCGGGCATGACCATCGAGGAAAATCTGGCGCTGGCGTATCTGCGTAGCGCCAAGGGAACCTCGGCCTTTTCCCGTATCTCGAAGAAGGATAAGGAACTGTTCCGGGAGCGTCTGGCCCTGTTAAATATGGGCCTGGAAGACCGGATGAAGCAGCCTGTGGGTCTTCTCTCCGGCGGACAGCGCCAGGCACTGACACTACTTATGTCAACCTTGGTAACGCCGAAGCTGCTGCTCCTTGACGAGCATACCGCAGCCCTGGACCCGGCAACGGCAGAGAAGGTGCTACAGCTGACCAAAGACATCGTAGAGCAGGAACAGATCACCTGCATGATGATCACCCACAACATGCGCCAGGCCCTGGAGTTGGGCAACCGGACCCTGATGATGGCCGATGGCAATATCGTGCTGGATGTGGGCGGCGAAGAGCGAAAACATATGACTGTGGAAGACCTGCTGACCCGCTTCAAGGCAGGCGCGGGATATGAACTGGATAATGACCGGATCCTGCTTTCGGACGCAGCGCAGTAGCAGAAAAGAACAACACAAAATCCCCGAACCGTATCTGTCATAACGGTTCGGGGATTTTTGTGATTAGGATCGGACATTTCCATTTTTATATGCAATCGGCGTTCACAGGGAGGAAAACCGAGGCATAGTAAAAAGATATTAGTGAAGCTGCGCAAGCAGAAAATCCAGGGTTACCTGATTGTATTTCTCCAGCTGCTCCCAGTGCTGCACATGTCCACCGTTTTGGGCCATATAAAGCTTTGCGCCCGGGATGGCATCGCACATAGCCTTGGTGACTTCAATCGGAACAAAGAGATCCCGGTCACCGCCGACAACCAGGGCCGGAGCTTTGACCTTGGGAAGCTCCTTTAAAATGTCAAAGCCCAGAATGGCGTTGCACTGTGCTTTATAGGCGTAGCCCGGCATCGGGTAGGGGGCGGCCATATCGGCCAGCTCAGAGTCCAACATATAAGTCTCGTCCGTTTCCTGGAATGGCTGCGCAAAGATCATCCATTGTCCCAGACGGCCAAAGGTGATGCCATCCAGCTGGCCGCAGGCTTCGCGCAGAATTTCGATGGCGCGCCGGAAGCTGACACAACAGCTGGGGAAGGTATTGGTCAGGATAATGGAGCGCACACGTTCCGGGTAATGCACCGCCAGATACTGGGTGATAGCTCCTCCCATGGAAATGCCATTGAAATGGGCGGATTCGATACCAACCGCATCCATAAATCCGATGGTGTCTCTAGCCATTTCTTCGATGGTATAGGAATAAGAAACGGGTTTATCAGACTGACCGGCACCCCGGTTATCCAGCGCATATACATGAAAATGTTTCTCATATGCAGCTATATGCGGAGCCCATTTGCTTCCCGGTGCGCCAAGGCCCATCAGGAGAATAAGAGGCTCGCCTGCGCCGCTTTCTTCATAGCTGATTGTAAGTCCATTTGCTTTGCATTGTTTAGTCACGTTCTTCTCTTGGCTCCTCTCCTGTATAAAGTGCTCTTAAATGAGTTCCGCATTCCGGCAGCTCTTTTTCCATACGTTCCAGAACCGGCTCGTAATCAAAATTAGTGAGCGGAAGATCTATGCGGGTGTTATTCAGGGCGCTTAAGCACATAGCCTCCAGAATTTCGTATCCATGGAAGGCGGTTTCGATGTTGCAGGAATGGGGCTTGGAGTCATCGTCCAGCCAGTCGGCGTACTCGGTGTAGTACGGGGTCTGGATCTGTTTTTCCTGATGATGGTACCAGCCTGGTTCCTTTCCGGTAACGAATTCGCCCTTGGTAGCCTTGCTGCATTCGCCCCAGAAACCATCAGTTTCGGCATAGCCATAACCGTTGGTTCCCCAGATAGTCAGACGGTTGTCGGAATCCGCATACATTTCCGGATTGTGCCGTTCGGAAAAATAACCGCACTCCAGATATCCGCGGACGCCATTCTCGAAGAGAATCTCGCCCATCAGGAAATCCGGTGACGGATGATTATCCTTTAGAGTGGCCGGGCCGTGTACGTGACCAACAACAGATTTTGCGCGGCAGCCGCCGTTTGCCCAGATAATGTAGTCTACATAGTGGGTTCCCAGCTGAGCCATCCAGGGCTGTGTCTCCGCAAAGATCTTCTTAATTTGTCCGAAATCGCCGCGATCGGCCTTTTTCTTCAGTTCCTGCATCTGGGTCAGATATTTCTGCTGATGGCATACAATGGCCTTTACACCATTTTGTACGCACAGGTCTGTCATTTTTTTTGCTTCCTTCATGTCCTCAGCCATGGGCTTTTCGAAGGATACGGCTTTAATGCCATATTTCAGGGCCAGTTCTATCATAGAGAGACGGAGATTCGGGTAAGTAACGAATACAAAAACCTCCGGTTTTGTCTCGGCCAGCATTTTTTCCACATCTGTGTAAAGCGGTACATCCAGCTTCCACTGCTCAGATACGACTTTCATAACATCTTCACGAAGATCACAGAGACCTACCACTTCATAACGGTCAGAATTCTCCATAATTCCTTTTAAATGTGTTTTGCCGCGGACGCCCAGGCCCATAATTGCGACGGTATGTTTTTTTACGCTCATGTAAAAACCCCCTGTTGATTGATGAAAGTGTCATTTATGTTGATGATTTTATGATTTTCGATTAGCGGGCGATGCTCTTCATATATGCGCCGTCTGCCAGTACAACGCCGTCAGAATCCTGCTCTGCGTCCGGAGATTCGTCCTCGGTCATAATCCAGCCCTGATATCCGGTATCTGCCAGGAAGTCTACGATAGACTTGAAATCACCAATTCCTTCACCCATAGTGGCCCATACGTGATCCGGCGTCATATCTTTAAAATGTACATGCTGCACGATATCGCGGTGTTCCCGGATAACCTTCAGCGGATCGATTCCTCCGTTGAGCATATGCCCTGCGTCCGGAGCGTAGCCGATCCCCTTGCTATAAAGAGTATCAAACATAATATGATAATCGCTCTCATAGCGGAAGATAGAATTTTCGCCGGAGTTCGGATGGAAAACAGTTACGATGCCGGCCTCCGCAGCCCGCTGGGCGATGGCGGAAATACACTTCAGCTGATTTACCTGCTTTTCATAGAGATTGTGTTCCCGGACCGGATCGGCAGCCACATGTCCCAGCATGAGCTTAGCGGTTGGAAAATGAGTCAGAAATTCAATGGCTTCGTCGAGACGTTCGCGTTCGCCGTCGGTTTCCTCCGGAAGAAGCCAGTCCTCGTGTACAGCCAGGGCTGCAAAGGCGATCTGCTTTTCGTCCAGAAGATCCTTTAATTTCTGCCAATCTGTGTAGTAGTCCTCCAGCATGCAGATTTCAGCTTCCATTCCGGTGAAGCCTGCTTTGATAAGCGTATCTGCCATGTGAGGCACCTGTCCGTGAAATTTCTTGATGTTCATCTGCCAGGGATACGTCTGGCTTCCGTATTTGATTTTTGACATTGTAGCCTCCTGTAAAATGAAATGCTATTCAGTAGGATCTAAATCATATTCGATGCTTTCTGCAATGCTATGGATATAGAAAAGGTGAAGCGCCTCGGCCAGCATTGCTTCGTCGGTATTGACCGGAACCCAGATATCGGCCAAGTCTTTCAACTTTCCGCCGGCCTTTCCGGTAAAAATAATAGTTTTAATACCCATTTCCTTACATGTTTCTACTGCGTTAATGATATTCTTGGAATTACCGCTGGTACTGAAACCCCAGAGAATATCACCGGACTGTCCGAGAGCAGCTACCTGCTTGGAAAAGACAGAGTCATATCCATAATCGTTGGTAAGAGCGGTCAAAACAGAAATATCTGCTGTGAGCGCAATGGCAGGATAGCCCTTTCTGGTCCAGTTTTTCATGTGGCCGATAAAATCATTTGTAATATGGGAGGCGGTAGACGCACTTCCACCATTACCGCATAACATAATTTTATTCCCGGTTAAAAGTGCATTTTTGGTAGCTTCAGTGCAAGTCTGTACTGGAATTAACTGTTCGTCTGTTGTAGTAGATACGGCTTCAGCAAAGTGCTTTAGATTTGTTTTGAAAATTGAATTCATAAAAACCTCCGGATTTACCTTGAAAAAAGATGTGTGAACAAGTATAATTAGTTATACGTACAAGTTTCTTGTACTTATACTATATATGAGTAAAAGAAAAAAGTCAATAGAAATAAAAGAATATAAAGAAAGAGATATATATGATATAATGGGGCAAAAAGACTGCACAATAACAAGAAGCAGATGCGAGAAAATGTGTGGAAATAAAATGCGACGGAGGAAATATATGAAAACGAAGGAAATGTCGGCGAAGTATCAGGTTGTTTATAAAGAATTGAAAGAAGCAATAGTTTCTGGGCGTATTCCAGTGGGGGAAAAGGTACCCTCTGAGCTTCAATTGATGGAAAGGTATGGTTTCAGTAGACAGACGGTGCGTCGCGCGCTGGAGGAGTTGACTAGGGATGGGTATGTCACAAAGGTACGGGGCAGCGGAAGTTTTGTACGGGAACCTGCGCCAAAAGGGAATGGAAGAAAAATGGTGATGCTTATCGCACTGTTTGCTCAACAATACTTTTTCCCAGAATATATAGGGGGCTCTGAGCAGACACTCAGAGAAAATGGATATACGCTGAATGTGGGAATTTCTAATAACAGAACCGAGGAAGAAGCTGGATATTTAAGGGAAGCGATGAATAATGATTATGCTGGTTTAATTCTTATACCGGCTCAAAGTGCATTTTTACATTCGAATCTGTATCTTTATCGGAAGATTAAGGAGAAGGGCATGCCGTGTGTTACACTAGGAAGCTATCTTCCGTATTCTGGGTTTCCGTGCGTGGTAAATGATGATTTTGAAGGCGGGCGGCTGGCGACAAATTATCTGATTGAAAGGGGTCACAGAAGGATAGCGTGTCTGATGAACAGTGGGGAGTGTTGTGGAAGCCTGCGGTATGCGGGGTATCAGGCGGCTTTGAGTGAAGCGGGAATCGAGGAAGAAAAAGAATGGACGCGGTGGTACGTATATGAGAAATTCCGGGAATTTGTGGAGCAGGAAGAACTGGTAAAGACCTGCTTATCTGGAGTGACGGCGGTGTTTTGCTTTAATGATGAGCTGGCACTTGCGATTATAGAACTTTTACAGAAAAACGGAATTCGTGTACCAGAGGATGTATCTGTAGTTGGATATGATGGATCCTACATGTGCATGTTCGGACGGAAAAAACTGACTTCTGTGCGTCAGGATCCGTTAAAGAATGGGCAAATTGCAGCTGAAAAACTACTGCGAATGATAGAAAATGGAGATAGGGGAGAGAACATTTTTTTACAGCCGGAGATTTTAGAAGGCGAGACAGTAAAAACACTGGAGCGAGAAGAAAAAGAAGTCTGAAAAAAGATGTAAAATGAAGAAAAATACAAATTAGTAGGAAATGCTGGTACAAAAATCGGAAAAATATATTGACATATGCGAACAAGTATGGTTTAATAATGACAAAGATATACGTATAAGTTGCTTGCGATAATTATTGGGCAAAGGAGGACAAAAGAGAGATGTCCTATTTTATGGGGATTGATTTGGGGACATCCAGCCTGAAAGCAGTCATCATAAATGAAACGGGAACGGTTGTAGAAATTTCCGGTAGCTCGTACTCTGTGATATGTCGAAAAAACGGATATGCGGAACGGGAACCAGAGAGTTGGTGGCAGGCGTTGAAAGCTGCTATAGGGGCTTTGAAAAAGAAAAACCCGCAAATCCTAGATGCCGTAGCAGCAATTGGATTTTCTGGACAAATGCATGGAACAGTATTACTGGACAAGGAATATCAGGTTTTGCGTCCAGCAATCATACATTGTGATGCACGCACAGAGGATGAGGTAAGAGAAATATACAGGTTGTTGGGAGCGGAAGCGGAAAAGATACTGATGAATCCCATAGCCACCGGAATCATGTTGCCAACTTTGTGCTGGGTGAAGAAACACGAACAGAAGATACTGGAAAAGACAAAATATACGCTTTTGCCGAAGGATTATCTAAGATTCCGAATGACAGGCACAATCGGAACTGATTATTCGGATGCTTCAGCCACCCTGGCTTTCGATATGAAAAAGGGAAAATGGGCAGAGCGGGTTTTGGAAAAAGTGGGACTGCCTGTGGATATTTTTCCGCCATTTGGAGACAGCACAATGATATGTGGAGCGATGACCGAGGAGGCAGCCAGAGAACTTGGATTAAAAAAAGGAATTCCGGTAGTTTTGGGAGGCGCTGATCAGGTCATGCAGAGTATCGGATGTGGGGCGGTCAGTCCCGGACAGGCTACAGCCAATATCGGAAGTGGAGGCCAGATTTGTATCCAGACCGGAGAAGCAGAAGCAAATCCGAAATTGGGAATTAACACGTTCCAGGGATATGCCAGAGATAGATGGTACGTGATGGGTGCGATGACGAGTGCAGGTTCGAGCTTAAGATGGTTGAATCAAATCCTGGATCAAAAGGATTACGATGAGATAAATAAACAGGTTTCTGAAATAAAACCGGGCAGTGACGGACTTATTTTCCTTCCATATCTGAGTGGAGAAAGATGTCCGAGACTAAACGGCGACATCAGCGGAGTGTTTTGGGGACTAAGTTATCTTACTGACAGAGCTCGTTTGACAAGAGCAGTGATGGAAGGCGTCACCTATGCTATGAGAAGTTGCCTGGATGCCTGCAAAAAGGCTGGGGCCGAAATTTATTCCATGACAGCAATCGGCGGAGGAAACAGAAGTGAGCCGTGGTTGCAGATGCAGGCAGATATGTATAATGTGGAACTAAAAACGACACTTCATCAGGAACAGGCCGGATATGGAGCGGCAATGATAGCAGCAGTTGGCATTCATTATTTTCCAGACATTCAGACTGCGAGTAAGGAAATGATTCGTTATAAAGACAGGATTATAAGACCACGAAAAGAAATACACGAATGCTACGAAGAGTATTATCGCTTGTACCAGGAGATTTATGAAAAAGGCCAGGCAACCTTGGAAGCAGTAACGCGACTGGGACGCAGATAAAATCCTATTTTTGAGATTCGCGGGAAGGAGCGGAAATATGGCGGAAAAAAAGGGGAGCAGCGACTATATTCTGGAGGTTCAAGGATTGTCGAAATCCTTTGGAGGTACGAAGGCGCTCCAGGACGTGGAACTGCATATCAGAAAGGGAGAGGTACACGCGCTGGTAGGTGAAAACGGCGCCGGAAAATCTACTTTAATGAAATCCATTATAGGGCTGCACAAATTTGATTCCGGAACCATCACATTTGAAGGAAATCCCTATAAGGTAAACGGACCGGCGGAAGCAATTAAACGGGGTATCACGATGATTCACCAAGAGTTGAATCCGGAGCCCCACCTGACCGTAGCAGAAAATATCTTCCTTCATAATGAAGACACAAAGGGCATCTTTCTGAAAAAGGATGCTACCAATAAGCGGGCGGAGAAGATTCTGAAGGAATTTGGTTTTGATATCAGCCCCACACATCTGGTTGGAGACCTGACGCTGGCCCAGGCGCAGATGATAGAGATTATGAAAGCTGTGTCCTGTGACGCTAAGCTGGTTATTATGGACGAGCCAACATCATCCCTGGATAATGAGGAGACGGAGCGGCTGTTTCAGACCATCCGGCAGCTGAAAGAAAAGGGCGTAAGTGTGGTTTATATTTCTCATCGTATGGAGGAAATATTCAATATCTGTGATACGGTTTCGGTGTTCCGTGATGGCCGTTTTATTGACTGCAAGCCCATTAGTCAGGTGACAGAGGAATCTCTGATTTCCATGATGGTAGGACGGGAAGTGAAGAATGTATTCCCGAAGACGGAATGTGAGATTGGGGATGTGGTATTTAAGGTAGAAGGTCTTACAGGAAGAGGCTTCCGGGACATCAGCTTTGAGGTAAGAAGAGGAGAAATCCTTGGCCTGACCGGTCTGGCCGGAGCAGGACGAAGTGAAACCATGCGGGCTATCTTTGGATTGGATCCACTGGAAGCCGGACATATTTATCTGGACGGTAAGGAGATTGTCAATAAGAATCCGCGCCAGGCTATTGAGAATGGGATTGCCATGGTGAACGAGGACAGACGGCAGTATGGGCTGTGTCTATATCGTTCCATCAGCGAAAACATCTCTCTTCCAAATCTGCCGGTACATCAGAAGGGATTACTTTTAAATAAGAAAAGAGAGAAAGAGGAAAATAAGGAATACGCGAATCTTCTGACGGTAAAGGCGGCGTCTCTCGATCAGGACGCAATTAACTTAAGCGGTGGGAACCAGCAGAAGGTGGTGCTGGCAAAATGGCTGATGACAAAACCAAAAGTGCTGATCCTGGACGAGCCTACACGAGGTGTTGATGTGGGAGCAAAATCAGAAAT
>ERZ836877.6194-NODE-6194-length-10862-cov-4.524938_pt1 | contig 10862 bp, 10 predicted proteins | sample MGYA00519469_ERZ836877 | MGnify/ENA primary metagenome ERZ836877 (study PRJEB31850, sample SAMEA3708809) | human gut metagenome | biome: human gut; feature: human-associated habitat; material: faeces | place: China | collected 2014 ... | reverse complement strand
GCGAAGCCACGGCAAATTCCGTTACTGGGCACGTATGCGTGAACAGTAACAAATAAACAAACAGAAAAGAGGAATAGAATAGTCATGGCTAGAAGAAAGATCGTAGCAGGCAACTGGAAAATGAACATGACGCCGTCGGAGGCAGTAGCTCTGGTAGAGCTTCTGAAGTCGCTCGTTGTTTCGGAAGATGTAGACGTTGTATTCTGTGTACCGGCGATTGATATTATCCCGGTTGTAAAAGCGTGCGAGGGAACCAACATCGCAGTCGGCGCTGAAAATATGTATTTCGAGGAGAAAGGTGCTTACACCGGCGAGATTTCCCCGAATATGCTGACCGATGCAGGCGTTAAATACGTGATTATCGGACATTCCGAGCGCAGAGAATACTTTGCAGAGACCGATGAGACGGTCAATAAGAAGGTACTGAAAGCATTTGAGCACGGTCTGACCCCGATCATTTGCTGCGGCGAGACTCTGACCCAGAGAGAGCAGGGCATCACGCTTGACTGGATCCGCCAGCAGATCAAGATCGCATTCCAGAATGTGACCGCAGAGCAGGCAAAGACAGCTGTGATCGCATACGAGCCAATCTGGGCGATCGGTACCGGCAAGGTAGCGACCACCGAGCAGGCTGAGGAAGTGTGCGGCGCGATCCGTGCGTGCATCAAGGAAGTGTACGATGAGGCGACCGCAGAGGCGATCCGCATTCAGTACGGCGGTTCCGTATCCGCAGCATCGGCTCCGGAGCTGTTTGCACAGCCGGATATCGATGGCGGTCTGGTAGGCGGCGCATCCTTAAAGGCAGATTTTGGAAAGATTGTAAATTATAAATAAGAGATGGGTAAAAGGGGGCTGTCGCACGTGTGAGGCGTGGCAGTCCCCTTTTTGCCAGTAAAAAAAGAAGGTGAAGGTTTTGACCTGAAACAATCAAAATTGTTGGTTCATCCGGTTGTTTCAGAAAAACGGTTCATTTCATGGAAGGAAAGGAAGAAGAAAGAGATGAAAAAAAAGCCAACCGTATTAATGATTCTCGATGGATACGGCATGAGAGATACCTGTGAGCACAATGCCGTGTGTGAGGCAAAGACACCGATCATGGATCAGCTGATGAGCCAGTGCCCGTTTGTGCGTGGCAATGCCAGCGGTCTGGCGGTCGGTCTGCCGGACGGACAGATGGGTAACTCGGAGGTTGGTCATTTAAATATGGGCGCCGGACGTATCGTATACCAGGAGCTGACCCGTATCACGAAATCAATCGAGGATGGCGATTTCTTTGAAAATCCGGAATTTCTGGCAGCCGCAGACACCTGCAAGAAAAATGATTCCGCCCTGCATCTGTTCGGACTGGTATCAGACGGCGGCGTTCACAGCCATCTGACTCATTTATTCGGACTTCTGGAGTTCGCAAAACGTCAGGGACTTAAAAAAGTGTATGTGCACTGCTTTCTGGACGGACGTGATACACCGCCGACCTCCGGCAAGGAGTTCGTAGCAGAATTAGAGAAGAAGATGCAGCAGCTTGGCATCGGCGAGGTGGCTTCCGTGATGGGACGCTACTATGCGATGGACCGTGATAAAAACTGGGATCGTGTCCAGAAAGCTTATGATGTGCTGACAAAGGCAGAGGGCGAGAAGGCAGAAAGCGCGTGTGCAGGCATTCAGGCATCCTATGATAAAGAGGTAAACGATGAGTTCGTCGTACCGTTCTATGTAGAGAAGGACGGAAAGCCGGTTGCCACGATTCAGGATGGCGATTCCGTCATTTTCTTCAACTTCCGTCCGGACCGTGCAAGAGAGATCACCCGCGCATTCTGCGATGAGGGATTTACCGGATTTGCGAGAGAGAAGAAGCTTGACCTGACGTTTGTATGCTTTACCGATTACGATGAGACGATCGGGAACAAGCTGATTGCGTTCAAGAAGGAAGAGATTAAGAACACGTTTGGAGAGTTCCTGGCGGCGCACCATATGACGCAGGCACGTATCGCCGAGACCGAGAAATATGCACATGTAACATTTTTCTTCAACGGCGGCGTGGAAGAGCCGAACGAGGGCGAGGACCGCATTCTGGTTCCGTCTCCGAAGGAGGTTCCGACCTACGACCTGAAACCGGAGATGAGCGCACCGATCGTGTGCGATAAGCTGGTGGAGGCGATTGAGTCCGGCAAATATGATGTCATCATCATCAATTTTGCAAACCCGGATATGGTAGGTCACACGGGCGTGGAGTCGGCTGCGATCAAGGCGATTGAGACCGTCGATGCCTGCGTAGGACGTGCAGTTGAAGCCATCAAGGCAGCCGGAGGCGTTCTCTTTATCTGCGCCGATCACGGTAATGCAGAGGTGATGGTCGATGAGGCAACCGGCGAGCCGTGGACCGCTCATACGACCAATCAGGTGCCGTTTGTCCTGGTCGGCGCTGACCCGGCGTACAAGCTGCGCGAGGGCGGACGCCTCTGCGATATTGTGCCGACGCTGATTGAACTGATGGGACTTGAGAAGCCGAAGGAGATGACGGGAGAGTCGCTGTTGGTGAAATAGGGAGAATTTTCGAATATATTAGGAAAGTATAAATATAACCGTCAATAAGAATCGGGAAAACTGCCATAAAGCAAGAAAAGATCATAAACAGAGAAATGGTCGGGGCTTGTTTTGTGGCAGTTTTTTGTTCACAGGTAGGAATTTTCTGAACTGAAAATCCCGTTACTTCTCTCTTCCATTTCATAAGAAAATAGGATAAAATAAAATCATCTATGTGAACCGCTCGGAGGCTGTTCCAGGGCAGACATTTTTAGAAAAGAAAGTGTTATGCGGAAAGGAAAATAGGATGGCAGCAGATTCACAGGGAAAACAGGAGGAAACAAGCATGAAGGTAGCGGTTGTTACAGACAGCAACAGCGGAATTACACAGGCACAGGCGAAAGAGATGGGCGTATATGTCCTGCCGATGCCGTTTATGATTGATGGAACCGAGTATCTGGAAGATATAAATTTGACACAGAAGGAATTTTACGAGCATCTGAGCGGGGATCACGATGTGAGCACATCCCAGCCGTCCCCGGAGACGATCTTAAATCTCTGGGAAAAACTTTTGGAGGAATACGATGCAGTTGTGCACATTCCGATGTCCAGTGGGCTTTCGAGCTCCTGCCAGACGGCAAAGATGCTGGCAGATGATTTCGACGGAAAAGTGCAGGTGGCGGATAATCACAGGATTTCCGTGACCCAGCGCCGTTCGGTGCAGGATGCGCTTGACATGGCGGCAGCCGGCATGGACGCGGAGGCGATCTGCAAAAAGCTGGAAGAGACAGGTTTGGATTCAACTATTTATATCACGGTTGACACATTAAAATATCTGAAAAAGGGCGGTAGAATCACACCAGCGGCAGCAGCGCTCGGAACACTTCTCCGTTTAAAACCGGTTCTGACGATACAGGGCGAGAAGCTGGACGCATTTGCGAAGGCGCGGACGATGAAACAGGCGCGTTCCATGATGATCACGGCGATCACCCGCGATCTGGAAAATCGGTTTGATGATATGACGGGAGAAAAAACGTATATTGATGTAGCGCATACCGACGATGATGAGATGGCGCAGGAGCTGGCAGCCGAGCTTCGGGAACTTTTCCCGGAGACGGAAGTCCGTGTAGAGCCGCTGTCCTTAAGTGTAGCCTGCCATATCGGACCGGGAGCGCTGGCGATTGCGGCAACGAAGAAGCTTGAAATCGGATCGTTGTTGTGAAAAACGCAGTTACAGAGCAGCATTTCGGGGTTACAGTTCACAGCCAATGTCAGTAAGTTAAGCAACGCAAAGAGCGTGTGAATTGTAATCGTTCAGGACAGGAACATGAGAAGAATAGCAGAACATAAAAGAAAGATATGGAAAGCGATGGAGCACACGATCGGGATGAGAATCCCTCTGTTCCTCGCCTTTCTGATTCTGACGCTGGTTCCGCTTCTGGTACAGGTTCGTTTTACATCGGGGTATTTTTACCAGAGCCATGTGGAAGAACGGATGGCGGAAGCGCAGAACCGGTGTCTGATTTTAGCAAACAAGATACGCAGCAGTGATTATATCAATGTACTGCTGTCGGGAAATCCAAATCCGGCGCTGGATGCGGAACTTAGTACAACGGCGGATCTGATGAACGGAAGAATCGTGCTGGTGGACGACAGCTTTAAGGTTTTGAAAGACACATTTGGTCTTTCCAGAGGGAAAACGCTGGTTGTATCGGATGTGTTAAAGGCATTTGACGGGGAAACTTCCAGCTATCTGAACCAGAAGAAAAAGTATTTCTATGTAGCGCAGCCGATTCAGGCAAAAAGCACGGATGCAGCGCCGATCGATTCGGATGTGGCAGCCGGAAATGGGAAAAATACGGCAGGCGTGCAGGGAGTCCTTCTTCTGATGGCGTCCACGGAAAATTCGGCGCTTTTGCAGGAGAAAATTGTGCAGAAGACGGGATTTTTGCAGCTCGTTATGTTCTGTTTTATTCTGATCGCAGATTTATTGGCGGCGGCTTGCCTGCTGAAACCATTCCGCCGCCTGCAGCAGCAGCTCGATATGGTGGCAGAGGGAAATCTGGATCAGGATATTGATGTAAAAACATATCGGGAGACGCGGGACATTTCGGAGGCAGTCATGCAGACCATCCGGAAGCTGAAAAACCTGGATCAGTCGCGTCAGGAGTTTGTTTCCAACGTGTCGCATGAGCTGAAAACACCGCTGACTTCGATAAGAGTGCTGGCGGATTCTCTGATGGGGATGGAGAGCGCTCCGGCGGAGCTATATCAGGAGTTTATGCAGGATATTTCGGCGGAGATTGACCGCGAGGGCAAGATTATCGATGATCTGCTGACGTTAGTCAAAATGGATAAATCATCGCCGGATCTGAATATTGCCCAGACTTCGATCAATGGTCTTCTGGAACAGATTTTAAAACGTCTGACCCCGATCGCGAAGCGGCGGAACATTGAGATCACGTATGAGAGCAAGCGGGAAGTATCGGCGGATGTGGACGAGGTAAAATTGAGCCTGGCACTTTCGAACCTGGTGGAAAATGCCATCAAGTATAACCGCGAAGAGGGAAAAGTCTGGGTGACGCTGGATGCTGACCACAAGTTCTTTTATGTGAAGGTAGAGGATAATGGCGTGGGAATCCCGAAAGAATTCCAGGAGCGCGTATTTGAGCGTTTTTACCGTGTAGATAAGGCGCGCTCACGCGAGACAGGCGGTACCGGGCTGGGGCTTGCGATCACGAAGAATATTATTCTTCTTCATCAGGGCGCGATCCGCCTGAAGAGTGAAGAAGGCAAGGGAGCAACCTTTACGGTGCGGATTCCGTTGAATTATATTCCGTAGACAGCGTGGTTCTGGGCGGTTTAGAGGTTCGAGATGGTTGCTGGTGCTGCGGTGTTCGAATATTTCGGTGTTTGAATGCTGTCGTGTTCGAATATTTCGGTGTTTGAATGCTGTCGTGTTCGAATGTTTCAGTGTTTGAATGTTGCGGTATTTGAGTGTTGCAGTGTTCGAATGTGAGGTCAGGGAAATGTCTATTGTGAGATAGATTGCAAAATAACAACAGGAAATAATAAATGGAGAAAATAAGAAAAAAAAGCTCTGGAAAACGGGCAGGAAGCGTAAGTTCGTGGCTGATCCTTTGCCTGGCATGTCTGCTTCTTCTGAGCGGATGCCGAAAAAAAGAAGAGGTGCATCCGACGGCGGGTGAGGACGGCGTCTATCAGATTTATTATCTCAATTCGACGCGCACGGGGCTGGCGAGTGTTTCCTATCAGACGGAGACGGCGGACGCTGAGATCCTGATCGGGGAGCTGGCGGGGCAGATCCTTGCGGCGCCGGAAAACCCGGAGTATCAGGCAGTTTTAAGCGATAAGGTTGAATTCCTGGATATTAACCGGGACAATAACGTGCTGACGTTGAATTTTAATCAGGAATATATGAATACGAAAGCGTCGCGGGAGATTCTGTGCCGGGCGGCGCTGGCAAAGACCTTTACACAGGTTAAGGGAGTCGATTATATCAGCATTAATTGCGAGGGACAGCCGCTCCTGGACACACATGGGAACCCGGTGGGCGCGATCGCAGGAAGTGATTTTGTAGACAGTATTTCGGATGTCAATTCGTATGAAAAAGTAGAGCTGACCCTGTATTTTGCCAATGAAGAAAAAGATGGTCTGGTGGCAGAAAAACGGGAAGTATTTCACAGTATGAACACGTCGCTGGAACGCCTGGTAGTGGAACAGCTGCTGGCAGGTTCCCAGAATGGCGGGCTTTCAGTGATGCCGAAAAATACAAAGGTATTAAACGTATCACTGACAGATAATACCTGCTATGTCAACCTGGATAGCAGTTTTATTTCCGGGGATATCGATGTGGCGGAGTATATTCCGATTTACGCGATCGTCGATTCGCTGACAGAGCTTCAGACGGTAAATAAAGTACAGATCACGGTCAATGGCTCGGCAGATGTGACGTACCGGAATGTGATTTCGCTGGTGCAGCCTCTGGAGAGAGAGGAGAAGTATATTGTGAAGTAACTGTCAGACAGAATGTATATGCCATATTTGGAAGAGAGCAGCAATGGGATTTTGTTGATGTTTTGTAGAATACAGGAAAAGAGGAATTGAATATCAAACGACCGGTAATGTGGATGATGGTGGCTTTCGTACTTGGAGAGGTCGCAGCGTACCAGATGGGCATGACGGTGTGGTTTATAATTGCAGCAGCGTTTTTTTTGCTTGCAGTCATAAAAACAGCAGAAGGACGGGTAGATTCGGACTTTCAGACAGACGCAGAACGCGTCTGGAATTGGAAAGATCCGATGATGTGCCGTGTCTTTCTGCTGTTTTTCTGTTTCCTGGCAGGATGGGGACGGATGATGGTGGAAATGCGCCCGGATGCGCTGGAACGGATGGTAACGCAGAAGGGCGGTTCGGCAGAGGTGGCGGTATCGGGAACACTGGATTCTATTTCGGAAAAAAATGGGTGGTGTACGATGATTTTGACGGGGGTGGAGGTAGAGGATGAAAGTGTAAGAAAGGTACTGATATCGTGTAAAAGCGATTTACTGGAGAAGTGTGAAGAGAAAATTCTGCCACCCTGCGGAAGTCAGATTCATCTGACGGGAAACGCTGAGTTTCTGGAAGAAGCGCGCAATCCGGGGCAGTTTTCGTATCGGATGTATTATCGGGGACTAGGAATCAGAAACCGGGTGACGGCGGATCGGATTTTTATTTCAGAAGGAAAAAGTTCCCCTCTCCGAAGTCAGGCAGAATGCTTTCGGGCGTACGCGACGGCTGTTTTTCAGGAAATCTGTGTTCCAGAAGAGGCAGGGATTTTCCAGGCAATTTTGCTGGGGGATAAATCCGGGTTATCGGAAGAGCTGCGCGAACGGTTTCAGGATAATGGGATTGCACATATTCTGGCAGTCAGCGGTGTTAAGACACCAAACTTGGCTATCCCCCTAACCCGTATAACCCGCATAAAATCGGCATTTGTGCCTCTACATATCGCTAAAATTTACATTCTAAAACTGTGCTTAGACGAGGAAATTATTTCCCGTTGTCGTTTCCCTTGTTCAAGGGGGTATTTCAGAAAATATATAAATTGGCAAAAGAAGCAATAATTCAGCGTAAGTCAATCTTACGGCAAAAGTATAATAAATTAGCAAAAGGAGAAGAGGCCTATGGCATATAAAGAATATAGAGAAATGAAGGTTTATGAATCAAGCGGATATCAGTACAAAAGGACACCAAGCATTGTCCTTAAGGGAAAATGGCTTTCAGAGCTTGGCTTTGATATCGGAGAGTCAATTGAGGTGAAGTGTGAAGACGGACGGTTGATTATTACAAAAGTAAAACAGATAGAATAGTACTTGAAACTATTCGCTATCTCGAATATAATTATAATGAGAAAATAAAAATTTGTTTTATCTGATGGAGGAAATGGTATGGACTATGTATCATCAGCAGAGATTGCAAAGAAATGGAATGTTTCGCAGAGAAGAGTAGCTGTACTTTGCAAAGAAGGAAGAGTAGAAGGTGCTGTTCTTGTAGGAAGAATGTGGATGATTCCGAAAGACGCAAAAAAACCAGAAGATCCAAGACGTGTGCAGAGTATTGGATGTTAATTGTTAGAAAATAAAAGAGGAGAATTGTATTATGGCAACAGGAACAACAGCAGTTGGGTTTGAAGAAAAGCTTTGGTTGGCCGCAGATAAATTACGCTCTAATATGGATGCAGCAGAGTATAAACATGTAGTGCTTGGTTTAATATTTTTGAAATATGTATCAGACTCATTTGATGAAAAATACAAACAGCTTTTAGCCGGCGGTTACGGAGATGAAGAAGATAGGGATGAGTATCTAGCAGACAATATTTTCTATGTTCCGAAAGAAGCGAGATGGAGTGAAATTCAAAAGCATGCAACCAGCCCGGATATTGGTAGTGTAATAGATAATGCTATGGATTTGATCGAAAAAGAGAATGATTCTCTTAAAGGTGTGCTTACAAAAAATTATTCCCGACAAGAATTGGACAAGACGCGTTTGGGTGAATTGGTAACACTTTTTTCAAACATTGAAGTAGGCTCAACTGCAGCGCAAGAAAGGGATGTTTTAGGAAGAGTTTATGAATATTTCCTTAGCAAATTTGCCAGTGCAGAAGGCAAGCTAGGTGGGGAATTCTATACACCATCGTGTATTGTTCGTACGTTGGTATCGATGATAGAACCATTCGAAGGGCAAATATTCGATCCAGCTTGTGGAAGTGGTGGCATGTTTTGTCAATCGGCACGTTTTGTAAAGGAACATCAGGGAAATTTACGCGATATTTCTATTTTTGGTCAGGAAAGTAATCCAACAACATGGAAATTAGCAAAGATGAATTTAGCAATTCGGCAGCTTGAAGCAAATTTGGGAAAACATAATGCTGATTCATTTCATGATGACCAGCATAAAACATTGAAAGCAAATTATATATTGGCAAATCCGCCATTTAATATTTCTGATTGGGGAGGTGAAAGGTTAAGAGAAGATGTTCGTTGGAAATACGGGGTTCCGCCAGTTGGAAATGCAAATTTTGCATGGCTTCAACATATGTTGCATCATTTGAATCCAGTTGGAGGAGTAGCGGGTACTGTATTAGCAAATGGCTCACTCAGCTCTAATACTTCAAATGAGGGAAGTATTAGAAAAAATATGATCATTGGAGATGTTGTTGAATGCATTGTGGCAATGCCAGGCCAATTATTTTATTCTACAGGCATTCCAGTGTCATTATGGATTATGAGGAAAGGAAAAACAGAATATACGAAAAAAAAGATCCTATTCATAGATGCTCGAAAACTTGGACACATGATTGATAGAAAAGTTCGTGAATTGTCTGAGGAGGATATTCAGAAGATTGCAAGTACATATCAAAATTGGAGACATGGCTCAGAAGAGTATGAAGATGTAAAAGGATTCTGTAAAGAAGCTAATCTGGATGAAATTGCTAAACAAGATTATGTCCTCACTCCGGGAAGATATGTAGGCATAGAGGATGTTGAGGATGATGGAGAACCATTTGAAGATAAAATGATTAGACTTACATCTGAATTATCTGATATGTTTGAAAAATCTATTGACCTGCAGAATGAGATAAAGAAGAAACTGGGGGCGATAGGTTATGAAATGTGATACTGTTAAATTGGGAGAATATTTATACATTAAGGGGAGAATTGGCTGGAAAGGACTTAAGAAGAGCGAATATCTTAATAATGGTGCATATCGAATCATTAATGGAGAAACGTTAACAAATGATGGTATTAATTGGGACAAAGCCGGATATATTACACAGCAGAGATATGACGAGTCTCCTGAAATAATGCTCCAAGAGGATGACATCTTGATTTCAAAAGATGGAACAATTGGGAAAATAGGTTATGTTAAAGAACTGGATATGCCTACAACAGTAGCTTCTGGTATTTTTGTAATAAGAAATGAAAGACCAGAGTTAATTGATACGGGTTTTATTTTTCATTTTTTACGATCACCATATTTTAAGGCATTTATAGAAATGAGAACGGAAGGAAGCGTAATACCACATTTGTATCAAAAGGATTTCGTTGACTTAGACTTTCCACTTTACCCGTTGGAAGTGCAGAAAAAAATAGCATCTATATTGAATTTATTGGATGAAAAAATCGCTTTAAATAAAGAGATAAACAAGAATTTATATGAACAAATGCTTGCCATCTTTGACAACGCTAAACGAACTTCATCATGGCATGCACATAAGCTGAGCGATGTACTGACATTCTTTGATAATCTTCGAAAACCTCTTTCTTCAATACAAAGAGCAAAAATGACACACATTTATCCATATTATGGTGCGACATCCATTGTGGATTATGTTGAAGATTATTTGTTTGATGGAACCTACATTCTTATCAGCGAAGATGGTGCGAATGTAGTTGATGCATCTGGACATCCATTAACACAATATACTTATGGAAAGTTTTGGGTTAATAACCATGCGCATATAGTAAAAGGAACGAGCGATTATTCCAATGCTTTGATATATGCTATATTAGGAACGCTAAATATGCAAAGTATTGTTACTGGTGCTGCTCAGCCTAAAATTAATCAAGCAAATCTGCGAAATTTTGAAACAGCTTTGCCTGAAAACGAGGAAGCACAGATTTTGTCGAGCATCTTGAATCCTATGTTTCAACAAATGATATACCATGATCAAGAAAACGAAAATCTTTCTGCGTTGAGAGACACACTACTGCCACAGTTAATGTCCGGTGATTTTGATGTTTCAGACATCGACCTTTAAACCGCTAAATTCTTGTTTA
>ERZ836877.6190-NODE-6190-length-10867-cov-6.954033_pt1 | contig 10867 bp, 8 predicted proteins | sample MGYA00519469_ERZ836877 | MGnify/ENA primary metagenome ERZ836877 (study PRJEB31850, sample SAMEA3708809) | human gut metagenome | biome: human gut; feature: human-associated habitat; material: faeces | place: China | collected 2014 ... | reverse complement strand
CACGGCCAGCCAGCCCAAAGCTTCGATCTGGCCGGTGGTCGCCCAGATGCCCTGGTTGTAGTCCAGCACGTAGTACAGGCCGCCGATGCCGCAGATGCCTGCGCCGATGCAGGTGGACAGATACTTGTACAGTGTAACGTTGATGCCGGCGGCGTCCGCGGTGGCGGGGTTCTCGCCCACAGCGCGCAGGTTCAGACCCGCGCGGGTGCGGGTGAGGAACCAGTGCATGGCCACCGCCAGCACGATGGCGGCGTACACCAGAAAGCCGTAAGAGAAGATGACCTGCCCCACGGTGCCCAGACCCGACAGCACCGGGATCTTGGCGGCGAAGGCCTTGTTGGCAACAGGGGCAGCAGAGTAGCTGGCACCGTCCAGGATAAAGACACCGAAGAAGTTGGCCACGCCCTTGCCGAAAGTGGTCAGCGCCAAGCCGGTGACGTTCTGGTTGGCGCGCAGGGAGATGGTCAGGAAGGCGTAGATCAGGCCGCCCAGCATCGAGGCTGCAATGGCGCAGAGCGTGGCGATCAGGATGCTGACCAGGCCATTGGGGTTGGCGGCGGTGTTCTCATAGGCCCAGGCGCTGGCAAAACCGGCAAAGCCGCCCAAATACATGATGCCGGGCACGCCCAGATTCAGGTTGCCGGATTTCTCGGTCACGGTCTCGCCCAATGCGCCGTACATAATGATGGTGCCAAAGGGGATAGCGCGCATGATCCATGCAATTAAACTGCTGTGCATATCACTTGCCCTCCTTATGTGCGCCGCGCAGGATGAGGCGGTAGTTGATGAAGAATTCACTGCCCAAAATGAAGAACAGGATGATGCCGGTGATGATGTCGGCGGCATACTCATTCAGCGAGTAGGCCGAAGCGATCTCGGATGCGCCGCGCTCCAAAAAGACGAGCAGGAAGGAGATCAGCGCCATATAGAAGGTGTTGAACTTGGCCAGCCAGGCCACGATGATGGCCGTAAAGCCACGGCCGCCTGCCGAGGTGGTGGCAATGGTCTGGTCCTTACCGGCGACGATGAGGAAGCCGCACAGGCCGCAGACCGCGCCGGAGATGAGCATGGTGCGCACCGTAACGCGGCGGACATTGATGCCGGCATAGCGGGCAGTATTCTCGCTTTCGCCCACAACGCTGATCTCATAGCCCTGCTTGGAGAATTTGAGGTAGGCATACATGGCAAAGGTCAGCACGATGACGACGATGATGTTAATGGTGTAGCGCTGGCCCATAATGATGGGGAACCAGCCTGCCTTGGTAGCCTTGTTCAGGGTGCCCAGGCTGGAGGCCTGGCCGCGCATGATGTTGGTCATGCAGGCAACAATGCTCGTGGCAACGTAGTTCATCATCAGGGTGAACAGCGTCTCGTTGGTACCCCAGCGGGACTTGAACCAGGCGGGCACAAAGCCCCACAGCGCACCGGCGGCCATACTGCCGATGGTCATAGCCGCAAACAACACCGGCGTGGGCAGGTTGTTGCCCTGGTAGACCATGACCAGCGCGGCGATCAGGCCGCCGATCAGGATCTGACCTTCGCCGCCGCAGTTCCAAAAGCGCATCTTAAAGGCAGGCGCCAGCGCGATGCCGACGCACAGCAGGATGGACAGGTCGCGCAGCATCCAGCTGAAGCGGGTCATGTTGGCAAAGGTGCCGCCCCACATAACGCCGTAGACGGCCAGCGGGTTCAGACCGGTGACGAAGTAGATAAACAGCGCATCTACGACCAATGCCAGCAAAATGGCAATGGCACGCACCGCGATCTTCTGGGGCATCGTGGTGCCCTCGCGCTTGGCAATACGCAGCAGCGGTTCACGCACTGCGGTACTGGACTGACTCATGCCTTAACCTCCTTTACCAGATTGGTCATGCGGTTGCCGACTTCCTCCTTGGTGGTCTTGCGGCCATCCAGGATGCCGTTGACCTTGCCGCCGCAAAGCACAACGATGCGGTCGCACAGCTCCAGCAGCACGTCCAGGTCCTCGCCCACATAGATGACGGCGACGCCTTTTTTCTTCTGCTCGTTCAGCAGGTGGTAGATCGTGTAGGAGGTGTTGATGTCCAGGCCGCGCACGGCGTAGGCGGTCATCAGTACAATGGGGTCGGCGGCCAGCTCACGGCCGACCAGCACCTTCTGCACGTTGCCGCCGGACAGGCGGGAGACCGGGGGGTTCAAATCCGGCGTTACAACGTTCAGCTCTTTTTTAATAGTCTCGGCCAGGTCGTGGGGAGCCTTACGGTCCACGATGGGCGAATGGCCCTTGCCGTAGCTTTTCAGCATCATGTTATCGGTCATGCCCATGGAGCCGACCAGACCCATGCCCAGGCGGTCCTCCGGCACGAAGGACAGGTGGATGCCTGCCTCCCGGATGGCCTTGGGGCTTTTGCCGATGAGCTGCACCGGGGCGGAAGTGTCGGGAGCGTAATACTCAACGCTGGCGCCGCGCTGGGTGGGCTGCAATCCGGCGATGGCCTCCAGCAGTTCCTTCTGACCGTTGCCGGAAATACCGGCAATGCCCAAAATTTCGCCGCCGTACACATCAAAGCTGGCGTCGTCCAGCACGGTGATGCCGTCGGCGCTGCGGACGGTCAGGTGCTGGATGTCCAGGCGCTTGACCTGGTTCACGGGTTCGGGGCGCTCGATGTTCAATTCCACTTTTTCACCCACCATCATAGCGGTCAGGGTGGCTTCGTCAGCGTCCCTGGTGGCAATATCGCCCACATACTCACCCTTGCGCAGGATAGCCACGCGGTCGCTGATGCCCAGCACCTCGTGCAGTTTGTGGGTGATGATGATGACGGCCTTGCCGTCGGCTTTCATGTTGCGGATGACCGTGAAGAGGCGCTCGGTCTCCTGGGGGGTCAGCACGGCGGTAGGCTCGTCCAGGATCAGGATGTCCGCACCGCGGTACAGCACCTTGACGATCTCCAGCGTCTGCTTCTGGCTGACGCTCATCTCGTAGACTTTCTGGTCCAGATCCAGGGCAAACTGGTATTTTTCGCAGATGGCGCGGGCTTTTTCGTGGACCTTTTTCAGGTCGAACCTGCCGCCGCCCATGGAAAGGGCGATGTTTTCGGTGGCGGTAAACACATCCACCAGTTTGAAGTGCTGGTGGATCATGCCGATGCCCAGATCCAGCGCATCGCGGGGGGAGCGGATGGTAACAGCCTTGTCCCCCACGTAGATTTCGCCCTCATCGGGGTAGTAGATGCCGGCGATCATGTTCATCAGGGTCGTCTTGCCGCTGCCGTTTTCCCCCAGCAGGGCCAGGATCTCGCCCCGGCGCACGCTCAGCGAGACATCCTTGTTAGCCACCACAGGGCCAAAGGTCTTGGTGACGTGCTGCAAACGCACGGCGTATTCGGTCTGCGCCATTCTGCAGGCTCCTCTCACAGGTTATTTTTTCAGGGTTATTTAAAGGAAGAAACATTTTATAAAACCACCAAAAGGGAAGGCTGCGGATTTGCCGCAGTCTTCCCTCTTGGGTACCTGTCAGCGATCAGGCAACAGGGTCAGCATCTTCGATGATGCCGTCAATGCGCAGGGAGAAAGTGGGGGCTGCGCGCAGCTCGCCCTCATGGAAGTAACCGTCGGAGATAGCCTCCTTGGTCTCGCCCTGGTAGACAGCAACGGGAGAACCGGTGCTGTAATCATAGTAGGTCAGGTCAACAGGAGCGGTGGTAACAGTCTCGCCGCCAACGGTGAACTTGCTGGTGTCGAAGACATGCAGGCTGCCGTCTTTCAGAGCAGCCTCGACCTCAGCGACCTTCTCGGCGGTGCCGTCAGCGCACTCGGGGCCAAGGTCGGTGATGGCAACAGCGCCATCCTCGTAGCCCTTGCACCAATCCTGCGGGATGCTGCCAGCCTGGGCGCCCTCGAACAGCTCTTTGTAGTAGACCTTCCAGACGTTGGTGGCGGAGGTCAGGGCAGCGGTGGGAGCGGTGGCCAGCATATCGATGTTGTAACCGACAGAGTAGCAGATCTTGCCGGAATCCTTCAGCTTCTGGGTAGCGGCGGGAGCACCGGTGGAGTCAGCGTGCTGGCCGATGATGACAGCGCCGTTGGCGATCAGAGCCTCAGCGGCAGCGCCCTCCTTGTCGATGTCGAACCAGGAGTTGGTGTACATGACTTCCATCTCAACATCGGGGTAAACGCTCTGGACACCCAGGAAGAAAGCGGTGTAGCCGGAGACGACCTCGGCGTAGTTGTAAGCGCCGACGTAGCCGATCTTGACCTTGCCGTCAGCGGTGAAGCTGTCGGGCTGGGTCTCGGGGGTCAGGGTGCCGGACTCGACCAGCTCCTTAACCTTCATGCCAGCGACAACGCCGGAGACATAGCGGCTCTGGTAAACAGCGGTGAACGCATTGTAGAAGTTATCGAGGTCGGAGTTGGCGGCGAAGTCGCCGGTCATGGCCACGAAGTTGACATCGGGGTACTTCTCGGCTTCCTCGACCATGTAGGTCTGGTGGCCGTAGGAGTTGGAGATGATCAGGTTGCAGCCCTGGCCGACCAGGTCCTCGGCGGCGTCAGCAGTCTTGCCGCCCTCAGGAATCTTGTACTTCCAGACGATCTGGTCGTCGCTCATGCCCAGTTCAGCAGCGGCTTCCTTGATGCCATTGATGTGCGCGGCGCTGTAGCCCTCGGTCTCATCGCCCAGGATGATGGCGCCGACTTTGACGTCGGGTGCCTGGTTATCGCTGCTGCCCTCAGCAGTAGCGGTGGTACCGGCGGCGCTGCTGGCAGCAGTGTCAGCGGTGGAACCACAGGCAGCCAGGCTGAACACCATAGAGGCGGCCAGCAGAATACCCATCAGTTTCTTCATGTGTGTTGTTCCTCCCTGTTATGTGTGCATAAAAACGGCAAAAATGCGTCGATTCTTCCTGCTTTTTGCCGGGGAGTGACGCATTTCGTTACTTTGCAAGACCCATTGTAACCACTTTACAAACGCTTTGCAATGATTTTTAAATTTTTGTAAAAACTTTGGCGAAAGGCGTAAATGTTTTACCCACACGCACACGCCAATAGGCAGGACGCACAAACAAAAAAAGCAAAAGTCATACTTTACCTGTGCAAAAAGTATGACTTTTGCTGTTTGCTTGCAGTTTGATCTTTTGCTTTGTTTTACGGCTGCTCCGGGGCCGGGTGTGCTGCTTAGCGTTTGTGGATGTACTTGCGGTCCAGCCCGTAGTTGACGGCGGCGTTGAGCACCGCCCACATCAAAAAGACTTCCACCGGCAGCATCAGCGTGTTTTTGATGGCGCCGGAGGTCAGGTAGTAGAGATAGCCCTTGCCGTAGAGCATGGCTTTCCACACGCTGCCCAACAGCACGTTGCTGCCGTAATTGATAATAAGCCGCACCACAATAATGCGCAGCAGCGTTGGTTTGCGCTTGTACAGCAGCACGCCGTAGATGAAGCCCGACAGCACCGCCGTGACGAGGTAGCCGGGGAAATACGGCTCGCCGTAGCTGGAGAGCAGAAACCCTACCGAGTCGATGATGGCACCGGCCATCATGCCCACGCAGGGGCCGTAGCACATGCAGCCCAGGCCGACCACCAGAAAGCTGAAGTAAATTTTAAGGCTTGGCCCCAGCAGGTAGATGGGCAGACCCTCCAGCACGATGGCCATGGCGCAGACCAGGCCCGCAAAAGCCAGCACGCGGACGTTGCGGAACTCCGCCCGGGCGGTGCGCCAGTAGGCTGGTGAAAAGACGGACAATTTTGCTTCCTGCATACAAAAAACCTCCTTGCGTATGCGGATGCCGCACAAGCAAGGAGGCAATAATAAGGTGTGCCAGGCACACCCGCCGTTGCACACCGTTTATGCAGCAGTGGGATGCGGGGCCCGCACCGCAGGCCTCTTCGGCCTTTCGTCCTGCCACAACTCCCCGTTGGTCAGGCACTTTACGCGCGTGTCCCTACTCTGCGAAAAAATATTGGGTTACAAGCCTATTATACACGGGATAGATAGAAATGCAAGCACGCCTTTGCAAAAACAAGCTGCATGGGCGCTGCCCTACCCCTGTAGGGGAGCATTCTATACGCTCCCGCGGGCGGATGCAAGCATCCGCCCCTACGCATTCCGCATAGGTTCGCATTGCTCGCCCCTACCCTTTCCTTACACGCCGCTGGCACCGTAGTTGGACAGCACGCGGGCGCTGGGGTCATCGACGTTGCAGCCGGGCCAGGCCTTGTTGGGCATCCAGTAATCCACGATCATCTCCGCCTGGCCGGGATAGTACTTTTCAAAAATTTCACGGTACAGCAGGCTTTCCTTGGTAAAGGGGCGGCAATAGGTATACTGGCCGCACTTCTCGGCAAATTCGCGGTCGGTATACACGGTCTCGGCGTATTCTTTCAGGTCGTCCACCATCGAGTGGCCCACAGCGTCGCTGAAGGCAGCCTTTTCACGCCAGAGGATGCTCTCGGGCAGCCAATCACCCTCAAAGGCCTTGCGCAGCAGGTACTTGCCCATGCCATAAGTGTTCAGCTTCTTTTCGGGGTCGATGGCCATAACGTACTTGACGAAATCCAGGTCACCGAAGGGCACGCGGGCCTCCAGGCTGTTGACGCTGATGGAACGGTCGGCGCGCAGCACATCGTACATATACAGCTCGCGGATGCGCTTCTGGCTCTCGGTCTGGAAGGCGGCGGCGCTGGGGGCGAAGTCGGTGTACTTGTAGCCGAACAACTCGTCGGAGATCTCGCCTGTCAGCAGCACGCGGATGTCGGTGTGCTCATGGATGTACTTGCAGACGAGGTACATCCCCACCGAAGCGCGGATGGTGGTGATGTCCCAGGTGCCCAGCATGGCGATGACTTTTTCCAGCGCTTCAAGAACGATTTGCTTGTTGATGATGACCTCGGTGTGGTCGGCATGGAGGTAATCGGCCACCTGCTTGGCGTATTTCAGGTCGATGGCGTCCTCGCTCATGCCGATGGCGAAGGTGCGGATGGGCTTGCCCAGCTTTTTAGCTGCAATGGCGCAAACCAGGCTGGAGTCCAGGCCGCCGGAAAGCAGGAAGCCCACGGGGGTGTCGGCATCCAGCCGCTTATCCACGCCAGCCACCAGCTTTTCGCGGATGTTCGTCAAAATTTCAGGCAGTTCATCCTGGCTGTAGGCCGGGGTATCGGCGATGTCGCAGTAGCGCACAAACTGGCCGTTGCAGTAGTAGCTGCCGATGGGGAACGGATAGATCTTTTTGCACAGTCCAATGAGGTTTTTGGCCTCGGAGGCAAAGGCGATATGGCCGCTCTCGCTGTAGCCGTAGAACAGCGGGCGGATGCCGATGGGGTCGCGGGCAGCGATAAGCAGCTTTTTGCGGCTGTCGTACAGAATCATGGCAAACTCGGCGTCCAGATGCTTGAACATGTCCAGGCCGTACTTGTAGTACAGCGGCAGGATGATCTCGCAGTCGGAGTCCGACTCAAAGGTGTAGCCTTCAGCTTCCAGCTCAGCCTTGACGGGGCGGAAGCCGTACAGCTCGCCGTTGCAGGCAACGCAATCGGTACCGCGGAAGAAGGGCTGCATGCCCTCCGGCGTAAGGCCCATAATGGCCAGGCGGCCAAAGCCCAGCAGGCCGAACTCGGTCTCGGCGACGCGCTGGTCGTCCGGGCCGCGGCTGGTGGTGCGCAGCAGATACTCAGTAAACGTTTCCTTGGGCAGATCATGCCCGGCATAACCCATGATACAGCACATTTTGGTGACACTCCTTTAGATTTCCAACACCTGTTATTTCCCCGAACGGCAATAAAAAAAGACAGCCCATTCGCCCTGCATTAGGACGAATCGCTGTCTTGGATCCGCGGTGCCACCTAAATTACCGCAGCCGAAATAATGGCATACGGTCACTTTTTCCGTACACGTTCACCTTTGAAACGCTGCCGCTGTAACGCACGGCCTGCGGCATCCCCTACTCCCCTGCGGTTTCAGTTTGCAGCTGTCGGGTGTTCTTTCGCGCCCCGTCCCCGTCCCGGCTTACACCAGATGTCGGGCTCTCTGTGCGGATGTTGGGCGGTACTTTTCCCTGTCATCGCTTTTATCAGCTAAAGCATAGCACCATTTTAGGGCCGTGTCAAGCGTTTTTGGGTAGTTTTAGCTAACAGACCGTTTGGATTTTATTTTGCCTAAAATCCACCTTTTTATAGGGTTTTATCTTGTTTTGGGCGTTTTGGCATGGTACAATAAACCGCAGAGCATTATTTATTAACGGAGGAATCACCTTTTTATGTTAGAGCTTCGTCATGTCGGCTTTGAGACCGACGACAATAAAGAGATTCTGCGGGATGTCAGCCTGACTGTGCAGGACCGTTTTGTGGCCATCACCGGCCCCAACGGCGGCGGCAAATCCACGCTGGCCAAAGTCATTGCCGGTATCTACCAGCCCACCAGCGGCCAAATTTTGCTGGACGGCGTGGACATTACCCACATGTCCATCACCGACCACGCCAACCTGGGCCTGAGTTACGCCTTCCAGCAGCCGGTGCGCTTCAAGGGGCTGCGGGTCAAGGACCTGCTGAGCCTGGCCGCCGGCAAAAATACCAGCGTCAACGAGGCCTGCAGCTATCTGAGCGAGGTCGGTCTGTGCGCCCGTGATTATGTGGACCGTGAACTAAACGACAGCCTGTCCGGCGGTGAGCTGAAGCGCATCGAAATCGCCATGGTGCTGGCCCGCGGCACCAAGCTGTCCATCTTCGATGAGCCGGAGGCAGGCATCGACCTGTGGAGCTTCCAGAACCTCATCCGCGTGTTTGAAAAGATGTACGAGCAGACCCGCGGCAGCATCCTGATCATCAGCCATCAGGAGCGCATTTTGAACATTGCCGACAAAATTGTCGTTATTAAAAACGGCCAGGTGGAAAAAGAGGGCGCCCGTGCGGACATCCTGCCCGCCCTGCTGGGCAGTGCCGACGCCGGCAGCCCGGCCTGCAGTGTGCTGGCCGACAAAGTGGAAGGGGTGCGCAAATGATCGACGCAATTGAACAAAACCTGCTGCGGGAGGTCGCCGACCTGGACAGCCTGCCCGTAGGCGCTTACAACATCCGCGCCAATGGCCAGCTGGCGGGCCGCAACACCACCGCCAACATTGACATCGTGACCAAGGACGACAAGCCCGGCATCGACATTTACATCCGCCCGTTCACCAAAAACGAGAGCGTGCACATTCCCGTTATCCTGAGCCAGACCGGCCTGACCGATCTGGTGTACAACGATTTCCACATCGGCGAGGGCGCGGACGTGACCATCATCGCCGGCTGCGGCATCCACAACTGCGGCGGCGGCAACGCCCAGCACGACGGCATCCACACCTTCTATCTGGCCAAAAACGCCAAGCTGCGCTACGTGGAAAAGCACTACGGCGAGGGAGACGGCCGCGGCAAGCAGGTGATGAACCCTACCACCATCGTGCACCTGGCCGAGGGTGCGCAGATGGAGATGGAGACCACCCAGATCGCCGGTATCGACGATACCATGCGCAAAACCAGCGGTGATCTGGCCGAGGGCGCCAGCCTGGTCATCCACGAGAAGATCATGACCACCGGCGACCAGCACGCTGTGACCGATTTTGACGTAGACCTGAACGGCGAGGGCTGCTCGGCCAACGTGGTAAGCCGCAGCGTGGCCAAGGACGTGAGCAAGCAGGAGTTTATCAGCCACATCAACGGCAACTGCGCCTGCGCGGGCCACTCCGAGTGCGACGCCATCATCATGGACCATGCCTCGGTCATTGCCAGCCCGGCCCTGACCGCCAACAGTGTGGACGCCAGCCTGATCCACGAAGCCGCCATCGGCAAGATTGCCGGTGAACAGCTCATCAAGCTGATGACCCTTGGCCTGACCGAAAAGGAAGCCGAGGATCAGATCGTGAACGGATTTTTGAAGTAAGTTTTCACAACAAAAACAGCCGCCCGGCGCAGAACCGGGCGGCTGTTTTTGTTGACGATGCGTAGAAAATTGCGTATACTGTGAAGTAGGCAATTCGGAAATCGTAACACATCCGAAATACAAGTAAGGAACTTGTTGCTATACCATAGAATAAAAAGGAAGGGGTTCTAGCATTAGGGATATGAAGATTAAAAGAAAACATAGTTTCCAATTTATGACAATATTATATTTTATAATCGTATTCTGTATGTGTATCACTCGATTTAATATCATCATGACTCTTGTCGGCGGTCCACTAACAAGGATTGATGCAGTCAACATGATACCCTTTCATAGCATCAGAGAAAATTTAAAGTATGGACACAGTCCTATTTCATGGGATATGCTTTATAATATAGTCATGTTTGTGCCATTCGGAATTATATATTGCTATTATCAGAAAACATTTTGCATATATAAAGCAATCGGCTTGTCGGTCTTAACAACATTTTCAATTGAAATGGCACAGTTTATTTTTAAAACAGGCGTTGTGGATATAGATGACCTTATTGTAAATACAATTGGCAGTTTAGTTGGTATCTTCTTTTATATTACACTACAAAAAATATTGCAGCGGGCACAAATGTTGGATGTACACGAAGTAATTGATACAGTTGCAACAATACTGCCTCCGTTATTCATCACCTTCGTTGTCGAAATGTTTTTTGGCGATGGTTCACCAAAGCTGCTTTTTATTCACAATATAGTTCTAATAAGCTATGGTATTTTCGACTATACATTTTTAATAAATGATTTTTCCTGGAAATCCAAGCTGTTTTACGCAGCATTTTATGTTGGGATTTTCTGGTTGCTCCTTGCCATACTATAGAAAATATAGTTGCAGGTAAAATCATTTCTGCATACCATGCACAGATTGCTAAACTCTAGGGCAACACCGCACAATTCCCGCTTTACAGCTTAAGCACCGCTGCTGCGGCTG
>ERZ836877.6188-NODE-6188-length-10868-cov-19.940165_pt1 | contig 10868 bp, 7 predicted proteins | sample MGYA00519469_ERZ836877 | MGnify/ENA primary metagenome ERZ836877 (study PRJEB31850, sample SAMEA3708809) | human gut metagenome | biome: human gut; feature: human-associated habitat; material: faeces | place: China | collected 2014 ... | reverse complement strand
TTACATTAAAAGGATTACAGGGCAATGCCGAGTTAAATTACCTTGAAGAAAATGGCAACAGCGTAGCAGCACCGTTTACAGAGTATTCGACATCTAAATCTCACAAAGCATGGTTTGAGGAGCTATGGCAGAATAGCGAATTATGGTCGGGGAAGTTCATTAAGAATATTCTTAAGCCTTCACCCATTGGTGTAGGAATTGAAAAAGATAACGAAGCGGAAAAATCACTTTCGCCATACGAAGTCTATATCAAGTATCTTCAATTGCAGTTTGGAGATATGGTAGATGCTAATACATCAGAAATTCTTAAATCCTATTTACCTCCGTCATTCAATACCCTTGAATATCAGCTTGACGCGGTAAAACAATGTTTCTCGGTGATGAAACGATTTGGCGGTTTTATTCTTGGTGATGTTGTAGGGCTTGGCAAAACTATTGTAGGTGTATTGCTTATCCGTCATTTCCTTGAAAATGCCGAATCTCTCGGTCGTGCTCGTAAAGTTCTGATCGTAACTCCTCCGGCAATTAAGAAAGCATGGGAAAAGACCATCAAGGATTTTGACAATAATAATCCTCGTAACAATATTGAGCTTAGTGTTGATTTTGTGACAACCGGAAGCATAGAAAAAATTACTGATGAGCTGGAAGATGCCGATGATATTGATGATAGTGACGAAATCGAGAACTTTGAGGTCTGCAACTATGGAATGGTACTCATAGATGAGAGCCACAATTTCCGTAACTCAGAAACTCAGAAATATAAAGCAATTGATGACCTGATTGGACTTATCAATCCCACTCCATATGTCGCACTCCTGTCTGCAACTCCCCAAAATAATTCGCCGAAGGATCTCTATAATCAGATACGTTTATTTCAGCGCACACCCAATAACTCCAACTTACCCAATGTCGAGGGTGGCAAGCTTGACTCTCTATTCAATGCGATGGAAAGACGCTTTAAAGAAGCGCGAGCTATTTCGCAGGATACGGATGAGGGCAAAATTCAAGCACGCGCTATTGTTAAGGAGGTCTCAGAAAAAATCCGAAGCAGCGTCCTTAATGACATCGTAGTTCGTCGTACCCGTACCGATATTAAAAATCTATATGGAGAAGATGCAGAATTACTGAGGTTCCCCACTGTCAAAGGTCCACATAAGCTCGAATATAAAATGGATGAGGAACTATCAAAGCTCTTTTCTGATACCGTAGATGCTATATGTCCTCCTGCCATAGGAGAGTCTTTTGATCCGAATAAACATATCGGCTTTTACCGTTATGCCGCAATTACACAGTTCGTTGATGAGGACAACAAGAAACTGTATGAGAAACGAAACCTTACGGTTGATAGCATTACGCAAAGACTTCAGCGTATTATGCGGATTCTATTGGTAAAGCGTCTGGAAAGCAGTCTTGCTGCATTCAAGAAGACACTGGAAAATCTGAACCGATACAATGAAGTTATGATAGATATGCTCCAACACGATTGCGTATTTATCTGTCCTGAAATAGATGTAAACAAATTGCACAACGAGTCCAAGGGTAATTTTGCCGCTTTCAAAACTGCGGTAGAAGCTATCATAGCTCGTAAAGGTGGAAACAACAGATGTTTCAAGACCTCTGATTTCAAAGAATCATATCTCGAAGACCTCCAAAATGATAGATTGCTTATCGGCGATTTGCTTGAACGGTGGCGAGAAAACACAGAAGACCCCAAATTCGACCGTTTCAAAGAAGCTATAAATCCTGAACTTTTCAATCCAGAGATTAATAATCCGTCCGGACTAAACAAGCCTCGTTTGGTTATTTTTACCGAAGCTATTGACACACTCAAATCATTGGAACGAGCATTAAAGGCAAAGGGGCACAAGGTGCTTAGCATTACGGCTCAGAACAGGACAGAAATGCAGGAAGCTATTGAGGCGAACTTTGACGCAAACTGTAAGTCGGATAATCGCCGTGATGATTATGATGTTGTCGTCACAACCGAAGTTCTTGCCGAAGGTGTGAATCTACATCGCTCTAATGTTATTCTCAACTATGATGCACCGTGGAATGCCACACGCTTAATGCAGCGAATTGGCCGAGTGAACCGCATAGGCTCTACAGAAGATTTCGTCCATGTCTTCAATTTCTTCCCATCAGACGAAGGAAATAGCCAAATACGCCTGATTGAAAAGGCTTATGCTAAACTCCAATCTTTTCATGAGATGTTTGGCGAGGATAATAAGGTTTTCAGTGAGCGCGAAGAACTTGTTGAGCATGACCTGCAACATTTCGTTGATGGTGATGAATCTCCGTTTGCTCCATTTATCAAAGAACTGAAAGCATTTCGGGATAATTCATCGGAACGATATGATTATATCGCCTCTGTTGATGCTAACGGACTTGGAGGTGTTTTAGAGATTCGTGATGAAAACGCTCAAGGTATTTTCGTATTCACAGACAACTCGCAAGAATTGATTTCAGTAGATGTAGAGATAACTCAGGAAGATACTTCTACTAACATAATCTCCTCATTGTCTACTATGCAGAGATTGAAATGTGAGCCGGATACCGAGTACTCTCATTGCCCAAGTGATAATGCATTGGTTGAAATAGCTAAACGTGCCTATCAAAAGCATGTAGCCCACTATATTACAGCCGCTGATTCAAGCAGAAAGTCTGCGAATGCACTTGTTGTGTTATCCTCCTTACGCTCTCGTTCGGATGTGACGCAAGAATCAAAAAAACTTTTGAAGCAAATAGAGAAACTTGTCAGAGCAAAAGATAACTATGTCATTAAACAGGTAATGAGATTTGAGAACTACCAGGGTTCACTCTTTGGCGCAGATGATGACATTAATGCTTTGCTTGATGCTGCTCTATCAAATTTAGCTAACCGAGCTCAAGCAAAACGTGGCGACGCTAAACTCGTAATTTATTCTGAAACTAAAAGCAATAACTGACTATGGAACTCAAGCATAAGTTAGAACAGATATTCAACAATGATTATCCCGGAACTGACCGATTCATAGCGGATGTTATTGAACCAATCTTCGGCAATGAAATCGAATATATAAACGACGACCTTGCCGAAAGAGAAGTGTATGCAGAAAAAGCAAAAAAAGCCGGCATCAAGCATATCAAATATATTGGCGACCTCACGGAAAAGAATTATAACGCCGATAACATTACTCTTCTTGATGTAACTCTTGATGACTCAAAGAACATAGAGCGTTCCCGCGTAAACATTCAGCAACTTATCCGTTCTATAATGGATTACCGTCAACACCTTATGATTGTATTCCATTACGAGGATGTCAAAGACAAGCAATGGAGATTTTCTTACGCATATAAAGGCGATTCATTAAAAGACTCCACATCAGCCAAACGCTACACTTACGTTTTTGGCAAAGGCTATCGTGGACGCACCGCTGCAGAACGCTTTCAAACTCTTGCCGACAGCACACGGAATAACGAGGATTTTGAAAAGGCATTCTCCGTTGCCGCGCTTAGTGATGAATTTTTCGATAAATACCGTGATATATATGCTGATTTTGTGCAATATATCACCGGAAAACGATACGAGAAAATTAAAAACAAGTGGGAGGAAGTAAAAAAAGAAGACCCGAATACTGAAATTTTCTCGCAATTCAATAACGATGACAAAAGAGTACGAGACTATATTAAGAAGATGCTTGGCCGTCTGACATTCCTCTGTTTCCTACAAAGGAAAGGCTGGATGAATAGAGACCGGAACTTTATACAGAATCTTTATCAGACATCTCCTCAACAGGATGATTTCCTTGATGCTGTTATGGAGCCTTTATTCTTTGGAGTGCTGAATACTCCTCCTGAAAAACGGAAGGAAGTATTTATAAAGAATGGATGGAATACAGATTTAGCAGATGAATGGGGCAACATCCCATATCTCAACGGAGGTCTGTTTGAACAGACCCGAGATGATAAACTCACTGTCAAGTTCCCTAAAAAATTATTCCAAGAACTGTTTAAGTTTTTAGGAGAATATAATTTCACTATTGACGAGAATGACCCGGATGATGCTGAGGTTGGCATTGATCCTGAAATGTTAGGCCGAGTATTCGAGAGCCTTCTTGAAGATAATAAAGACAAGGGTGCTTTCTACACTCCTAAAGAGATAGTTCAGTATATGTGTCGTCAGAGCATTATTGAATATCTTAACACACACACCGACCAATCGCTTCACGCTGATGTCGAAGACTTGATTAACAAGGGTCTTGTCAATCATGCTCTGCAAAATAAGGATAATGCAAGAAATCTCTATAAGTTTCTTAAAGAGGTAACGGTATGTGACCCGGCAATCGGTTCTGGGGCTTTCCCTATGGGCATTCTCAATATCCTTTTTACGGCGCGTCAGCACCTATATGGCTTCCTGAAAGAATCAGAACCATTCAACCCTCTCGAAGTGAAGAAGTCTATCATTAGGGATAATATCTACGGTGTGGATATTGAACAAGGTGCGGTTGACATTGCTCGGCTTAGATTTTGGCTTGCTATTCTTGTTGAAGAGCAGGTTGCAACTCCATTGCCTAATCTAGATTACAGAATTGTGCGAGGTAATTCGCTAATCACCACATTTAATGACGAGTATATTAAACTACCCGAAAACCCTGATGGTAGGACCAAACTTGCAAAACTCAAAAAGGAGCTACATCAACTCCAAAACGAATTATTTGATCTAAATGGAGATGAGAAACTTCAACGCGAAATAGAAATCAAATGCAAAATATTGGAGATTATCAAAGTCCAGCTTGGCATTGATAAAGCTAATGCTCAAGAAGAAAGTAAAATTGAGTCCGATATATTTGAGAATAAAAAGTTATCCGTAAAGGCATTAAAGAAAGCTCAACAAGCTCATGCGATTGAAGAAGTTAAGAGCAAGAGTCTTTTTGCTCTGAATAATCTTATAACTTCGTTGACCACACCTGCAACCTCTTTAGCAGATAGAGCGCAGATTGACATCAAATTCTTTGACTGGAAAATCGTATTCAGCAATATCTTCAGTGACGTTGCTAATGTTTCCGGCTTTGACATTGTTATTGGGAATCCTCCATATATTCAATTGCAAGCCAATAAGGGCAAATTGTATAAATTGTATTCTCATGCATGTTTTGAGACATGCTTCGCTACGGGAGATATATACTGCTTATTTTATGAGTTAGGGCATACTCTATTGAAGGATGGGGGAATATTATCCCTTATCAACTCTAATTCATGGCTTCAGTCATTAACATTTTCACCATTTCGAAAATATGTAACTACAAAATTCCTATGGGATAAAATTCTTATCACAGAGAAAATGTTTAATGCGGTTGTTGACACTCATTGTGTACAGTTCATCAAGAAAGATGGATATAAAGATTGTGACATACTTTTATATGACAGTCAAAACATAACGTTTTCCCATAGAGTTTCTAAAGATCGGGTTCATCACACAGAAGACTGTATCAATATAGTTTCTAATAATGAACAAATTGCAGTCATCGATAAGTTATTCAAAACATCATATCTTTTAAAAGATTTATTCACAGTCTATAATGGAGTAAAGCCGTTTGAAAAGGGGAAAGGAATACCGCCCCAAACATCCGATATTGTAAAATCTAAACCATATGTTCATATTGGTGAAAAACTTGATAACTCATGGACACCTTTACTTAGAGGAAGCTTGATAAATAAGTATTGTCTTCTTTGGAAAAACAATTATTGGATTCAATATGGACCGTGGTTAGCAGCTCCAAGAAACAAGGATATATTTGATGCTCCCAAAAAAATTGTAATTCGACAAACTGGAGACTCTATTATTGCCACACTAATAGACAATAGATTCATTTGCAGAAACAACCTACATATCTGTATCTCGAATAAAGACAACATATATGAATATGTTTTGGGTATTTTAAATTCAAAATTAATGAACTATGCCTATTCGTATATTAATCCAGAGAAAGGAGAAGCATTGGCAGAAATCAAGAAAGCTCATGTAGAAAGATTACCTATTAGATTTAACGAACGATATTTTAGCCCGATAACAGCCATAGTTAATACAATGTTATCGGGAACGCAATTGAACTTAGATTTTGAAAGTCTTTCCCCTCAAATTGACCACATCGTATATCATCTCTATGAGTTGACATACGATGAAGTTCTCATCGTTGACCCTCAGACACCAATCTCTCGTGAAGAGTATGAATCGTTTAATATAGACACTTATGGACAATCGTGATTATATGAAAGCATTTGGCGAATGGCTATGTTCCATCGCTCCGAACTCATTGGTTAAATCTCTGACACATGACTCTATAAGGTATATGTACGAGCGAGATTATGTAATTGTTACTAATTTATGCAATGGCTTTTGGAAAATTCCCACTATATCAATTAAGACAATAGATGGAGCAAAAGAACGCTATAAAGAAGTCAATAAGGCGTTGTTAGAAATCTCCCCTCTAGCCGAAGATGAGAAGGAAAAGGTATCAATCCAAATCGATCTCAATGCTGAAGAACAAAAGAGGATATGGATAAATATTCTTCAAGTAAAATGTATAACAATAACTGAGTAATAAATTATATGTGTCCATATTGTAATGCAAACGCTGAAATGATACCGGTATCTACCGTCTGGTGGATTGTAGCAATATCCGTTTTAGCAACCTTCATAATTTCGTGGTTTCTATTCCATCATTTATGGTTTAAGAAAAGCTCCTATCCGAAATTCTCGCAAAGATTGGAATATCTTGTTATTTGGTCTGGAAGTTGGATACAACGATTGTGGTATTTAATCCTATTAATTGGAAGTACTATTTACTTTTTTAATCATATGGAACAATGTATGGATTTAACGTTTTCTACAGCGTTTAATGGTAAAAATGTTATTTTCATATTTTGGTTGGGACTTTTACTTCTGCCTCTTTTTGAAAAATTTGAAATTTTTGGAATTAGTTTAAAAATTAAGCGACAGACTGAGGTCTCAATAAATGCAGCTTATAATGCAATCAATAATGAGCGTATAATGGACGCTGATGAATTAGATCAGTTACATAGAAATGGAGGCCAAAATGAACAGTAACCATAATATATTAGATGGAGCCATACGACAAGGGATAAATCTAATGAGAAATCCTAACTTGTCAGAACAACAATTTAATATATGGCTAGAGTATTCAAAAAACTTATTAGGTCTTGCTTCGAAAAATAATGCGTTAATGATAAATTATCATACAGTTATTTATGCTGCGACCAATAGAAACCTTATGCCGTATCAAAAATTAAGTATGTGCCTTCAATACTTAATAAGTATTCAATACACGCTATAAAGATATGGCAACACTGAGCGAACTATATATCACAATGGAGAATTTGCGAAAGCTTAATCTCCCCATTGATGAACGGCTGAAACAGGAAGCCGCCAAACTTGAAGAGGATCTCATCCGCACAGAGATTCTCCCGACCCTTACTGAGAAGATTGAACCGGCATTAGCACAGGTTCAGCGTGAACTTGTCTTAGTGGTTGACTATGTTCCCGGAACTCCTCTTAAGGTCAGTCTCTCCCGTAAGCGGAATCTATTTGATGCGCTTGAAGATGTTGTAGAAATTAAGCCGGATCCGGTTGTAGAGCATACGGAAAAGAAAAAAGGTGTAAAGAAAGTTGTAACAAATCCACGTACTCGCCTGAGGATAACAATGCCGGACGGCTCAATCATCGAAGAGAGGACCGCATGGGAGTCTCTGCAAAAATTCATACTGCATGTAGGCCTGGAGAAAGTCCGCGCTGTCGGCTTGATTGCCAATAAAATCCCCCTTGTAAGTAATACAGTAGACGAAAAGTATAAGACAGCCCAGAAGCCCCTAGGCAATGGCTGGCTCCTGATGACCTGTTCCGACACCGCAACCAAACGCAAACAAATCCTCGCCATTGCCTCTTACATAGGAATGAAGCTAAATGTGGATATAATATAACTGTATGGGTTATGCGAGATTTTGATAAATTCACAAATAACTTAGACAAAGTTGTTACTACGGAGGAATTCGCTAATTCGGCTAAAAAAGCCTTGTTTAGTGCGGATACCACTCCGGATGAAATCTCATTGATACTATCAAAGTATGAAGTTCGTGATTTGTTTGAAATTAATCTTCTTAAAGATTTAATCAGTAGTTTATCTGAACAGCATAAACTTTTGACATTAATTGATACTATTGTATCCTTAGTATCAGACATATATGGACAGATACAAGATTCACTAACCGGACTAATTACTGGATTAATAATATCTGATAGTGGAGATAAAAGGTTTTTGGGCAGAAAATTATTTGATACTTATAAACCGTCTATTGAGGATATAGATATTCTGAATTTTGATGAAGATAGTCAAGTCAGATTCGCAGCCTCTCTTACTCAAGACTATGGAGAAGCAGAACATCGCGGAAGACATGTGTGTCATGTCTTCAATTCGGATTCTGCGGCAGTTAGAGCGATTCTTGTTAAAATCATAATTGACTATACATTAAACTATTTTGGCTTATTCAAAACAATAATTGAAAAGGGTCATTTTAATGAGAGTGATGAATTGAAGTATTATAAAGAGTTGCTTAATGTGTTTAATGAACGATTTGATTTAGCAAGTCAATGCATTGAGCTTTCATCTGAAAACTATTTTCCACATGTTTTTGAGATTGCACGTAGAAGCGAGCAGGAGTTTATTCAAGAACATTTACGGAGATATGAACAAACGCATAAATCCTTTGTGCTTGAATTTTTCAGGCCACTTACTCTAGGGCGAGGAGGTGGATTCTGGAGAAATGGACAAGTTACTCCCCTTGCCAAAATATCAAATTCTGTTTTGGCACCAATGATGCTTGCATCCAAAACACCCTTGGAACAACGAGAATTTTCAAATATGCTCTTAAAAGACTGGGATATAACCAAAAACGAAGATGAATAACAGAGTAATAAGTGAGTATCTTGAATCGCTAAAGGAGGATGACGAACTCGATTATATATTCCCGATACTTTTAGAAAGCATGGGTTTTCAAATTGTATCTACTCCCAAAAATTCCAAAGGGCAATCTCAATATGGGAAAGATGTTATAGCGATTGGAAAGGATGAAAAAGGTCGTAAATGCAAATGGTATTTCGAGTTAAAAGGAAATGCCGCAAAAGATATAACCGATCGCACATTTAATTGCCAAGATGGAGTTAGAGAATCTATCTTGGCGGCAAAGGATGTGGAATTTCCTGATTCCTCAATCCCTGGATTCAATTCTCTTCCAACTGTAATTGTATTTGTTCATAATGGTATATTACAAGATAATACGAGACCACATTTTGAAGGATTTATTAAACGGGAATTCCCAAATGGAGGATTCGAACGCTGGGGAATAGAAAAGCTTACAGATCTTTTCTCTAAGCATTTATTTGACGAATGTCTTTATCGTGATGAGGATTCGTACCGGTTGGTAAAACGTATTTTGGTCATGTATGATGCTCCGGGATGGGATGTCAGTGAGTTTGAGAAACTTGTTGATATCCAACTCTCATATTGTCCAAGTAATCGGTCACAACCAAGACTTTTAAGTAAATGCTTTTCCTCAATAAATCTCATGTTGGCTATTCTATTAAAGGAAAGTCAACGTATAAATAATTTTCTGCCTATTAAAAGAGCATCAGATATAGCTGTTCTGAAAGCATGGGCATGGATACTTGAAAACAATAAAACCAGAAATCAAAAAATTCTAAGTTTATTTGGCAAGCTTGTTAAACTTCATTTGCATATCTATTCTAGGTATTTGGATAAATTAATCCCTCTTGCTACGCAATATAAGGGGCTCTATATGGTTAATGGTCTTCAGTCTGAGAATATTTTTTATCCCCTTAGATGCTTTGATTTTATAAGTGATGTAATATATTATCATTTAGCAATTAGAGAATATTTGCCTTTTGAAAAACGGAAAAAATTTGATCAATCAGGGATTGAATTAGTTATACGAATCTTAAACTGTAACTCTGGCTTTGATATTCCACTATTAGATACTCATTCTATACCAATATTGCTTGTTATAAAATTTTTAATGACCATACAGCCTCCTACGGAAGAAGTTGGAACAACCATAGCCAACTGGATTATTCGTATGGTTATTAATGTCATAATTCGCAAGCAAGACAGCGATATGTTCCCGGAACTGTATGGCAATCGACGAGAACTTGCGAAGAGTGCCTTTGTTAAATCCCCTAATTATCACGATGAATCTTCTCTGCTTTTAACTATTTTAGCAGAATTATTATATTGGATTGATGCTGAGGAATTATATCAAAAATTATATGAGATTGTAATTAAAGAGGATACTAATTTACAGATATCACATCCTATAGAACAGTCTAATCTTGAAGTAAGTTTGTTTTCTAAGCGTCTATACAATGAGATTGCTGTAGAGACAAGTATTCCTTTACCTAAAGAATTAAAAGAACTTCCTAATCATTTAAAGAAGGATTATTCTCCAATTAAGCTTAAAACGGATGGAACACCATATCATTTTCTTAAATACTTAGCTCACATACATTATGAAACTGATTGGTTTCCTGATTTCGCAGATTTTGGATTTGTATCCTCTAAAAAGAACAAGAAGCAGAGCAAAACAGAAAAATAGTCTAAGGAGCATCCTGAATGCTATAAATAAACATACGACTTTATGAATAAAAATACACAACACTCAAATAATATACAAAATATAATGAAATTTGAAAAGATTAGGATTGTCCTATTTGCGATAAGCATAGGCATTTCTACATATTCCGGGCGATATCCGTTCACTCATTCCGGTGATATCCGTTCACTCGGTCGACGGTTTGATGG
>ERZ836877.6184-NODE-6184-length-10873-cov-2.914494_pt1 | contig 10873 bp, 9 predicted proteins | sample MGYA00519469_ERZ836877 | MGnify/ENA primary metagenome ERZ836877 (study PRJEB31850, sample SAMEA3708809) | human gut metagenome | biome: human gut; feature: human-associated habitat; material: faeces | place: China | collected 2014 ... | reverse complement strand
CTTCTGGCTCATCTCCTTTAATGCCTCAACAGCGGCATCTGTTGCCTTCTTCATACCACGTCTTAACACGATCGGATTTGCTCCTGCTTCCAGGTTCTTCATACCTTCCTGAACCATAGCCTGTGTTAAAACAGTAGCGGTAGTTGTACCATCACCGGCTACATCATTGGTCTTGGTTGCAACTTCTTTTACAAGCTGTGCACCCATGTTCTCAAATGCATCCTCAAGTTCCACTTCTTTTGCGATTGTTACACCGTCATTTGTGATCAGTGGAGCACCAAAGGATTTATCCAGTACAACGTTACGTCCTTTCGGTCCTAATGTTACACGAACGGTATTTGCTAATTTATCGACACCTGCACCAAGTGCTGCTCTGGCGTCTGAACCATATTTAATCTCTTTTGCCATGACTACAATAACCTCTCTTCTTTAAAATTCAGCCTATAATTTCCAATTTATAAAAACTACTCAACAATTGCAAGAATATCATTCTGTCTTACGATAATGTACTCTTCCCCATCAAGTTTTACTTCTGTCCCTGCATATTTGGAATAGATTACTTTCTGGCCTTCTTTTACCTGCATAACGATTTCTTTTCCGTCTACTACTCCGCCAGGACCTACAGCGATTACTTCCGCTTCCTGTGGCTTCTCCTGTGCTGCTCCCGGTAATACGATACCGGATGCGGTAGTCTCTTCTGCTTCTAACTGTTTTAATACTACTCTGTCTGTTAATGGCACTAATTTCATTACAAATAGCCTCCTTTTCGTCTTTACTAGCACTCACTTTATTCGAGTGCTAACTCTTTCTGTAAATAAAATATCACTGTTGTTTTTCATTGTCAACAGTGATACTCAATTTTTATATTTTTTTTAGATTCCCGGAATTCACTTTCTTTGTATGCTTTATTATTTCATCGTACTGTGCATACATTTTTTGTGTTTCGTTTTCAAGTGTATAATAATGAAAAATATACGGCACAAGAAGCACAAGGAGCAGCATGGTAAAACCATAGAGTGTCATGATCCCCGTCAAAAGCGGAGCAAACAACGACAGTACCGTTATCACAGCAAATGTAACCGTTACAATCAGATGAATCAGACGTTCGTGCTGGAAAAATCCAATCTGAACCAGATGTTCTTCCAAAATACATTCCCATTCCTCATATGTTTTCTCTTCTTCGTCTGCCAGAAGCCGGTCCACACGTTTCCGGTACTCTGTAATTCTTTTTTTCATTTCTGCCTCGATTCAGACTCTATATTAATCCATAGTGTTCCATTGCATGCTTTATTCCATCATCGTAGATATCCGTTGTCACAAATTCAGCCGCCTCTTTTGCCGGAGGTGTTCCATTTCCCATGGCAATTCCATGTCCCACAAAAGAAAGCATATCCAGATCATTGACACTGTCACCAATCGCATAGGTATCCTCATTTTTAATACCCATATGCCTGCAGAGCCAGTCTATCCCGGTCGCTTTCGATGTTCCTTTCGGAACAAATTCCACAACATGTCCTTCATGCTCCAGACAGTCAAAATCAGCCCCCAGTTCATCCCGGATTCTGGCATAATCGGTTGTTGGCAGGATATCCCCCGACATTTTATTAATGCGGATGTCCGGTGAATAGCCTTTTAATATTTTGGCAGATGCTCCCATTGCCTCAAAAAGGTACAGCACATACGGATCTGTCTTGAAATTTTCTTTATCTATCCAGTGGCAGTCCGGACCTTCCAGCACAATCGGCATCCGGCATTCTTCCATGACCCGGACAATTTTTTTTGTAAGTTCCGGGGAAAGGATATTTTCATACAGAACCTTTCCATCCATCTCCACATGGTTGCCGCATGCTGCAACAATTCCGTCAAAGCCGATCCCAAGCAGCCGCTTATCGTTTATATTGCTGCGGGATCTTCCACTGCACAGAAATGTCTTATGTCCGTTTTTCTGCAATTGTTTGATGGTTGGAATTGTACTTTCCGGAATCTGCATTTTTTCATCCCACAGCGTTCCGTCTATATCAAAAAATATGTATGCCATTTTTACTCTCCTCATCTGTCAGCTGTTTCCCCTATACTAGCATAATCCGGCAGATGCGTCAAAGTATCCTGATTTTTTTCTATTTCAATGCATTTGCAATCCGCACAACAACATATCTGTTTTTCTGGAATTCGATCTCATACTGCCAATACGGGCACGGTGCTACTGAGCTTCCAATCTCAATGGTAATGGAAGGTTTATTAAGCAGATCCATCACATACTCCCGGTACTGTCCTCCCCAGGACCTTCCGCTGCCGCTATCCGGGGCTTTGCTGTATCCGGTAATTTTCTTTGCGATATCATACATTTTATAGGTATCTTTTTTCAGGCTTCCTTTCGTACAGTCCCCGTAAATAATTCTTCCCATGGCATGGTAATTCACCACACCCTGCAGATTTTGCTGTTTAATCAGCTGTCTGGTCAGCGTTGCTACTGCATAGGACTCCGGCTCACTCAGTGCTTTTGGCCCGGAATATCCCTGTTCCCCTTTTTTCCCACCTGGAATAAAATGTTTTGCCGGGAAATTCCGGTTTAAGTCCACCCCACGCCCATTGGATTTCCATCTGGAATGTTTTGTCTGGGAAATCGTCACCCCATCCGGGTTTGCCATGACAATATAATGGATCTGCATCTTCTGGAGGATATTTGACATTTTGACACCACCGATGGTTCCGTTATAATTTTCCAGATAATACTGGATTTCCTTCATCATGACTGCGGAACAGATATACTCTCTGGCATGCAATGTACTGACAATCAGAAGGGATTCCTCTGCATCCGGGTTTCCGATTGCAAAATCATAGATTCCACGTCCCTGTACAGAAGTTCCGATTTTAGTCATCTCACAGTAATCACTGTACTGCTGTGCCAATTCCTGCATGTCTTTTTTCATCTGGCTGTATGTATACTTCTGTGACCGGATCTGTACGGCCTCTGTATTCGAAAACGTGACTTTTGCAGCCTCATCCGCTTCCTTCTGCTCGTTTTTTGCAACAATTTTATATGTATATGTCTTACCGGATGATACGTTTTTATCGGTATAGGATGGCTTGCTGCTCTCGGCAAGTTTTTTGTATTCCCCTCCGGCTGTTTTCCGGTAAATCGCATAGGAAATGGCATCGCTGCTTTCTTCCCATTCCAGATATACCTTTGTTTTTCCCTGTTTTGTTGTATGCAGTCCCTCCACGGCAGAAGGCTGTGGCAGTTCTTCCGGCTGTTGGGTATCATCTGGCTGCTGGATATCTCCCGGCTGTTTTGTATCATCCGGCTGCTGCGTATCTCCCGGCTGTTTTGTATCATCCGGCTGCTGCGTAGTATCCGGTGTTACATGATTACTCTCGGTATCCGTTACCGTGGCAGTATTTGCGGCATCTTCTGCATAAATACTCTGTGGGCACTGTGCCAGCATTCCCGCCACAAGTGCCCCGCAAATTACTTTTTTCCATAAACATTTCATCTTCTTTTGTACTCCTTTTTTCTATTGTCTTTTATTTAGGCGATTGTTTTTCTGTCAGACAAATACCTCCACATCAGCACAATCCCAGCTCCCAGTATCATCAGGGAAAATATCCATGCGACCGCATCTCCCCTGACACTGAAATCCAGCCAATGCGTTTCCGTCCGGACTACCGCAATAAAATTTGCCGTCATATGTCCGATCATGGATGCATAGACATTTCCCGCACGATCCATCAGAAGTGCCAGCACCACACCAAGAATCAATGCGTAAATGAACTGCACGATATTGACATGCACGGCCGCAAAAATCAATGCCGAAATTCCAACCGCAAACGGTTTCGACAGCATATCTTTTAATCTTCCAAAAAGAATCCCCCGGAATACCAGCTCCTCCAGAATCGGGGTAAATACTGCCAGACAAAGAATTTCCATTCCTATTGTACTTCCGTAAAAATCGGTATTTGCCTGCTGGTAACCCATCGAAATTTCCGTCAGTTTCGTCATGGATATGAGATTGTTCAAAGAAATTCCAAAGCATGCCATGATCCCGGCCGCAAAAAGTGCATGACAGATACGTTCCCGGCTGATTCCAAACGGCTGCTTTGCAATCCCTGCCAGTGCCTGTCCCTGACGATAAAACGGAAGCATGGATGGAATTGTAAAAACAGTGGCAATCAGCTGACAGAACACATAATGTGTGGCATCTCCTCCAAATGCCCACTGCGCAATTGTCATAATAATCAGCATAACCGCGTAATAAAAAAGAAACGGGTATAAGATATACCAGATCTTTCTCAGCGTCTCCTTAAAAGTTTCCATGATATACCCTCCCGTTTTTCTTTATTATTTCTTTAACATGCCCGGCAGTTCTTCCATAGAATCGCACACACCGATCACGCCTGCCTCTTTCATTTCCTTTACATCTCCAAAACCAAAGCTGACCGCAAGACACGCAATTCCAAGTTCTTTCGCCCCGTTGACATCAAACATCGTATCCCCGATCAGACACATCTCGGATTTTGGAATATGACTCCAGCGGTGCATGACTTCCTTAAGAATCTCGGATTTTTTATCCCGTGTACCATCAAATGTTGCACCTACCACATCATCAAACAGCGGAAGAATTCCAAAATGCTCCAGAATCCGTCTGCAGGATACTTCCGGCTTGGAAGATGCCATGCCAATCCGGTATCCCTGTTCTTTTAATGTACGGATACACTTCTCCACACCCGGATATAACTTACACTCAAAAATACCGGTCTTATTGTACCGCTCCCGGTATTTTTGTACCGCATCATACGCTTTCTTTTTGGAAAAGCCATAAAATTTTTCAAAGCTTTCCGATAATGGCGGTCCGATAAACTGGTACAGTTTCGTGGTATCTGTTTCTTCAATTCCGTAAAAATCAAGTGTATATAATACCGATTTTATAATTCCTTCCGAAGAATCAATAAGCGTTCCGTCCAGATCAAACAAAATGGTGTTCATTATTTCTTTACTCCTTTGGTATCACGGTTTCCCACATGCAGACGATGCAGGGCAACCGGCTTTCCTTTCACCTCGACCTCTTTCTCCTCACCTTCATGCAGCACATGAATACTTTTCAGTTCATCCCCGGCAGCCAGTTTCATGCCACGCACGCCCACCGCACCTTTCTTTTTCTGCGGAATTTGTGCACAGTCAATCCGAAGAAACATATCTTTCTTTGTTGCCATCACCAGTGTATCATTTTCTTCTAACGGACATACCGTTAGTACTTCATCTTCCTCTCCCAGCTTTGTTGCCGCCGTTGTCTTTTTTGCGACCACAAATTCCATACCGTCCACAACTTTGATCATGGCATACTTTGTGCCAAATAACATCCGGTGCGAGCTGACATGTTCAAGACCTGCCAGATATACAACATTCTCTTCTTTACTGTCATAATTGCAGAGGTTGTCAATCGGTGTTCCTTTATCCCGGAATTTTCCATATGGAAGATCAAGCACTTTTAGCAGATGCATCTGTCCCTTGTCCGTAAAGATACAGATTTTATCCGTATTTTTGCACGTAAAGATATGCCTGTATTCCGCGTTTGCCGCCTCTTTATTTCTCTCATAGACAGAAGTATCCACAATCTTTGCATATCCGAAGCGGTCCATCAGAAAGACAACATCCTGCTCCTCGATCTTCTTTGCTGCAACTACAGCTTCTTTCAGATTGTCAATCACGGTTTTGCGCTCTTTGCCATAAGCTTTTTTAAACGCGGTCAGTTCTTTGATGATTACTTTTGCCATGGAAGAACGATGCTCTAAAATATCCTCATATTTTGCAATATTTTCCAGTGTCTCATCATGTTCTTTCATCAATGCTTCAATTTCCAGACCAATCAATTTATACAGACGCATTTCCAGAATGGCCTGTGCCTGACGATCCGTAAAATTCAGCTGCTGTGCCATGATCTTTGAAGATGGATTCTTAAAGGTAATATGATCCGTATTTCCGTCTGTCAGACAGGCTTTTGCATCTTTGATGCTGCGGCTGCCGCGTAAAATCTCAATGATCAGATCAATGACATTGCAGGCGCGGATCAGACCTTCCTGTATTTCTTTTTTGTCCTGTTCTTTCGCCAGAAGGGTCTGGTACTTTCTGGTTGCAATCTCATACTGGAATTTCACATGATGACGGATGATCGGCACGACGCCCATCGTCTCCGGTCTGCCATCCGCTACCGCAAGCATATTGACACCAAAGGTGTCTTCCAGCTTGGTTTTCTTGTACAGCAGATTCTCCAGAGCCTCGATATCTGCTCCTTTTTTCAGTTCCAGAACAATACGAATTCCCTCTTTGGATGACTGATTGGTAATATCGGTAATGTCACTGGTTGCCTTGGATTCTACCAGACCGTAAACATCATTTAAAAACTTCCCGATATTGGCTCCGATCATGGTATACGGAATCTCCGTGATTACCATGCGGTCTTTGCCGCCTTTGCCCTTTTCAATCTCGATTTTTCCACGGATTTTGATCTTGCCGACCCCGGACTCATAAATTGCCGGAAGATCATCTTTATTTGCAATGATTCCTCCTGTCGGGAAATCCGGTCCCGGAATATACTGCATCATCTCCGCAGTGGTAATATCCGGATTTTTCATATAGGCAATCACACCGTCTATCACTTCTCCGAAATTATGTGGCGGAATGGAAGTTGCCATACCGACAGCGATCCCTTCCGCACCGTTGACCAGAAGATTTGGCACCTTTACCGGCAAAACAACCGGCTCTTTTTCGGTTTCATCAAAATTCGGCATGAAATCCACAACATTTTTATCCAGATCTGCCAGATAGGCTTCCTGCGTTACTTTCTGCAGACGTGCCTCTGTATATCGCATGGCAGCGGCACCATCGCCTTCAATGGACCCAAAATTTCCATGCCCGTCCACAAGCGGCAGTCCCTTTTTGAAATCCTGTGCCATGACAACCAGGGCATCATAGATCGAAGAATCTCCATGCGGATGATATTTACCCATGGTATCTCCGACAATACGCGCACTCTTACGATACGGTTTGTCATATCGGATTCCCAGTTCATACATATCATAAAGTGTACGGCGCTGCACCGGTTTTAATCCATCACGGACATCCGGCAGCGCACGGGCAATGATAACGCTCATCGCATAGTCAATATATGATTTTTTCATCAGCTCCGAATACTCGGTGCGAATGATACTATGTTCCATTTTATTTCTTCCTCACTCCTAGAAAACCTAACAGGATCTATACGTCCAAGATCGCATCGTTTGCATGTTCATAAATAAAGGCCTTTCTCGGCGGCACATCCGTGCCCATCAGCATAGCGGTTACATCCGACGCCATACGACCGTCTTCAATCTCCACGCGCTTCATGACACGCGTCTGGGGATTTAAAGTAGTCTCCCATAACTGCTCGGCATCCATCTCTCCGAGACCTTTGTATCGCTGCAGGGTAAAACTTCCGGTATGTGTTTTCCGGTATTTTTCCAGTGCCGCATCATCATAAAGGTACTCTTCTTTCCCTTTTGACGGAATCACTTTGTACAATGGCGGCATCGCCACATACACATGTCCTTCAAAAATCAGTTCCGGCATAAACCGGTAAAACAGTGTCAGAAGCAGCGTGGAAATATGGGCTCCGTCGACATCGGCATCTGCCATGATAATAATCTTGTCATAGCGCAGCTTACTGATATCAAAATCATTTCCGTACCCTTCCGAAAAACCGCAGCCGAATGCGTTGATCATGGTCTTGATTTCCGCATTGGCAAGCACCTTGTCGATACTGGCTTTTTCAACATTCAGAATTTTTCCGCGGATCGGCATGATCGCCTGATACATACGGTTTCGCGCCATTTTGGCGGAACCACCGGCAGAATCTCCCTCTACGATAAAAATCTCACACTTTGACGCATCCCGGCTCTCACAGTTGGACAGTTTTCCATTGGAATCAAACGAAAACTTCTGCTTGGTCAGCAGATTGGTTCTCGCTTTTTCCTCTGCCTTGCGGATTTTTGCAGCCTTTTCCGCACAGCCAATCACAATCTTTAAGGTTTCTAAATTTTTATCAAAAAACAGCGGAACTTCATCACTTGTCACTTTGGCAGTTGCACGGTTTGCATCCTGATTATCGAGTTTTGTCTTCGTCTGTCCTTCAAAACGCGGGTCCGGATGCTTGATGGAAATCACTGCTGTCATTCCGTTTCGCACATCTGTACCGTTGAAATTTGCATCCTTCTCTTTTAAAATGCCAAGTTCTCTGGCATAGGAATTGATAATCGTCGTAAACGCAGTTTTAAATCCGGTCAGGTGTGCACCACCTTCCGAATTATAAATATTATTACAAAATCCCATGATATTCTCATGGAACTCGCTGGTATACTGGAATGCCGCTTCCACCTCAATGCCTTCACTTTCCCCTTTGAAGTAAATGACATCATGCAGCACTTCGAGATTATTGTTCAGATCTTTGACGAACCCAATGATTCCATCCGGCTCATGAAACTCAATGTGCTCTGCTTCCGGCTTTCTCCGGTCCTCATATATGATCGTCAGTTTCGGGTTCAGATAAGCGGTCTCATGCATCCGGCTCTTCACATCATCTTCCCGGAATCTGGTCTTCTCAAAAATTTCTGGATCTGGAAGAAAATTGATCTTCGTTCCGGTCTTCTTTGTCTTCCCGATCTTTGGAAGAAGTCCGTCTTCAAGTTCTACCACCGGATGTCCCTGTGCATATCGGTCATGATACACATATCCGCCCTGGCTGATTTCCACATCCATATAGGTGGAAAGTGCATTGACTACCGAAGATCCGACACCATGCAGTCCTCCACTCGTCTTGTACGCATTGTTGTCAAATTTTCCTCCTGCGTGCAGTGTAGAAAATACAACGCGGGCAGCCGATACTCCCTTTGCATGCATGCCAACCGGAATTCCACGTCCGTTGTCCTCTACCGTACAGGAACCATCTGCCTCAAGGGTGACCCGGATTTTATCGCAGGCACCCGCCAGATGCTCATCCACAGAATTATCGACAATCTCATAGATCAGATGATTGAGTCCTTTGGTCGTGGTACTTCCGATATACATTCCCGGACGTTTCCGGACTGCTTCGAGTCCTTCCAGTACCGATATACTGCTTGCATCATATCCTGACATGTTTCTTTCTCTCCTTACCGTCATCTATAATAATTACATTTGATCTTTCATATGGGCAATGACCATCACGGCAATGCGAAACGTCATCGCATCATCAAATGTACGAATATCCAGTCCGATTGCTTTTTCAATGCGCTCCAAACGATACACCAGCGTATTGCGGTGCACATACAATTGTCTTGCCGTCTCTGATATATTCAGATTATTCTCAAAAAATTTATTGATAGTAGACATTGCTTCCTCATCATCTAAGATGTCCGGAATTTTCTCACCGAATACCTCTTTGATAAACATATTACATAAACTCATCGGAAGCTGGTAAATCAGACGCCCGATGCCAAGCTTTCCGTAAGAAATTGTGTCATACTTTGCATAAAAAACACGACCAACTTCCAGTGCCATCCGCGCTTCCTGATAAGATTCCGCAATTTCCGGAAGCTGTGTCACAACGTTTCCATAACCGACACGCACACGAATCATTGCTTCCATATGTAAATTATCTGCAAGGCTTCCCGCAATTTTTGACAGACGTTCCTCCATCTCCTCTTCTTTTATATGGGAAACATCTTTGATCAGAACGATACTGTGCTGATCCACGCAGGTCACAAAGTCCTTCGAACGGATATCTGCAAGATTTTTTACCAGTTCCATCGCCATATCGTTATTTTTACTTCCGGTATCAATCACAAAAACTACCCGCGGTACTTCCTGAATGTGGTGCTTTTTTGCTTTTCCGTAAATATCCACAATCAGCATATTACCAAGAATAATATTCTGCATAAAATTATTGCGGTCGAACTGCTCTGCAAAACTCATAACCAGATTCCGGATCTGGCAGACTGCCATCTGTGCGCATACAAGAAATGACTCTTCTTTCACCAGACAGACTAAAATATATTCCGTTTCACCTTCTACCATCACTTTATACAGATGATAATCCTGATACGTCTGTTTTTCAGCAAGCGATTCTGCGAAATCAACGACCACCTGCTGTTCTAATGCCTCCGGCAACGGCATCTCCTCCGTATGTGCTACCAGCTTCCCCTTTGCAGTAAACAATGCCGTATCCATGTGGCTGATCTCTTTAATTTCGTTTAATGAATTCTGTAATTTCTGATTTGAAAGCATATACTCTCCTATTATTTACGTTCGAAAGAACCCGGGTGTAAATACTAACACCCGGGTTCAAGATTTACAACTATATAATTTTAACGGACTAGTTGGTAATTGTCAATTCTGTTTCCTTATCGAATACATGAATCTTATGCGGATCAAATGCAAGCTTGATATGATCGCCATAACGGGCAGGTGTATCAGAATCAACTCTTGCTGTCATGTTTGCACCGGCTACAGAGTAGTACAGTAATACTTCTGCACCAAGTAACTCGTATCCTGTTACATCAGACTCGATGACACAGTCACCATTCTTCTGGATCATTTCAGGATCATCAGAGATATCCTCTGGTCTGATACCTAATACAACTGTCTTTCCGTTGTATCCGCCCTCTTCAAGCTTCTTTGCCTTGTAATCCGGAAGAACTACAGAGTAATCACCGAATGTTAATGTAGCTTTATCTCCCTGAATGGTGCACTTAGCATCGATGAAGTTCATCTGTGGAGATCCGATGAATCCGGCTACGAATAAGTTATTTGGCTCATTGTATAATTTCTGTGGAGAATCAACCTGCATGATAACACCATCTTTTA
>ERZ836877.6161-NODE-6161-length-10903-cov-2.734974_pt1 | contig 10903 bp, 8 predicted proteins | sample MGYA00519469_ERZ836877 | MGnify/ENA primary metagenome ERZ836877 (study PRJEB31850, sample SAMEA3708809) | human gut metagenome | biome: human gut; feature: human-associated habitat; material: faeces | place: China | collected 2014 ... | reverse complement strand
TATACGGGATGCCATTGCATGGAATAAGTTAAGCTGAGAAAGCATATAAGGGGGTATGTGCTATGAAAAAAGCGATGAAATGTATGGCTGGAATCTTGGCCTTGACATTGGCATTTGCACAGGTTGCTCCGGTTTCTGCTTTTGCAGAAGAAACAACTGCTGCAACTGCAACGGAAGAAGCACAGGCTGTTTATTCTGGTGATTGCAGTGCAGAAGGCTCTTCCGTCACATGGACATATAATCCAACAGAAAAGACCCTTACATTCTCCGGAACAGGTGCAATTAAGGATTATCAGGCAAGCGGTGAAGCATTGCCGTGGCTGTCGGCTTCAGATGACTATAATGTAAAGAAAGTTGTTTTGGAAGAAGGCATTACAAGCTTGCCGGATTTTGCAGAAGAAAATGGCTTGTTTGATTTGAGAAAAGGCGGAAGACCTTGCACCATCATCTTGCCGGAAAGTCTGACAGATTTCCATTATGGAACAGCACTTTCTTTGTCAAGAGGTGTCATCCTTTATGTAAAGGATGGTTCTGCGGCTTACTGTGATGTTCATGCGATTGCAGATAGAAATTACTTTACCAATCGGAATTGGCTGATTTATTCTAGCGGCGTAGCAGAAAATCCAGTTGTACCAACAGAAGGGACTTCTGACACTGGTTTGACTTGGAAGTTCGATTATGAAACTAGGCAGTTGACCTTGAGCGGAACAGATGATTACCAGAATAGTTATCTGATTCAGCATCTGATGCCGTTGATGAAGGCAGCAGATAAAGTTGTCTTTGATGAAAACTTTACCGTGCCGGAAGACCCGAATGAAACCGTAATGCCGGCGACTTACACATACTTAAAGAAAGTATTGGTTGATAATCCGGCATTGCAGTATTTTAACAGTTCGCAGGGCTTTTGTTGTTACTATCAATCGCCGTTTCAAACTGCATATGAGGAAGTAAAGGAAGCTTACGAAAAGCAGTATCCGACAACAGAAGAAGAAACAAATCCGTTTGAATATCAGTGCGTTGTTAGAACCAATCCGAATCTGTCAACATATAGCGGCAACTGTGGTGTAGAGGGTGGCGACAACGTTACTTGGACATATGATGTTGCAACCGCTACAATGACATTTTCTGGAACAGGCGAAATGCAAGGACTTTATGATGTGGGAACGGAAAAATATACGCTTCCTTCTTGGTTGTATGGATACGGAGCTGTACCGAACTATCATCCAAAGCATATCATAATTGAAGAAGGAATTACACGTATTGTGGCAGATCGTTGGTATTTGTTTGGACATGATATTCCATCCAGTGAAAGCGAACGTTGCACCGTTACAATTCCAGAGAGTTTAAAAAACACGAATCTTTTTGATTATGCAATTAATCCAAATGATTATCTTACATTCCAAGTAAAACAGCAGTCCGTATTCTATTTTCAGTTGATGAATGCGATGGATCTACATCCGGACAATCATTGGATTTATGAGTCCACTGGTCTTGCAAAAGACGTGATTGTTTCCGAAGATGGTATGACAGAGGGAAGCTCAGAAAAGGGCTTGCATTGGAAGTTTGATGCTGAAAAGCGGGTTCTGTATCTCTCTGGCACAGACGTTCCTGGCAATCAGGGCAGTGCTTTGAGTGAGATTAAGGATTTAGTGAGTGTAGCAAAAGCCATTGTTATCGACAAGGATTTTGTTCCGCCGCTTGGAACAGACCTGACCACTTGGACAAATTACTATCTGAAATCTACTAGTAATCGAGACATTTATCATAATGTTTATCTCTATCGGGGTAGCCTGTTTGACCAGCATTATTTAGCTGCGAAAGCACTGTACAAGGAATATGAAGGTCTGACAGATGAAGAAGAAGAACGGTATGGTATCTTCAATCAAGGCTATTACTACATCGGCGAGTCTGACACTTGCGGTGATGTCAATCTGGATGGCACAGTAGACCTTGTAGATGCAATTTACTTCGGAAAGTATCTGGCAGGTCTGGTGCAGATGAGTGATGCACAGTTGGCAGCAACCGACTGCAACGGAAACGGTGTTACTGGCGAAGAAGCCGATTTAAGCGTACTGATGAAGTTCTTAATCGGTGGCATTACAGATTTGCCGTATACAGAAGAATAAAGAATAAGACCTCTATCTTTTAAAAGAGAACGGCGGGCAGCAGAAATGTTGTCCGCTGTTTGTTTTAGGCAACAAGAAACGGCAGCACTCGCAAGGAATGCTGCCGCTTTTGTGTATCTACTTGTTTCAGGGGGGTGCTGCCGGAAATTACCGGAAATAAGCAACACCGCTCTGGAAGATTTTCTGATCCTTTTCGCCCGGAACATTGCGATAGAGGTTTGTACCAATTCGTTCGCTGTGTCCCATCTTGCCGAAGACTCTGCCATCCGGAGAGGTAATGCCTTCGATTGCCATCATGGAAGTATTCGGGTTGTAGTGAATATCCATGGTCGGATTGCCGTCCAAATCAACATATTGGGTTGCAATCTGTCCGTTTTCTGCCAGCTGTTCAATAAGTGCCGGCGGAGCAACGAACCGACCTTCGCCGTGAGAAATTGCAACGGTGTGCAGGTCGCCCACTTCGCAGCCATACAGCCACGGGGACTTGGTAGAAGCCACTCTGGTTGTTACCAGCATAGACTGGTGACGAGCAATCGTGTTGAAGGTCAGTGTCGGAGCATCCTGTTCCATTTCGACAATCTTACCGAATGGAACAAGACCCAGCTTAATGAGTGCCTGGAAGCCGTTGCAGATACCCAGCATCAAGCCGTCCCGATTCTGGAGCAGGTTGTGAACAGCATCCATAATCTTCGGGTTGCGGAAGAATGCCGTAATGAACTTACCGCTGCCTTCCGGTTCGTCACCGCCGCTGAATCCGCCCGGAATCATGATAATTTGGGCATTCTTAATGCGGTCGGTAAAGGCTTCTACAGATTCTGTAATTGCAGCAGCAGACAGGTTGCGGATTACAAAGACTTCTGCTCTTGCACCAGCCCGTTCAAAGATTCTAGCGGTGTCATATTCGCAGTTTGTGCCTGGGAATACCGGAATCAGGACGTTCGGACGAGCTGTCTTAATGGTCGAGAACTGGTGAACCGGATTGTTATAGCTGTAAACCGGCGGCTTTTCTGTCGTGGTCTTGATTCTGCACGGGAAAACAGGTTCAAGCTTCTTTTCCCAGATTTGCAGGAGCTGCGGCAGCTGCATGGTGTAGTTCGGGCAAACAATGGTCTGTTCATTGGTGGTTGTACCAATCACGGTTTCATCTGCCTTTGCATCGCCATTCAATTCAATGACAAATGCACCGCAGCACGGCTGGAATAGTTCTTCCGGTGTCAGCTGCTTGGTAAAGCGGAAACCGATGAAGTTACCAAAGCACATCTTTGCAATGCCTTCTGCAACACCGCCGAAATCTACTGCCCAGATAGCAGCTGCACGGTTATCCCGAATGATGGCTTCTACCTGATCGAAGCAAGCACGAATGCTGTCGAAGTCCGGCAGACCATTTTCCAGATAAGTTGGCTTTACGAGAATAACCTTGCTGTCAGTGTTCTTAAATTCTGTGGAAACAACATGGTCAGCCTTTGCTGTGGAAACAGCGAAGGAAACGAGCGTCGGCGGAACGTCAATCTGTTCAAATGTACCAGACATGGAGTCCTTACCGCCGATTGCACCACAGGAGAGTTCCAGCTGTGCTTGGAATGCACCGAGCAGGGCTGCCATTGGCTTGCCCCAGCGTTCCGGATTGTTCTGTGTCCGTTCAAAGTATTCCTGGAAAGTCAGCCAGCAGTGATGCCAGCTACCGCCTGCTGCAACAATTTTTGCAACGGATTCTACAACGGCACACATTGCACCGTGGTACGGGCTGCGTTCGCTAATCAGCGGATTATAACCCCAGCCCATGAGCGAGCAGGTATTTGTTTCGCCACGGAGCACCGGAATCTTTGCTGCCATTGCCTGAGATGGGGTCAGCTGATAAGCACCGCCGAACGGCATCAGAACCGTTCCTGCACCGATGGTGGAGTCGAACATTTCCACCAGACCCTTTTGCGAGCAAACATTCAGGTTGGAGAGCAGTTCCTTCCAGCTTTCTGCACAGTCTGGCATTGCTGCTGGAGCATCAGTCTTTGGAGCAGGGATGACAACATCGGTATATTTTGCAGCACCGTTTGAGTTCAGGAATTCCCGACTCAGGTTGACAATGTTCTTGCCATTCCAGTGCATTTTCAGTCTTGGTTCAGCCTTTACTTCTGCAACGATGGTTGCTTCGAGGTTTTCCTTGCCAGCAGCCTGCAAGAACTTTTCAGCGTCTTCCTTGGCAACAACCACTGCCATTCGTTCCTGAGATTCACTGATAGCAATTTCTGTACCGTCCAGACCGTCATATTTCTTCGGAACAGCGTTCAGGTCGATTTCCAGACCGTCGGTCAGTTCGCCGATGGCAACGGAAACACCGCCTGCACCGAAGTCGTTGCAGCGTTTAATCATCTGGGTGACATACGGGTCACGGAACAACCGCTGCAATTTCCGTTCTTCCGGAGCGTTCCCCTTTTGTACTTCTGCACCACAGGATTCCAAAGATTCAATGGTATGGGACTTGGAAGAACCAGTTGCACCGCCGCAGCCGTCCCGTCCAGTCTTACCGCCCAGCAGGATGACAACATCGCCCGGAATCGGAGCTTCTCTGCGAATGTTGCTTGCCGGAGCTGCACCGAGTACCGCACCGATTTCCATTCTCTTTGCCATATAGCCCGGATGGTATACTTCAGAAACGTGTCCGGTTGCAAGACCAATCTGGTTACCATAAGAGCTGTAACCGCTTGCAGCACCGATGGTGATTTTCCGCTGCGGCAGCTTGCCGGCAATGGTATCTTCGACCGGAACGAGCGGATTTGCTGCACCGGTTACACGCATAGCCTGATAAACATAGGAACGGCCAGACAGCGGGTCACGGATTGCACCGCCGAGGCAGGTCGCAGCACCGCCGAACGGTTCAATTTCCGTCGGGTGGTTGTGGGTTTCGTTCTTGAACATCAGAATCCAGTCTTCTTCTCTGCCTGCAACGTCCACCTTGATTTTCACAGAACAAGCATTGATTTCTTCGCTTTCGTCCAAATCGTTCAGCTTGCCGTCTGCCTTGAGCTTCTTCACTGCCAGTGTTGCCATATCCATGAGGGTAATCGGCTTGGCATCTCTGCCCAGTTCGTGGCGGATGTTCAGGTAAGCGTCATAGGTTTTCTGAATATAAGGAGCACCGATTTCAACCTGTTCAATATTGGTGGAGAATGTGGTGTGACGGCAGTGGTCAGACCAGTAAGTGTCAATCATCCGGATTTCCGTGATGGTTGGGTCACGGTGTTCGGTATTCTTGAAATAATCCTGACAGAATTGGATGTCATCCAGATCCATTGCCAGACCATATTCCCGAATGAATGCATCCAACTGTTCCTTGGTGCGGTCGCAGAATCCATGCAGGGTCTTGACTTCGGTCGGGATTTCATAGTTGGAATCGAGCGTTTCCGGCTTGTCGAGAGAAGCCTTCCGGCGTTCTACCGGGTTAATCAGATAAGACTGAATCTGCTGAAATTCTGCATCGGTCATATTGCCGCTGATGATATAAATCTGAGCGGTGCGAACCCGACAGCGTTCGCCTTGCAGCAGAATCTGAATACACTGTTCACAGCTGTCTGCCCGCTGGTCAAACTGTCCCGGCAGGTATTCGGCAGCAAACATTCTCTGATTGCCGGTACATTCCGGAAGGGTGTCATAGGTGACATCGACCGCTGGTTCAGAAAAAACAGTCGGGATGGCTTTTTGAAATGCCTCTTCGGTCAGGTGGTCGGCATCATAGCGGTTCAGAATCCGAACCCCCGTAACACTCAGCCGAAGAGCAGTTTGCAGGTCGTTCAGCACAGACTGTGCTTCTACCGCAAATTCCGGCTTCTTTTCCACATAAATTCGATAAACAGACATACGATTACTCCTTTTGTGATGAATTTGCATTGTCTTTCGGCACGATGTGACCGAAACAGCAAGCAGAATCGCTTTCTTCTATTCTAACATAAAAAATAGATTTACGCAAACTTTTTTTCTCTTTTTCTGCAGGAATTTTTACAGGGGTGAAATCCGGCGTGTGTCCATTGTGAAATGCAGCGTCCCGTTCTCGTTCAAACAGTACGGGCAACGTCAGCCCAATGCGGCTGGAAAGAAAGGCAGTTCGGGCGGTTTCTGCCAGCTGCTGCATGGCAACCATGCGAGTATGTTTCACAGAATCCGGAATCTGGTCGGTGCGTTTGGCAGCCGGTGTTCCGGTGCGGGGCGAGTAGCGAAATACATGAATTTTTGCAAATTGCATGGATTCGGCAAATGCCAGTGACTCCGCAAAGTCAGCGTCTGTTTCCCCTGGAAAGCCCACCATAATATCGGTCGTAATGGCACAGACCGGAAAACGGCTGCGGATGGCTGCACAGAGGGCAGCGTATTCCTGTGTGGTATAGCGGCGGTGCATCTCTTTCAAGGTGTGGTCGCAGCCACTCTGTAAAGAAAGATGAAACTGCGGACAGAATGCCGGAAGGGCAGCGAGTGCATCCAATAAATCTGCTGTCATGCGTTCCGGCTCTAACGAACCCAGCCGCACTCGTTGAATGCCCGATGTTTGACAGCAGAGCAAAACGGCATCGAGCAGTGAGCCGCCCCATTCTTTCCCGTAAAAGGCAAGGTTAATGCCGCAGAGCACAATTTCTGTATAGCCCTCCGCTGCAAACTGAGAAACTTCCTGTTGCAGGACATCCAGTGGCATGGAGCGGCAGCGACCTCTTGCATAGGGAATGATGCAGTAGCTGCAAAAGCAGTTGCAGCCGTCTTGAATCTTTAAAAAGGCACGAGTGCGGTCAGCTGGCAGGTGATGGGGCAGACAGGCGAATGCCTCTGTTCCGGTATATGCTGGGATGTGCTGCATCGGGGCACGGTTTCCCATGAGAAATTGCTGTACCAGTTGTGGCAGGCGGTCACGGTCTTGTGTGCCGATGACAAGGTCTGCTTCTGGCAGGGCAGCAGCTTCTTTCGGAAATGCCTGTGCAAAGCATCCCGTCAACACCATAACGGCATCCGGATTTCCGGCACGCAGGCGGCGGAGTGCGGTATGCATGCGGCTGTCGCCGGAGGCAGTGACGGTGCAGGTGTTTAATACAATCACATCCGCCTGTTCCGGCTGGGTGGTGATGGTGTATCCGGCAGCCTGAAAAATTGCCTCCATTCCAGCAGTTTCGCAGCTGTTGACTTTACAGCCAAAGGTAAAAAAATAACAATTCAAGCGAAAAAATCCTCCTTTGGAAATGCGTGCAGATGGGGAAAAATACGTTGAAAACTGGTAGAAATCGGTTGGAATGTGAATTGAATTTTTGTGGATTGTCACAGAAATTCCACATAGTTTAGTGGGTGTGAATAAAAAAAAGGAGACGCATTCCGCACCTATTATACTATAATCACGAAAATAAAGCAACCGTCTTGACAAAAAAAAAAAAATGTAGTATACTATGCTTAACAGAACGGAAAGCGACAGTTCCATCGCAAGCTGTTGATGCGTTCTGGACAGCAAACCCTATAAAAATTTTAGTTGGGGCAAGGAGGTTATGCATCATGTATGAAACAACGATTTCTCTGCAGGCAATCAATGATGTAAAGGATTTTGTAAACACCGTAATGCTGTTTAATTATGACATCGATTTGGTGTCTGGTCGGTATGCAGTTGATGCAAAGTCTATCATGGGTATTTTCAGTCTGGACTTGTCAAAGCCGATCAAGCTGCAGGCACACACTGAAGATCCGGAAGCATTGATTAAGGCAATCGACAAGTTTATTGTAAAGTAAGTTGTCATTCAAAGATTGAGTAGAATAGTAAGAGGGAGAAGAGCGGCAAGCAATTGCCGCTCTTTTTCTGTCCAATGTCTGTTTTCTCTGATTTTCGCATAAGATAGCACAAGAATCCATCTGACGGGAACAGGGAGAGGAGAACGTGCGATGCGAAAAATCATTGCCGGATGGCTGGCAGGCATCTGGCTGTGTCTGTTGTTGGTGCGGCTGCCAGTGCAGGCGGCAAATCTTGCAGAACCCATTCAGGCACAGGCTTATGTATTGATGGAACAGGAGAGCGGAACAGTGCTGGCGGAAGAGCAGGCAGACGTTCCGCTGCCGATGGGCATGATGGCAAAGCTGATGACGGTTTTATTAGCGGCAGAACAGCTGGAATCCGGTGCATGGACGCTGGAAACGGTGCTGACAGCATCGGACGTGGTGAACACCTGCGAGGGGGCAACGGTCTGGCTGACGGCTGGGGAAACCATGACGGTTTCGGACTTGTTGAAAGCGGTGATTATTGGGAATGCCAACGATGCCGCAGCCGTTCTGGCGGAGGGCGTGAGCGGCAGTGTTCCGGCATTTGTGATGGAGATGAACGCCCGTGCATTTGACCTCGGCATGCATCAGACGATTTTCACGAATCCGCAGGGCTATGATGATGAAAAACAGTGCACAACTGCACGGGATTTGGCGAAACTGTGCCAGAGATTGGCGGAATATGAAACCTTGCAGCCCTATTTTCAGACATGGCGGGATTTTTTGCGGGGAGAAGCAACGGAACTTGTCAATGAGAATACGTTTTCCCGTACGTATGAAGGGCATATTGGCTTTAAAGCGAGCCATACCGAGCAGTCCGGCTGGTGTCTGGCGGAGGGAGCAACCCGAAATGGAATGACTTGTATTGCAGTTGTTCTGAACGGTATGGAAGACCAACGATTTGCGGATGTCAAACAGCTGCTGAAAGCAGGCTTTTCCCAGTATCGGGTGATGCAGCCATTGTTTTCTGATGAGTTCTTGAAACCGCTGACCGTAAAGGGTGGGGTTTCAACAGCAGTGCAGTTCACGGCAGATGACGTGCACGGTGTGGTTGTTCCGAAAGCCGAACCGGATTTGACAGCGGTTTTGCAGCTCCCGTCTTACATCGAAGCACCTGTACAGAAAGGCAGAAAAATCGGAAGCGTTGCCTTTTATAATGGTGATACGATGCTGTATGAAACCGCATTGGTGACAACAGAACCCGTGGAAGCCATGACATTTTCTCGTGCTTTTGCCAAAATTACGGTCAAAATGCTTAAATTTTAATGTTCAATTTTGTAGAAAAAATACAAGAATCCGGATTTCTCTTGCAATTCGTGCGAAAATATAGTATGATGGATATGATAAATTGGTGGGGGAGTGCCCTGCCCTGTGCAGAGTACGAACGTACCCTTTTATAAAAATGGAGGGAATGTAGTTATGGCTTTAAAGTTGAATACCAAATATCTCGCTTCTTTCGTAGGCGAAGACGAACTGACTGGAATTGCACCGGCTGTCAACGCTTGTGCAAAAGTTCTGCACGACAAGACTGGTCTGGGCAATGATTTCCTGGGTTGGCTGACACTGCCGACCGACTATGACAAGGAAGAATTTGCAAGAATTCAGGCTGCTGCAAAGAAGATTCAGAGCAATTCCGATATCCTGATTGTCATCGGGATCGGCGGTTCTTATCTGGGTGCACGGGCTGCAATTGAATTCTTACAGTCTACGTTCTACAACAACAAGAAGAAAGATACACCGGACATTTATTATGTCGGCAACAACATCAATCCGTCTTACTTGCAGGAAGTACTGGCAATCTGTGAAGGCAAGGACATTTCTGTCAATGTCATTTCCAAGTCCGGTACAACCACAGAACCGGCTCTGGCATTCCGTGTGTTCAAGAAGCTGGTAGAAGAAAAGTATGGCAAGGAAGGTGCAAAGGATAGAATCTTTGCAACCACTGACAAGGCAAAGGGCACTTTGAAGAACCTGTCTGACACAGAAGGCTATGAAACCTTCGTTGTTCCGGATGATGTTGGCGGACGGTATTCCGTTCTGACTGCGGTTGGTCTGCTGCCGATTGCAGTTGCAGGCTGCGACATTCAGGCTCTGATGGACGGTGCTGCTCAGGCTCAGAAGGACTACATGGCAGACTTTGAAAACAATGACTGCTACAAGTACGCTGCACTGCGGAACATCCTGTATCGGAAGGGCAAGTCCGTAGAAATGCTGGTTTCCTATGACCCGAACTTTGTGATGATGTCCGAATGGTATAAGCAACTGTTCGGCGAAAGCGAAGGCAAGGACAACAAGGGTATTTATCCGGCAGCTGGCGTATTCTCCACCGACCTGCACTCCATGGGTCAGTATATTCAGGAAGGTTCTAGAATCCTGTTTGAAACCGTTGTAGACATCAAGAAGCAGGAGCAGGGACTCATCGAATTCGCAAAGGAACTTCAGGTGCCGTTTCTGACATTTTCCAGTGAGGAGTTAAATGGACAGCCGGGGGATTTCCCGGAGTCAGAATTTGTGCGGAAGACCACGGGAACCGGAAATGTCTGCGAGCGGTCCGCAGTGGCTGTGTGCAGGCTGGGCGTGAGAGCTTCCGAGTGCAGTATCCTGATCCATAAGGAAGCGGAGGACGGCGTGACGGTGGCCGCAGCGTATTATATGATCGGAAAGTCCGGAGAAAATGCGGATCGGGAAGAAAAATCGAGAGGATAGAGTAGAAAGAATATGATGATCCTGATAAATGGGGGAAGCTCCAGCGGAAAGTCCGCATTTGCAGAGACCCTGATCGTAGAACAGGCAAAGAAAGAAGAGGTGATGGCGGAAGCCACCGGAAAATCGATGCGCGGCGGCGCCCGGAAAACGGATATGCGCCATCAGCCGTCCTGTTACCTTGCAACCATGATCGCCTGGGACGAGGAGTGCAGGGAGCGGATCCGAAAACACCGAAAAATGCGGGAAAAAAAGAATTTTATGACCGCATTCGCACCCTTTTGACGGAAGAAATAAGAGAA
>ERZ836877.6141-NODE-6141-length-10954-cov-3.980273_pt1 | contig 10954 bp, 8 predicted proteins | sample MGYA00519469_ERZ836877 | MGnify/ENA primary metagenome ERZ836877 (study PRJEB31850, sample SAMEA3708809) | human gut metagenome | biome: human gut; feature: human-associated habitat; material: faeces | place: China | collected 2014 ... | reverse complement strand
AAGTATTCAATACCGATGACTATAGTTCCACGGGTGGTTTCGCATGGAATCTGGAGGCCGGAATATTGATACGAATCGCCTCCTTTTAGAATGACACGTATTGCATTATGCCAAAGATTATTAAGGAACGATGCCTGAAGCCATATTACGATGCCTGATACATAAAAAGTCACTTCAATTCGGAGTGACTTTTTATGTTCTGTAACGTCAAGACTTTATTTCCTTTATGGAATTCAGTTCGTTGAACAGCTTGCGGTATTCGGGCCAGTTCTTCTTGACGTTGAAGAAGATATAGACTGCCAGCGAGACCGAGATATAGAAAGGCCAGTCGTCATTGCCTGAACCTATCAATGGAATCAGTAGCAGGAGACCGAGACACAATATCACTTCGCCGGACATCATCAACAGCCGCATGCAGGTAGCCCTTCTGTATAATTCTGTAGGTCTTACGGTCGCGACGTCTGTGTGTCTGAGCCGGAAATAAAGATAGCCATACAAAATTACGGCAATCAATGCGTATACGATAAGACCGATGTTAAGTTCCATCGGGAATTTACGTGGGGCAACGCCTCCGATTACCATTAGGGTGAATATGAGGGCGAAGATAAGACATGAAACGAAAATCATCCGGAATTTAGCAAGAAGCTGTGTCTGTGCCGTCTTGGATTTAGCTATGTCTATCTTGACTTCCTTGTTGGTCTTGTCAAGAGTGTCGTCCAATTTTGATATTCTGTTTTTGAGTTCGTCGAGGTTCATATCACATAAGTTTAGAGAGTTTATCCTTGATTCGGCGAATTTTAGTCGCGACTGTATTGCGTTTCATGCCGAGGGTGTCGGCGATTTCATCGTACGTATGTTCGTCGAGCCAGAGCAGAATTATAGCCTTCTCCATATCTTCAAGCCTGTTGATCAATGAATGAAGGGACTGAAGGTTTTCCTTTTCGGCATCGTCGATTTCGGAAGATATGTCAGGCAGATTGATAGCCAGCGATACGGTTTCGATGTTTGAACGCGATGACCGTAATGCCATTAGGGCAGTATTGACCGCTATACGATAAATCCAGGTGGAGATCTTGCTTTCGCCCTTGAACTGCCTTAATCCCAGCCATATATTGACATATATTTCCTGCCGTAGATCATCGAACGGCATACGGTCGGTAGCGTAAAAATAGCAGACTTTGTTTATGATGCGGGAGTGCTCCTGAATTACCGAAGCAAACTCCCTCTGGCTTAACGGAGGGCTTGTCATATTGCTGTTGTTTTGCTTCGTTAGATGCATCTTTGAGTCCGAAAGTTTCAGCGAACCGGGATTTTTTATTAATTATGGATTGGATGTGCAAATATAAGCAAAAATCAGCAATAGTCTGGTCTATTTCTCAATATAAGGGGATATAAGGTCTATCATTCAATAGGTGATTTTATTTGTAATCGTTTTTGGGGTGGATTTTTGCGGGTTCGGATTATTTGTTGTATTTTTGCAGTGGAAGGGGGTTAACTGTTTCGAATGATTTGCATATTTTCTTATCGATGAATGACAATTACTTTAGCCTAAGGCAGTCGGTGGTCAGTCCACTGGCTATGGCTGCGGTCTGCATTTTTTGTGGATTCTCGGCTTATGGATCTGATTTCCATGATGACGTTTTCAAGTACGTTGAATACTACGACGAGCCGGACGGCAGCAAGGCCGTAGTGGTCGACGGCATATATAAGTTCCCGTCAGACGGAATTCTCAACCTTCCCTCAAGCATCACTGTAAATGAAGAAAACTACAAGGTGGTGGGTTGGGACGGCGGAACCTATATTCCCGAAAGCGGTCCCTGTACAAAGCTTATCCTTCCCGACACATTCCGGGAATTAGGCGTGACGGTATCGGGAGTATATGTTTACACCATACTCAACGGCCTGATTGAGAAGGGACTCAAGGAGATAGAGGTGAATCCGGCAAATCCGTGGTTCAAGAGTCAGGAGGGTATGCTGCTTTCGGCCGATGGCAAGAAACTATACTACATTTCCCACGCCTTGGCGGCTGCGCCTGATCTCGTAATCCCCGAAGGAGTCGAGTTCATTTATCCTTCTTTGAACGTATATGAACCTTATGGGAATTATGCAGAATCCAGAAGAAGCATCATACTGCCTGCATCATTAAAATACACGGCGGAAATATATCGTTGGTATCCTTTCATAATCCTTAAGTCGGAAAAGGCTCCGGAGTCGATAGACTATTTCATGCATGGTTCCGATCCGGAATCATCATATAAACATAACGGTACGAAAGTATATGTGCCCAAAGGATCGCTGGAATCATACCGTTATTCGACAATCTGGGGATATGCCAACAGCACAGGCTGGCTGAAGGAGATGGACATGACGTCGGAAAAGGAAAAGAATGTAAAATTCAATTTCAATTTCACCGACAGGGAAGAAAAGCCCATTATAAAGGTTAACAATAAAACGGCTACGGATTCATATACGGCAGAGCCGATGGAGCCTGTGGTTCTTGAGATAACGAGCTACGGAGACCTTGATTACTTCAACGACAACGCATGGCCCGATGCCACCTGCGAGCCTGAAGATTTAGGAAACGACCGCCGGAGATACACGTATGTCTTTTATCCGGAGGAAAATAGCGTAATCAGTGCGGGACAGACCCAGATATATGGAGGAGCCGAGTATCTGTGCCAACAGACATACGACGGAGTAAGACTTATCGGGTATCATGGAGATGACAATGTAGGGAATTTGTCTATCCCTTCGACCGTAACATTGGGACCGACCACTTATAATGTGACGGAACTCGGAGATGGCCTGTATTCCGGCACGAACATCAGACACATCACATTCCCGGCATCCCTGAAACGCATCGGCGCGGGGTGTTTCGACAACGTAAGTATACAGGAACTGAATCTGCCTGAAGGACTTGAGGAAATCGGCGACGGGGCATTTTCCAATAACAAGAATCTTCGCGACGTAACGCTTCCCACTTCGATTACGAAACTGAGCTACAGTGCATTCGGAGGATGCGACCTGAGGAGCTGCAACATACCGGCCGGTTTCCGTGGATACGGGCGTTCGGTTTACGACGACAATCCGTTTTTCATAAACGCTGGAGGAGAGGACGGTCTTATAGACCTGATAACTATAGATGCATCGGACGAGACTTTCGGATGCAATGTAGCTCCGGCAGGGAAGCTGGTCGTAAACCGGACGTGGTATCCGACAATAGTGACGGCCGGGGAGGCTGAATTCAATAGTAAAAAAGTAGAACTCGACATGGGAGCCTTCAGTAAGGGAAATCCCGCTTTGTTACAGAAAATTTCCGTCAGGAGTGATGAATGTGATATCACGGGGAAACTGCGGATAAGCGGGAGATGGCAATCAAGATGTGATATGGAATATGGACTGAAAGAGATAAATATCGAGTCTTCTTCCCTAAAAATAGGAGACGGAGCCTTTGCTGCTTTAGACAGGCTGTCGACTGTACAAGTCAAGACAGCCGGCGGCGAAGGCCTTGGCGAGAGCGCCTTCGACCATTGTCGGGCACTGACGGATATATCACTTACGGGCATTGGCGGCGGTTTTATGACAGCCGCCTTCCGCGACTGCGACAAGCTCGAATCAATCCACGTAAACGAAGGGATCGACTATATCAGCGGTATCGCTTTCCAGCGTTGCGGCTCGCTAAAGAGGGTTGAATTCGAATATTCAGCAACTCCGGTGGTGATCGGAACGGGAGCCTTCGACGACTGTCCGATTGAGGAGATTTATCTTGACAGGGATATCACAGACCCGGAGCCGACATTCTTCAGGACCGAGAGCCTGACACGACTTGAGATAGGAAGCAACATCACACGAATCCCTGACTATGCGTTCGCCGACTGCAGGAATCTGCGCGGGATTTACTGCGAATCGGCCACACCTCCGACAATCGGTTTCAACACGTTCCGCAACGTCCCGACTGACAAGTGCCGGGTCTACGTAAAGGGCGGCGACGGTGAATACCGCGAAGCCGGCGGCTGGAAAGACTTCTTCCCGGCATCCGGCGTAACGGGGACAGACGACTTCTCGATATCGGTGACCGCTGCGGATGGTGTGCTGACCGTCCGGGGTGCCGATGGAAAACGGGTTGCGGTATATTCAGTGTCGGGCTTGCGAGCCTTCCTCACAGAATCGGCATCCGATACCGAGACAATCGCTCTCAACGCCGGCCTATATATCGTTGTGGCCGGAAACAAGACATTCAAGATCAATCTTAAATAAGTACAATCATGCATCGCAAAATAAATATAGTACCGACGGTTCTTGCCATTCTGGTTTTCACGGGACTGTCTGCGACAGAAGCTTCCGGGGAGTCACGAGTTGTGGGTGGAGCCTATAATTTCCATCCCGATTCAGTCAGACCATACATTGTCTCCGTGGAGAAAGGCCCTGTGATCATGAAATCGCCAGCGACTGACGAGCACGGTCCACTGGTGGACCGTAAGTATTACATGGGTTGCCAATTTACAAAACTACAAGGTACGGATGAGATCTTCTTTTTGTATGATTTAAAAGGCTCGGCGGAATATGCCGACGGATTTAAGGTAGAAGAGGAAAGGAAACATAATGGAGCGGTCGGACCGGAGAATATGCTTCTATGGTATACCTCTACACAGGGCGCCCTGGAATACTGGTATAAAACAATATCAGAAAAGCACACCATAAAACAACCGACAGAAGCAGATCCTCATGGCGATGTGGCTTTCACGTGTGAGTGGGAAATTATAGAGGATGTGTTCCATCGCCTTAAATACGATTTTGAAGAAAATGGCAACCCGTATATGGTAGTACGCAATCTAACCTCCAAAGACCTTATAGCCGCTCCTTATACGGAACCGAGTTTTTTTCTTGGAAATTCAACATCAGGCGAGGATTTTAGCGACATTACGGATTATTTTAAAAGATATCTCAGGAATCAAGGCGATGATCCTGAAAATTTCCCTTCATTGTTTTGCGGATGGCAACCTTTGGTAGGCTTCATAATAGACGGCTTCCAATATAAGGGGATAAAAGAAACCCTGTTCAGGGCTGATATGTGTTACGGACTGTTCGGAAAGATGTATGTGGAGGGTGGTTTCGGTAGGAACTGCACTCTTATGGTGACCAGCGAACCGCCCACGGCACCGGATGGAAACGCTACGTTAACCCGTCTCGGAAAGACCGGGAAATATATGGATGCGTTTAAGGTGGTGGCGACTTTCGAGAGCAGCCAGTATGGAGTGAAGTACACGATGACGCGCGACGACACATATTATGTGCCGTATCCGACCGACGACGAATTGAAGGAGATGGCCCGCGCGGCGGGATACGAAGTGCCATAATAAGTCATAAGTAATCATAAGTAATAGGTCATAATGACAAAGTCTTCTCCGCGATAGAATGAGGAGGAATTGGGGTCAGTAAGGAGAGCATCATTCTCAATGGAATGAAAATGAGTCGCGGAGCGAGATTGCTTAAGTCCGAAAGTTTCAGCGACCCGCAATTTTTGATGAAATAAGGCACCTCAAGCCTAAGCCGGGTGCCTTGAAATCCTTAATATGTGCGTTCGGTTATTTTTCAACGGATATGATTGTCCGGACATCACTGACCTGTAAGCCCGTTACAACGGCTATAGTGTCAAGACTGATACCCTGCTCATGCATTTTAAGTATCATCTCGTGAGTGGCTTCCGTTCTGCCTTCCGCAATGCCTTTCGCTCTGCCTTCCGCTATGCCTTTCGCTCTGCCTTCCGTTCTGCCTCGTTCCTCACCCTCCATTGTAGCATATTCAAGTTGTCCCATCAGGTCTCGGTATGCCTTTTCATTAGCATCATAAGCCATTCTGTCCACCGGACACATGGCGGCATATTCAGCCATCTTCTCGAAGTCATCGAAAAGTTTCTCATCTACAAAAGCCATTATATCCATAGTCGGCATATTTATAATGTTATACATCCATTTGTCAAAATTCGTGACGCATTCCCCGGGTGTCTTCTTGTCGAACAGAGGCGTCTGTATGAATATGTAACGCAACTTGTCCGAGAATAGTTTCTTTGTGCTCAAATCGCACAATCCGACATCAATCCTGAACCTCTCGGGATAGTCTGCATGTACGAAGTTCATGAACGACACGCAGTATACCGGCAGGTATTCGTATTTCCAGTTCTGGCCACGTTTCCCTTGCTCCACTATTCCCTTGGTTGAATAGTACACCAGTCTGTCGAAAAAGTATGGCTGCGACTGGTTCTGCATCTCTACGATGAAGCGTTTTCCGTTAGATGTGCGACAGTGAATGTCATAAACCACACCACGGATCTCCTTGCCGAAACGAGACTGTTCCTTGTCGAGATATTCGATGTCAACTATCGGCTTGAACCCCGGCTCGTTCGCCAGAAGGCTGTTCAGGAAGTCCATAAGAAACGGCTTGGATTCCTCACGGCCGAAAATATATTTGAAGCCGAAGTCAACGAATGGATTGATATACTTTGCCATAACTCAGTTTCTTTCTGCGAATATAGTGTAAAAATCCGACATTTACAAATAATGTTCTATAAATGATGCATAAATGATGCGTATGTGCGTATGTGCGATACATCGGGGAATTTCCGGCATTCTTATATTTTTTTTACCATTCTAAATGGGTAGTTGATGTGGTGTTCTTCTTAAATCATACTACAAAAATAAAAAATCTACATTCTGTAAAATGCAGGAATTTAGATATATGACGTTCTTAATGTACTACATTTTCAACATTCGTCATTGATTTATGTTGAATTATGACTTAACTTTGCGTCGAGACTCTACAATGTAGAGGCCACTATATCTTAATTCAACCTTGTGAAAAAAACAAATCATAATACCAGTCAATCAAAATGACAGCAAACTTTTTGAAAAAGGGCATATTTGGTGTAATGCCTTTCATGTGTTTATCGTTGGCGATAAATGCCGTTGCGCAGAATCCATGCGCGCTGAAGGATGCGATGGTGATTTCAGGTAATGCACGGTTTACGGTGCTGACCCCTGAAATGATTCGCATAGAGTATAGCGATAAAGGGGTCTTTGAAGACCGGGCCACATTTACGGTCAATAACCGTCGGATGGACGCGGTGCCTGAGTTCGACAAGAATGAAGATAACGATTATCTCTACATCTCCACCGGTAAGTTGAATCTGAAATACCGCAAGGGTACGAATCCTAAAACGCTACCTGCATCGCCTCGTAATCTGACCATTACCATGATGCATAAAGGGCAAGAGATTACATGGTATCCCGGGAAACCGGATCCTTTGAATCTCAAAGGCACATGCCGCACACTGGACGGAAGTAACGGAGATAACAAACGAGCTGAACTCGAGAATGGTCTGGTATCCAGATCCGGGTGGGCGGTGATAGACGATTCATGGTCGGCTCCACGAGCCGACGGAAGCCGCTCGTTTGCGCTGACGTCCAACGATGAAGTGGGTTTCGACTGGTGGTCCGAAAGAAAAGATCCTCATGCACTTGACCTTTATTTTATGGGATATGGTCAGGAGTACAAGAAGGCGATTGGCGATTTTACGAAAATCGCCGGCAAAATTCCGTTGCCTCCGGCGTATGTGTTCGGCTATTGGTACAGCAAATATGCCTCCTATTCTTCGGACGATTATCGCCGGATTATGGCTGATTTAAAGAGCAACGGCATACCTGCCGACGTGATGATCCTTGACATGGACTGGCACTGGAACGGTGATCCCAACTGCGGCTCGGAGGGAATAGGAGGGTGGACCGGATGGTCGTGGAACACCAATCTGATTCCTGAACCTGAAAAACTTCTGGATGAAATTCATGCCAATAACTTCAGGATCGCGCTTAATCTTCATCCTGCCGACGGAGTGAACAGCCATGAATCGCCGGGTTATTACAGTGCCATGAAATCGGAACTCGGCGGAAAGTATGATGAGAACGGGAATATTGCATGGAGCCTTGATTTCCCTGATTTCACCAAGTCATTCTTCAAGAACATAATTCGCGACCACGAATCCGAGGGAGTGGATTTCTGGTGGCTTGACTGGCAGCAGCATCTGACCAGTCCGTACACTTCGGGCCTCGGGCAGACCTTCTGGTGCAATCATGTATTCTACAACGACATGATGAAAAACCGTCCGGACAGACGTCCCGTGATATTCCACCGTTGGGGAGGACTGGGATGTCACCGCTATCAGATCGGTTTCTCGGGAGACGCCCTAATAAACTTCCCGACATTGGCCTTTCAGCCATATTTCACAGCTACGGCCTCAAATGTGGGCTATGCATATTGGGGTCATGATTTAGGAGGTCATGCCTTTACTGATGAAAAGATAGTGAATGATCCTGAGCTTGTGTTACGCTGGATTCAGTTCGGTGTGTTTACCCCGATATTCCGCACTCATGCCACCAAAGACGACAGAATAGAGCGCCGTATATGGAAATTCCCTAATTTCCCCGATATGCTGGAGGCCGTGAAGCTGCGCTATGCGTTGTTCCCCTACATATACACCATGGCACGCGAGACATACGATACCGGCATCGGAATGTGTCGTCCGCTTTATTACGAATATCCCGACCAGGAGGAGGCTTATCGGTATGAAGGAGAATATTTCTTCGGAAACGATATATTGGTGGCGCCTGTGACGGAAGCCGCGCCCGATGGCAAAGTCAGTTCAAAAGAAATATGGTTTCCCGAAGGATCATGGTGGAGCGTGTCGACCAATGAACTTATAGAGGGGCCATGTGTCAGGACTATGGATTTTAAGATCACTGAGATACCTTATTTCTTCAGGGCCGGATCGATAATACCTTATAACGCTCCGACAGTGAAGAATGTAACGGCCCCTGAGACCTCGCTGATTCTTAACATTGTAGCCGGCAAGGAGGGGATCGGGTCTCTGTATGAGGATACAGGGGACAACAGCGACTATGCTACCGTATATGCTGTCACACGGTTCAATCACACTGTAACCGGAAACACGGAAACCTATGTGATAAACCCGCGTGAAGGAAACGCGACTGGTCTGCCGGAAACGCGTCGATGGTCTGTAAATATCCATAATGCCACACACCCGCTGAAGGTTACTGTAAACGGCAAGCCTGTTGAATCCTCGGCATGGAAATATAATGCGGCAGAGCATTTACTGGCTTTTGATATTCCGGAGACGTCATGTAAGGACCGTATTGAAATATCAGTATTGTATTCCGGTGACAGGGGTACAGTATCGCATTGACGCATCGTTCCTTAGATTACCGCACCGACCGGGCCGCAGGCAGGCTTATATAAGTCAATGGCTCAACGAGCCGATATTATAGAAAATATTGCCAAAAATGCAGTGAAGGGGTGTGCGGTTATAAAAAAATGATTAACTTTGTAGTGGAGAATGCCGAGGAAACAATGATTGGGTTCCAAGGCATTCTCCACAATTGATTCCCGATTGATTCCAAACATACCTGAAAAGAGGTCAAACCCTAACGGCAACTTCGATGAACGGAAGGAAGATAAAGACAGGCATTATATTGCTCGCCGCCATCTGGACGGCGACGCTGACGTCGTGCCATAGCTCGAAGAAGGCCGGCGGTGAACCTTTCGGTCCCGCAACAGTCGAGACCATCCATGTGGGTAAAGGCGACAAGTGGGGGCGCAAGGTGGCAGAAGAAGCGCTGTCGTGGATCGGCACTCCATATAAGTATGCCGGATGCGACAAGAAGGATGGTACGGACTGCTCGGGTATGGTGATGCGTGTATACGAGGATGTGACCGGCAGCAAGATACCGCGCAATTCGGCCAAACAGGCGGAGTTCTGCTATAAACTTGACACGAACAAGGTGGAAACCGGCGACCTTGTCTTTTTCGCCACGGGCAAGGATCCGAAGAAAGTGTCTCACGTAGGAATCGTGGTCGACGACAACCGGTTCGTCCATGCATCCTCGTCGAAGGGGGTAGTGGTGTCGGAACTGAGTCAACCATATTATCGGCAGAGGCTGCTGATGTTCGGCCGCGTGCCGGGCCATGGCCATGAGCTCGTGTCGGACAATGCCGGTGCGGATCAGTCGAAGAAGTCGGATGAATCAGTGCTGTCCGACAAGCCTGACAAGGCGAAAGAAGAATATCTGGATCCGATTTATTTTTAATTATACTAACTTAACCATTATTGAAATCAAAAGTGATTAAGGCAAGAATAATGAGTCCGCTGCTTGCCGGCGTGCTGATAGGTATAGCCGGAGCTGTGTATCTTAATGTGGGAGGCGTGGTCGGCGCAGCGATGTTTGCGTTCGGACTGATGAGCGTGGTGTGCTGGAAACTCGATCTGTTTACAGGCAAGAGCGGTTTCTGGAGCGGTCGCATGATATGGCGTCTGATACCCGTTCTGTTGCTTAACATCGCCGGTGTGGCGATGGTGGCGCTCACCACCATGAAACCGGAGATTACCGACATGGCCGTAGGGATAACCGCCAAGCGGTTTGCCACACCTGTGTGGAAGCTGTTCCTGCTGTCCGCCTGCTGCGGATTCATCATGACCACAGCCGTGAAGTTCGGACGCGAAGGCAACTGGTGGCCTTTGCTGTTCGGAGTGCCGACGTTCATTCTGTGCGGCTTCCCGCACTGCGTGGCCGACATATTCTACTGGACTGTCGCAATGGTACAGGGGGAAAGCTTCGGAGCAATCCTGCCCGTGTATCTGGTTACAGTGGCCGGCAACTATGCAGGTTGCAACATTCCCAGACTGATTCCCGGCTTCACGGGAGATCCCGCTCCGAAAGATGCCAAGGAGGAAGCTCCTGAAAGAGCCTGATAACGCCTGTTTAACAGCAGATTCCTCTGATTCCTCTAATTAAAACAAGACCCCGCAGCACAATCGGATGCTGCGGGGCCTCGCTTTAGTTCGCCCGACATGGGCATAATCTAACGGGTGAAAGTCCCGAGCGCACCC
>ERZ836877.6133-NODE-6133-length-10962-cov-11.552031_pt1 | contig 10962 bp, 7 predicted proteins | sample MGYA00519469_ERZ836877 | MGnify/ENA primary metagenome ERZ836877 (study PRJEB31850, sample SAMEA3708809) | human gut metagenome | biome: human gut; feature: human-associated habitat; material: faeces | place: China | collected 2014 ... | reverse complement strand
GACAAAACGATTTCGAGTCGTTCTCGTTACGACCACTTCGATACATCTCCATATTGTAGCCTTTATAGTATAGCAAAAAAGCGATTTTCCGTCAACTGTTTTTTATAGAGTCTGCGTGCAGGGAGTTTGCTCTCTGCACGTTTTTTGCAGCGTGCCAACGGACGCCGCACGCTTCCAATTTTTGCACTTCTTTGCGAAAAAGGTCTATCCTTTTGGACTGATTTCGATTATAATAGAAAGGACATCGTTCAAATTTGAAGCAAAAGGAGTTTTTGTTCCATGGCACAGGCAAAACAAGACATGGGGTCCGGCAGCGTGAAAAAGCTGATGCTGCAGCTGATGATCCCTGCCGTGGTGGCGCAGGTAGTGAACCTGCTGTACAACATCGTAGACCGCATTTACATCGGGCACATTGAGGGCATCGGCGCAGCCGCGCTCACCGGCGTGGGACTGTTCACCCCCATCCTCATGCTGCTGAACGCGTTCGCCATGCTGGTGGGCGCGGGCGGTGCACCGCGCACCGCCATCGCACTGGGGCAGGGGGACCGGCAGCAGGCCGAAAAGATCATCTCCAACAGCTTTACGGTACTGATGCTCTTTGCAGTGGTGCTGACCATCGGCTTTTATGCGGGTGCGCCCGCGCTGCTGCGGCTGTTCGGTGCCAGCGATGCCACCCTGCCGTATGCGTTGAGCTACAGCCGCATCTACATTCTCGGCTCGGTGTTCGTGCTGCTGGTGCTGGGCATGAATCCCTTCATCACCACCCAAGGCTTTGCCAAGACCAGCATGCTCACCACCGTGATCGGTGCCGTGATCAACATCATTCTGGACCCCATCCTCATCTTCGGGTTCGGGCTGGGCGTGCAGGGCGCAGCCATTGCTACGGTGCTCAGTCAGGCCGTGGGCGCGGCGTGGATCCTGCAATTCCTCACCGGCAAAAAGACGATCCTGCGCCTGCGCAAGGACTATCTGCGCCCGGAAAAGCAGGTCATCCTGCCGGTGCTGGCACTGGGCATCTCTTCCTTTGTGATGCTTTCCACCGAGAGTCTGCTCTCCATCAGCTTCAGCTCCAGTCTGGCCCGCTACGGCGGCGACGTGGCGGTGGGTGCCATGACCGTGATCACCAGCGCCTCCCAGCTGTGCACACTGCCCATTCAGGGCGTGTGTCAGGGCGGCCAGCCGGTGATGAGCTTCAACTTCGGGGCCGGCAAAAAGCCCCGCGTAAAGGAGGCTTTCCGGTTCCAGCTGACCCTGTGCGGCGCATACACCTGCCTGTTCTGGCTGGCCATGATGCTGGTGCCCGGGGCCGTGGCAGGCATCTTCACCTCCGATTCCGCACTCATTTCCTACACCACCTGGGCCATGCGCATTTACATGGCCGGCATTTTTGCCATGGGCTTCCAGATCGCCTGCCAGCAGAGCTTTATGGCGCTGGGGCAGGCGAAGGTGAGCCTGCTGCTGGCCTGCCTGCGCAAGATCATCCTGCTGATCCCGCTCATCTTTCTTCTGCCGCATCTCGTGGCAGACCCGGTGTTCGGCGTATTTCTGGCGGAGCCGGTCAGCGACATTCTGGCGGCCACCATTACTACCATCACCTTCTTTGCCCGGTTCGATAAAATTCTGGATCAGGGTGCGGCGCGGGTGTAACCGCTGCTTCCAGAGCCTGCAAACGTGCTGCGTGCGTTTGCAGGCTCTTTTGTTTTGCCGGGAGATGCTCCCTCCTCCGCTTGCCTGCATTCCGCAGGGCGGTGCCCCTGCCCGAAACCTTTTGAAACTGCTGTAAAGTCGTTCTTTTTTGTGTACGGGTTTGACAGATTTTCCGTCTACTTCCGGTTTTTGTGCAGTTTTGCCCTGTCATTCTACCTCAAATTCTCAGCTGTTTTTGTGCTCGTTCCACAAAATTGCATCCCCCCCCCCCGAAAATTCAGCATTTTGTTTTGACATTCTCCACGGCACAGCACTATACTTGTGCCACAAAGAGACGCCGGGCATGAAAATGCACGGCTATGTGTTTTTCTGCCCCGAAGTTCCGGGTTTTGCCGGTTTTTGGTATCGTTCCCGGTAGCATTCACGTCTCTGCAAGTTTTTTTGTTTGGAGGGTTTTGTAATGCGAAAAAGCGTGAAACAACAGCTGGCCTTGCGGGTACTTTCTACAGCTGCGTTGATGGCAATGGCCTCTTCCATCGCCACGGCGGCCTTTGCGGACACTTACGATTTGAACAAGGGCAGTGTGGACATCCTTGCCGAGGACGGCAAGCAGTATATCACCCAGTGGGCGGATAAGGATAAGAGCACCTATGTGACGGACGACAAGGGCGAAGAAATCAAAAAACGTCAGGATGATGACATCATCCTGACCACCAAAAATAAGACCACCGACGAGACCAAGCCCACCTCCAACACCGTCACCATTGACGCCAAAGAGGGCAACACCGCCAATGTGACCTTGCAGGATGTGCACATTGAAGTTAATACCACCGATGCCAAGTCCGGTGCAATCGAAATAAAGGGCGATGGCGACACCAACCTTGAGCTGAACGGCGACAACACCGTTCTGGTTGAAAACGAGTGGAGTGAAGAACACGCCGCCATCGAAAAAGCGGACAAATACGGCAAGGGCACCCTGACCATCAAGGACGATTTGAACGATGACGGCTCTGCCAAAGACAAGGACGAAAACGGAAATGCCGCTGGCGGGGACACCGGCAAACTGCTGGCTGGCGGTTCCGGTCGAGACCTTTGTGATACATCCAACATTACCATCACCGGCGGTGAGATTACGGCAATCGGCGGAAACGATGGCGGCTGCGGTATTGGCGGCGGCGGCAGACCCGGCGGTACCGGCAAGAACATCTGCATTAAGGGCAATGCACATGTTACTGCTGCTGGTGCAGAGGGCGCTGCAATCGGCGGCGGTGCCAGCGGCGGAAACAGCATCACCATTACGGACCATGCCGTTGTTGATGCTTACGGTGCTTGGGGTTCCGCCATTGGTGATGGCGGTCTGTACAGCGGGAATGGCTCTGCTACAACCATTACGATCTCCGGGAATGCCACTGTAAAGGCCGAGACTGTTCAAGGCGGCAGCGCCATCGGTGCCGGTCAGCACGGCGATTCCGGGGATCTCACGATCAATATTGAAGAAAATGCCAACGTTACCGCCATCGGTTCCTATGACGCTCCCGCGATTGGAAATCGTTTCGGTGAGGACGGTACAACAACCATCAACATTACCGGCGGCACCGTAAATGCGATCAATTCCTTTGGCTCCGATATGTATGCCGACAGGGATGGAACCGGTGACTCCCGCCCTGCGATCGGTGCCAAGATTTACAAGAACGAATACCATGATGGCGCCACCTGTAATGTTAACATCAACAGCAGCACCGGCGATACCGTTGTCAACGCATACATTTATGGAAAAGGCTCCGGCCCTGCGATCGGTTCCACAATTTCTTCTTACAATGATATCACGCACAAATATGAGAATCAGTATGTCCCTGCCGACAGCGTCAGCTACAATGCAGACGGTTCCTCCAACTTTGGCGAACGCAACTCCGCCATCGTCAATTGCTATAATAATGGTACTGTTGCCAAAGAAAAACTTGAACTGCCGGACACAATGGATCCTTTAGCTCCTGGTTATCACAAGTATCGCCACACCATCACCGGCGGCACCCTCACCAAGGTCGTCCACAACCGCACATACATGGAGGAGAACCCCAACATTGACACCAGCAAGCTGAAGGACGAGGACCTGCACGACTGGAAGCTGGTGGGCGAAGTCGTAAAGCCTACTACCGAAAAGGACGGCTACGCCGACTACATCTGCTCCATCGACAAGTGCGGGCAGACCAAACATGTGGTGCTACCCAAAATCGTGCCGGACACGCCCAGCACCCCGGAAACTCCCGACACGCCTGACACGCCCAGCACGCCCGACACCCCCAACAAGCCGGACACGCCCAGCACCCCGGACGTCCCGTCCACCCCGGAGGTGACCCCGGCAGACCCCGCCGTGACCCCGGACGCCGTGCAGGCTGACACTGCCCCGGCAGATGCCGCTGTGGCCCCTGCGGCTGCCCAGAACGTCGTGCAGGACGCAAAGCCGGAAGCTGCTGCCACAGCTGCCGTTTCTGCCGCCGCCCTGCCCCAGACCGGTGCAAACTGGCTGGCAGTGGCAGGCAGCGCCCTGAGCGGTCTGTTCCTGCTGGCCGCAGGCTTTGTGCTGGACCGCAAAGGCCGCCGCATGAACTAAAGCCACCCCCGCCTACCGTGCGGTTCCGCAAGCAGCACGGCAGTTCGATACCCTTTCATAACAGAACCCCCTCGGGCCCGATGACCCAAGGGGGTTCTGCTTTTTTCAGGGTTTTACTTGCCCGCCAGCAGAATGGCCAGCACGGCTTTCTGCACATGCAGGCGGTTCTCGGCTTCGTCAAAGATCTCGTCGGCGTGCTGCTCGAACACGGCGGTGGAGATCTCCTCGCCCCGGTGGGCGGGCAGGCAGTGCAGCACCATGGCGTCGGGCTTGGCGGCTTCCAGCAGCTTGCCGGTGAGCTGGAAGCCCACAAAATCCCGCAGGCGCTGCTCGCTCTCGGCGGTGCCGGGAGCGGCAGTGTTCCACACGGCAGTGGCCACCACATCCGCATCCCGCACGCCCTCGACGGGGTCGGAGGTGAAGTGGAAAGCGCTGCCGTACTTGTGGGCAAGCATCAGTACGTCGGCGGCGGGGCGGTAAGCCTCCGGGCAGACGCAGGTGACCTGCATCCCGGCCAGCAGGCCGCCCACGATGAGGCTGTTGGCCATGCTGCCGCCGTCGCCCACAAAGCAGAGCTTCCGCCCAGCCAGGGTGCCCCGGCGCTCCCGGATGGTCATCAGGTCGGCCAGCACCTGGCAGGGGTGGGCGTAGTCGGTCAGGCCGTTGATCACCGGCACACCGGCCAGCTCGGCAAATTCTTCCAGATCCCGCTGGCGGTAGGTGCGCCAGACCACGCAGTCGTAGTAGCGGCCCAGCACCCGGGCGGTGTCCTTGAGGGGCTCGCCCCGGCCGGCCTGCAGCTCGGACGTGTTCATGTAATTGCCCAGGCCGCCCATCTGGTACACACCCACCTCAAAGCTGGTGCGGGTGCGGGTGGACGCCTTGGAAAACAGCATGGCCACCGTTTTACCGGCCAGCAGGGGGGCGGTGCCGCCCAGTTTCTGCTGTGCCTTGAGCTGGTCGGCCACATCCAGGATGTGGGTCAGCTCGCCGGGGGTCAGATCGCTCATTTTCAGCAGATTTTTCATGCCTGCTCCTTCGGAGCCGTCGGCTCCATTGCACCCAGTACCTCGGCCAGGACCTCCAGTGCCATGTCCACATCGTGGGCGGTGAGGGTGAGCGGGGGCAGCAGGCGCAGGCGGGTCTTGGCGGTAAGCACCAGCAGGCCTTTTTCGCGGCAGGCGGCCAGCACATCGGCGGCGGTCACATCGTAGAACTCGATGCCCACCATCAGGCCGATGCCGGAAATGCTCTTGACATGGGGCAGCTTGGCGATGCCGGCACGCAGCTGCACGGCGCGGTCGTTGACATTGGCCAGGAAGCTGGTGTCCATGCGGTCCACCACCACGTTGGCACCGGCGCACACCACCGGGTTGCCGCCGAAGGTAGAGCCGTGGGTGCCGGGGCCCATGCCGCCGGCCACTTTTTCGCTCAGCAGCACGGCACCGATGGGCAAACCGCCGCCCAGGCCCTTGGCCAGGGTAACGATATCCGGCTTGAGGTTGTAGTGCTCGCAGCACAGGAAGGTGCCGGTGCGGCCCACGCCGGTCTGCACCTCGTCCACGATGAGCACCAGATCTTTTTCATCGCAGAGCTTGCGCACAGCCTGCACATAGTCGGGGTCCAGCGCCATGACGCCGCCCTCGCCCTGGATGAGTTCCAGCATGACGGCGCAGGTGTTGCGGTCCACCAGCTCCTGCAGCGCCTCGATATCCCCCGCCGGGGCGTACAGGAACCCCTCATTGAAGGGGCCGAAATAGTTGTGGAACACCTCCTGACCGGTGGCGGTCAGGGTGGCGATGGTGCGGCCATGGAAGCTGTTGACCAGCGTGATGACCGTGGTGCGGTCCTTGCCGTAGTGGTCCACGCTGTACTTGCGGGCGGCCTTGATGGCACCCTCGTTGGCCTCGGCACCGGAGTTGCCGAAGAACACTCGGCTCTGTCCGGTGCGCTTGCACAGCTTTTTGGCCAGCTTGCCGCAGGGGGCAGTATAGTACAGGTTGGAGGTGTGCTGCAGCTTGTGGGCCTGGTCGGACACGGCCTCGGCCCAGGCCAGGTCACAGTAACCCAGGCTGTTGACGCCGATGCCGCTGGTGAAGTCCAGATACTTCTGGCCCTCGGGGCCCTCGGCATACAGGCCGTGGCCCTTTTCCAGCACCACGGGGTTGCGGTTATAGGTGTGCAGGACATACTCGTTGTCCCGCTTGATGACTTTTTCAGAATCCATGTTGGTGTACCTCCTGTAAAATGGAGCAATTGTGCAAGGTTGGCATCCTCGCCCTCTCAGTCATCTCGCTTTGCTCGATGCCAGCTCCCCCAAAGTGGGAGCCCTTGGCAGTCCATGCAAAGTTCACCTTTTTGCCAAAGCCTCTCCCCTTGGGAGAGGTGGATTTGCGCAGCAAAGACGGAGAGGGCGAGCCCGCTAAAATAATCATGCCAAATGCCGCACAGCGGCTGAGATGGTTCGTTCTTTCTCTTATTATAAGTCCATCTCCGGTTTTCCGCAATGCTTATTCCCGGTGGCTGCGGCGGTAGAAGCGGGTGCCGGAGCCCCGGTCGGAGAACAGCTCCAGCAGGATGGAATGGGGCACGCGGCCGTCGATGATGACCGCCTCGTGCACGCCCTGATAGATGGCATCGGCCATGCCGCCGATCTTGGGGATCATGCCGCCTGCGATGATCCCGGCGGACTTGTAGCCCTCGATCTCGGACACTTCCACCTCGGGGATGAGGGTGCTCTCGTCGTCCTTGTCCCGCAGCAGGCCCGCAATATCGGTCATGGACACCAGCTTTTCGGCCTTGAGGGCAATGGCGATCTGAGCCGCTGCGGTATCGGCATTGACGTTGTAGGCCTGGCCCAGGTCATCCATGCCGACGGTTGCGATCACCGGGATGAAGCCGCCGTCCAGCAGGCTGGCGATCAGGGTGGCATCCACATGGACGATCTCGCCCACATGGCCCAGCTGGGGGTCCAGCTCGGTGCAGCGCAGCATCTGGCCGTCCATGCCGCACAGGCCGACGCCGCGGCCCCGCAGCTTTGCCACCAGATCCTTATTCACCTTACCGGCCAGCACCTGCTGCACGATCTCCATGGTAGCGTCATCCGTGACGCGCAGACCGTTGGCGAAATGGCTCTCCACACCCACCTTCTTGAGCATCTCATTGATGGCCGGGCCGCCGCCGTGCACCAGCACCACCCGCACGCCCAGCAGGGTAAGGGTGACCAGATCGTTCATGACGGCGTTCTTGAGTTCTTCGTTGATCATGGCATTGCCGCCGTACTTCACCACCATGGTCTTTCCGTGATATTTCTGGATGTAAGGGGTGGCCTCGGAAAACAGGCGCGCCATTTCTTCATTTTTCATCTGTGTCTGCTCCTATCAGGTGCGGTAATCACCGTTGATCTTGACGTAATCGTAGGTCAGGTCGCAGCCCCAGGCCTTGGCGCTGGCGTCGCCGGTGCCCATATCCACCTTGACCAGCACATCGTGCTCGGCCAGCACCTTGGCGGCCTCGTCCTCGCTGTAGGGGTGGTAGGCAGCATTCTCGCACACATACACCTCACCGGCGGCGCTGGACAGCCAGACACACACCTTGTCGATGGAGAAATCGCCGGGGGTGTAGCCGATGGCACACAGGATGCGGCCCCAGTTGGCGTCGCGGCCAAAGACCGCAGCCTTGAACAGGTTGGAGCACACCACGCTGCGGCTCACCGCACGGGCAGTTTTCAGGTCGGGAGCGTGGGTCACCTCGCAGGTGATGAGGTGGGTAGCGCCCTCACCGTCACCGGCGTGCTGGGCGCACATATACTCGGCAATGGCGGTCAGGGCCGCCACAAAGGCATGGTAATCCTCGTTTTCCTCGCAGATCTCCGGGTTGCCGGCAAGGCCGGAAGCCATGATGATGAGGGTATCATTCGTGGAGGTGTCCAGATCCACGCTCATCTGATTGTAGGTGCCGGGCACCACGGTCTTGAGGGCCTTTTCCAGCAGGACAGGGGACACCGCCGCGTCGGTGGTGTAGAAGGCCAGCATGGTGGCCATGTTGGGGGCGATCATGCCGCTGCCCTTGCCGATGGCACCCACGGTGCACATCTTGCCGCCCAGCTCGAACTGGATGGCGTACTCCTTTTTATGGGTATCGGTGGTCATGATGGCGGTAGCGGCATCGGTGCTGCCCTGCTCGGTGGCGGCCAGCTTGGCGGCGGCGGCAGGGATGCCCCGGGCAAACGGGTCGATGACCATGGGCTGGCCGATGACACCGGTGGAAGCGGGCAGAACGTCCATGGCGTCGATGTCCAGTGCCTTGCCCACCAGCTCACAGCATTCCTCGGCCAGCGCCACGCCGTTGGCGGCGCAGGTGTTGGCGTTGCCGCTGTTCACCACGATGGCCTGGGCATAGCCGTCGGCCAGATGGGCGCGGTCCACCTTGATGGGTGCGCCGCACACCTTATTGGTGGTGTACACACCGGCAGCGGCACAGCGCACGTCTGCCTTGATGAGTGCCAGATCGTATTTTTCGCTATGGTTTGCGCGGATGCCGCAATGCACGCCAGCCGCTGCAAAACCCTTGGGCGCACAGATGCCGCCCGTAACTTCTTTGTACTGCATAAAGATTCTCCTTTCCCACAAACAGGTTTCACACAAGCAAGCTCGCCCTCTCAGTCAATGCCGCAAGGCATTGACTGAGAGGGTTTTCTTTGTTATTCCAACCCCTGGGTCTCCGGCAGGCCCAGCATCAGGTTCATGCACTGGACCGCTGCGCCGGAAGAGCCCTTGCCCAGATTGTCGAACAGCGAGACCAGCATCATCTGGTCGCCTGCGGCGTTCACGGTCAGGTACAGCTCCATGCGGTCGGTGCCGGCCATGGCGTTGGAGTACAGGCCGTTTTCCGGCAGAGGTTCGTTCAGGGCGTGCACCTTCACGGTGGCGGCATCCTTATAGTAGTCTGCCAGACCGGCGGCCACGGCTTCGGCGGTGGTACCGGCCACGGTCAAGTCCAGCGGCACCAGCACCTGCATGCCGCAGTAGTAATCGCACACCACCGGCACGAACATGGGCGTATGAGCCAGCCCGCTGATCTCCTTCATCTCCGGCAGATGCTTGTGGGCAAGGCTCAGGCCGTAGCTCTTGGGTGCGTCCAGCTTGCTGTGGGCCGGGCGGTCGGCGCTCTCATACTCGGCGATCATCTTCTTGCCGCCGCCGGAGTAGCCGGAAATGCCGGTGCAGCTGAAGGGATAGTCCTTCGGGGCCAGACCCAGCTCCACCAGCGGGCGGGCGATGCTGATAAAGCCGCTGGCATAGCAGCCGGGCACCGCCACACGATCGGAATTCTTGATCTTTTCCTTCTGGCCCTTCAGCTCCGGGAAGCCGTAGTCCCAGGCGGCATCGGTGCGGAAGGCGGTGGAGGTGTCCAGCACCTTCACGTCCGGGCGCAGCAGGGGCATGACCTCTCTGGAAGCCGCATCCGGCAGGCAGAGGAAGGCAAGGTCCGCCGAGTTGATGACCTTTGCCCGCTCGTTCACGTCCTTGCGGCCCTCAGCCGAGATGGACAGCAGCTCGATCTCCGGGCGTGCAGCCAGCCGGTCGGCGATGCGCAGGCCGGTGGTGCCGGAGGAGCCGTCAATGAATACTTTTACACTCATGCGTTCTTTTCCTCCCAGGCGGTCAGCTGTGCAGCCGCCAGTGCGATCTGGTTCTTCACGCTGGCTTCGCTGGGGCCGCCGTAGCTGGTGCGGCCCTCGCAGCACTTGACCAGATCAATGGCTTCGTAGATATCGCCCTCGAACAGGCCGCTGTAGCCCTTGAACTCGTCCAGGGTCAGTTCCTCCAGCGTCTTGTCCTTGGCAATGCAGTCCGACACCATGCAGCCGGTGAGCTTGTAGGCATCCCGGAAGGGCATGCCCTTCTTGGTGAGGTAGTCGGCGCAGTCGGTGGCGTTGATAAAGCCCTTGGCAGCGGCGCGGCGCATGTTGGCCGGGATGGTTTTCATGGTGTCCAGCATGGGGGTCACCGTTTTCAGGCACAGTTCCAGCGTGTCCACGGCGTCAAAGATGGCTTCCTTGTCTTCCTGCATGTCCTTGTTGTAAGCCAGCGGGATGCCCTTCATCATGACCAGCAGGGTGTTCAGGTCGCCGTAGACGCGGCCGGTCTTGCCGCGGATGAGCTCGGTAACGTCGGGGTTCTTCTTCTGGGGCATGATGGACGAACCGGTGGTGAACGCGTCGTCCAGCTCGATGAACTTGAACTCCCAGCTGCACCACAGGATAATTTCCTCAGAAAGGCGGGACAGGTGCATCATGCAGATGGAGATGGCGTTGGCCAGCTCGATGCAGAAATCACGGTCGGACACGCCGTCCAGACTGTTGGCGCAGGGGGCTGCAAAGCCCAGCTTCTCGGCGGTGAACTGACGGTCCAGCGGGTAGGTGGTACCGGCCAGTGCGCCGGAGCCCAGGGGGCACTGGGCGTCCATGCGGGCGGTGGCGTCCTCAAAACGCTGCAGGTCCCGCAGCAGCATGGAGGCGTAGGCCATGAGCGCATGGCCGAAGGTGATGGGCTGGGCGCGCTGCAGGTGGGTATAGCCGGGCATGACGGCGGTGGTGTTCTCGCTGGCCTTCCTGCAGATGACCTTGATGAGCTCCACGATGTAGGCCTGCAGGGTGTGGCTGTAGTCCCGCAGGGTCAGGCGGATATCCAGCGCCACCT
>ERZ836877.6127-NODE-6127-length-10966-cov-7.629823_pt1 | contig 10966 bp, 8 predicted proteins | sample MGYA00519469_ERZ836877 | MGnify/ENA primary metagenome ERZ836877 (study PRJEB31850, sample SAMEA3708809) | human gut metagenome | biome: human gut; feature: human-associated habitat; material: faeces | place: China | collected 2014 ... | reverse complement strand
ACCGCTATGCTCCTTCTTCTCAGATATAAATCCATCTCCGACTTTTTGGCCTGTGGTTTCACATATGTTATTAAACAACCTCTAAACAACCTATAGTTTCCTCAGATGTTTATTATAAAAGGTTATTGAATGACCTGAGATTATCAAGTATATTGCAAATGACTGACATCAATCTGCTCGACATCCATTCGCCTCGCGACATCAAGAAGATGGACGAGGCTCAGCTCAATCAGCTCGCCGACGAAATGCGATCGGCTCTTATCCGCAAACTGTCAATACACGGAGGTCATGTGGGCCCTAATCTCGGCATGGTCGAGGCGACCATAGCCCTCCATTACGTATTCGATGCTCCCGCCGACAAGATCGTCTTCGACGTATCGCATCAGTCGTATCCGCATAAGATGCTGACAGGCCGTATGCAGGCTTTCGTCGATCCGGCGCACTACAATGATGTCACCGGTTATACCGATCCTGAAGAAAGTCCCGAATACGATCTTTTTTCCATCGGTCATACCTCGACTTCGATATCGCTTGCGACGGGTCTGGCAAAAGCCCGTGATCTGAGCGGCGGACATGAGAATGTCGTCGCTGTGATCGGCGACGGATCTCTTGGCGGCGGAATGGCTCTCGAAGGTCTTGATTACGGAGCTACGCTGGGCACTAATTTTATCGTGATCGTCAACGACAACGACATGAGCATTGCCGAGAATCACGGCGGTCTGTATGCCGATCTACGGCTCCTGCGGCATACCAACGGCACCGCCGAGCCCAATATCTTCCGTGCCATGGGCTATAGCTACCGCTATGTAGAATACGGCAATGATATCAGACGTCTTATAGCCGCATTCGAAGAGGTGAAGGACATAGACCATCCCGTAGTGGTGCATATCAACACAATGAAAGGCATGGGTCTGCCCGTGGCGGAAGCGCATAAGGAGCGGTTCCACTATTCGGGGCCGTTCGATCCGAAATCGGGCGCTCTCCTCGAAGAGTATGCTGCCGGCGAGGAGCCTGTCGACTATACCGATATATTTACCGAACATATGCTTGCCCGCATGGCTGCCGACAGAAAGGTCGTGACGATGACAGCCGCCACTCCGGGTGCATTCGGCTTTACTCCCGACAGGCGCCGTGAGGCCGGACGACAGTTCATCGATGTCGGTATCTGCGAGCAGCAGGCCGTCGGAATGGCTGCGGGGCTTGCCAAGGCGGGAATGAAGCCCATGTTCGGTGTCATGGCCACATTCCTGCAGAGGGCTTACGATCAGTTGAGCCACGATCTCGCGATCAATGATCTTCCCGCCGCGATATGCACTTTTGCAAACGGCCTCTATGCCATGCGCGACGAGACGCACCTCGGTTTCTTCGATATTTCTCTTATCAGCAATATTCCCAATATCATATATCTGACCCCGACCTGCCGCGAGGAATATGTCGCCATGCTCGACTGGGCTCTCGACCAGACGTCCCATCCGGTGGCCGTACGTACTCCCGCGGGCGATGTCGTGTCCGATCCGGCATGCGAGATACTCGCCGATTACTCGGCGCCACGCTGGCTCGTCCGTCATCAGGGCGCACGCGTCGCACTGATAGGTGTCGGGGCAATGTATCCGGTGGTAGAAAAAGCCGCGGAACTTCTGCGCCGCAGAGGTATCGATGCCACGCTCATAAGCCCGTGCTGTGTCACGGCGCTCGATACCGAGACTCTCGCTTCCCTGGCCGACTACGAGACCCTGGTTACGGTCGAAGACGGAATCCTCGACGGCGGCTTTGGCCAGAAGGTGGCCGCATATCTCGGTTCGGCTCCTGTCTCGGTTCGGTGTCTGGGTCTTGAGAAGGAATTTCTCAACGGTTTCGATCCGGCAGCAATCGCGTCGCGTGCCGGTCTCACTCCCGAAGGCATAGCCGCAGCTATTTAGAGGGAGTCTCATAATATCTTAAATGGCGATGGAGGGCCTGGTGTGCGCACCGGCTCGCATCGCCATGTTTTGTTGTCGTATTTGTCTGAATCTGTCGAAATTTCCTTACATTTGCAGAAGAAATATACACCTTAACCTATCTACTGTTGTTCATGAGACATTATTTAAATCTTTTAGGCGCTTTTGTTGTGTCTACGGGTCTTTTTTCCTGTTCCCGAAGTGAGGAAAAAGTTACGGAGGCCCCGTTTGAGGTGCATTGGGATGTCGAGAATCTCGAACCCGACTCCACCGGGCGCCACTATCGGCAGGTTCTGCGTATGATCGGCGACATGCGCGGGGTCGAGCGCATTGCCTTCAATCAGTTTGCCCGGCGCATGACGCCTTCGGATCCCTCCGATACTGTCATAGAAATCGTGCCGGGTTACTATGCGCTCGGAAGTGCCCGTTTTGCCGGAGCCGACGGCACGGATACTCTCGATTTTGAAATAATGACCAAAGGTGCGCTCTATTCGATCCGTTATGCACCCGAAGGCTTCCATGCGATAATGGCCGACGGTCGTGTGCTGCCTGTCAAATTGGTGCAGGCCGACATTACCGCACGCAAAAGCGGCTATACTTCTGGAAGTCGCGATTATATGCCCTACGGCGACGCGATCTATGCCCGCAATGAGGAGATTGCCGGCGGTTCGGCCGGAGTATACGATGTCGTGCCTTCTTTCAAGGAGGTGAAACTCGGAGAGGGAACAAGTTCTGTCGATCTCGACAATATTGTTTTCAAAACCCCTGCGGAGACTCTGGCTCCGGAGGAATATCGTGTGACGGTGGGCGACGGCAGGATGGTTGTCGAGGCTGACAAAAGTCTTTGGCCGCGTCTGCGCCTGCGTCTGCGTCATGCCTTCGGCACGGGACAGCGCGAACTGCCGGATGCGGAGATATCCGACTGCCCTTCGCTCGAATACCGCGGTCTGATGATCGACATTGCGCGTAATTTCCAGAAGCCGGAAGAACTGCATCGGGTGCTCGATCTGATGGCTACCTACGGTCTCAACGTATTCCACTTCCATTTTTCCGACGATGAGGCCTGGCGCCTCGAAATCAAGACTTTGCCCGAACTGACCGAAGTAGGCTCACGCCGTGGATATACTCCCGGTTCGGACGGCACATTCCTGCCGCAATTCTTCGCCGGGGACGGCGATATGGAGTCGGGCGCTACGTCGAACAACGGATTTATCTCGCGCGATGAGTATATCCGGCTCCTCCGCCATGCCGACAGCCTCGGCATTGCCGTGATTCCCGAAATCGAGTCGCCCGGGCATGCGCGCGCCGCCATCAAGGCTATGGAACTGCGTGCCCGCCGCACTGCCGACGATTCGTGGCTGCTCCAGGAGCCGGGCGACACGTCGGTCTATACGTCGGCGCAGTCCTTCCACGACAATGTGATGAATCCGGCTCTCGAGGGACCCTATAAGGTGATCGGCATGGTTGCCGACGAGATCGCCGACATGCATCGTGCGGCCGGCGTACCCCTTAAGGCTATCCATATAGGCGGCGACGAGGTTCCCCGCGGAGCCTGGGGCGGAAGTCCGCTTGTCAACGCGCTCAAGGAGCGCGAGGGCCTGGAAAAGGATATGGAGGTGCATGCGGTATTTGTGAAGCGTGTGGCTGCCGATCTTGCTGCAAAGGGCATACCCACTTCGGGCTGGCAGGAAATAGCCTGGAAGCATTCCAAAGATTATGACTCGGCTGTGTTGCCTGAGGTGTATTCGGTCAATTGCTGGCGCACATTGTCCTCGCAGGGCAACGGCAAGGTTGTCGACGAGGTCGCCGCGGCCGGCTACCCCGTGGTGCTGAGCAATGCCGATCATTTCTATTTCGATCTGTGCTACAGCCGCCATCCTTATGAGCGGGGTCTCACATGGGCGGGTACTACCGACGAATTTTCGTCGCTCTCGGGCTATCCGTCGCGGCTGTGCACTGTGCCGGGCGCTAATGTGCGGGGCATACAGGGGCAGGTGTGGTCGGAGACCATACGCAACAACTCGCATCTTGAGGAAATGCTTTTCCCGAAAATTCTCGGCCTGGCCGAACGTGCGTGGAATCCCGACAGCACATATTCCGAACAGAACTTCCATGCCGTGATTCTCAACGAAATACCTAAATGGGAGGCTGACGGACTGGCTTATCATGTACGTCAGCCCGGAGTCAAAGTTGTCGACGGCCGTTTCGTGAAGATCAATTCGCCATATCCTGATGCAGAGATCCGACTGACTTTCGACGGGTCGGATCCTACAGAAGACTTGCCTGTCTTCAAAGATGGCGCCACGGTCAATCTGGGCGAATTTGCCGCACGTCCCTCCCAGATCCGCGCCAAGCTCTGGCTCAACGGCCGTCCGTCTGTCACTACGATCCTCGATCTGTGATTTAGTTTAGGGGCGAGAAGCGAGGGGTGAGGAACGAGGTGAACTTGCTGATACACACTTTGCTTCTCGCCCCTCGTACCTCGCTCCTCGTACCTTGCTCCTCGCCCCTAAAAACTCAAGCGATAATAGCAGTGCTTCATGGAGCCGTCGGCCTCGCGTAGATGGAAGCCGTTGCCCTCGCAGTAGCGGAACATGGAGCAGTCGGCGCAAATTCCGGTCTTCATCCATGAACGGTCGCGGTAAGGCTGAAAGCGGTTCTGCCATACGTCCCAGAAATCGTCGGTGTATATATTTCCCTGTGTATAGTCGGCGCGTATGCTGGGGCATGCGCCGATTGAGCCGTCGATCAGTATGGATCCTACGCTTATGCCTGCGTCGCAGTGGTAGAATCCGTCGCGTACATCTCCCTCGTAGTTGCCGAGAAAGCCTTCGCAGCAGTAGCTTGGCTTTACGCCGCCGGCCATGCGCTTGGCTTTGATATATTCCATCAAGGCAGTAAATTCCGCCTTGTCGAGTTCGAATTCCGGATAGTTGCGGGCGCGTCCCGACGGAAAGATGGTGAACAGACGCCAGCGTTTTACGCCGCATGCTTCGAGAGTGGACGCTATGGCGTCGAGTTTGCCGAGATTGCGGCGGTTGACGCACGTCACTACGTCGAATTTGATATCGGGGGTGGCCGCGGCCATTCCGATGGCGTCGAGCGCACGGCGGTAGGAGAGGGGATTGCCGCGCATCCAGTTGTGGTCGTTCTCGTCGCCGTCGAGGCTGATGGTGAGATTGTGTATTCCGGCGGCGTGCAGTCTGCCGAAACGCTCGGGCGTGAGAAGAAGGCCGTTCGATACTATTCCCCACGGCAACTCTCGGCGATAGAGTTCGCGGCCGACATCTTCAAGGTCGTGGCGCAGGAGCGGTTCGCCTCCGGTGATGACTATGTTCAGCCTATGACGGTCGACATGAGGCACAATGGAGTCTACGGCACGGAGAAAATCATCGCCCGGCATGTCGGGGTGGAGCGATGACACCTTGCAGTCGCTTCCGCAGTGACGGCAGCTGAGGTTACAGCGCTGGGTGCATTCCCAGAACAGCTGTCGCAGAGGGTGTAGTTTCGCCTTTTCATGGCGTAATTTGCGGTCTATCTCCAGCGCCAGACGACGGCGCAGCGCCAGTTTTTTCATTTTTTATTTTTGAGTTTGAAATTGACGGTCTCGCTGGCAGTGCCTTGCATCCAGGGGCCTTTTTCGCCCTTGAATGTGACTTTGAGATTGACGGAGTCGGCTTCGAGGGCATTATCCTGAGGCTGGCAGACCACGCGGATATTTTCGTCGGGCCATCCGCCTGTCTTCATCTCATAGTGACCCTTGCTGCCGGTGAGGACGGTGTCTCCGTAATAGGTGTTGACATTACGGCCGTTGATATGGCGCAGAATCACTCTGGCATTTTCTATAGGTTCACCGTTTTCGGTCGTCACGCTGCCTTTGATCTCGTAGCAGCCTGTGGGCGTGCCGTACATGCATATGGTTCCGCTGTCGTCGGGATTCTCGGGATCGTCGCATGCAGTAAAGCCCAGCAGTGAAATTGCACCGGCGAGCATGCTGCGGATTATATTCCCGGTCTTGATGCTGATTTTTTTCATGGATAAAAAAAGTTCTAATTTTCCTGAAGGATTTTCTTGAATTTGAGTGTGAAGTCGACGGTCTCGCGGGCGGTGTGTGTCCATCCGTCGCCGTTGTCTTTGAATGAAGGCGTTATATTGATTGAATCGGCCTCAAGAGAGTCGTTGACGGGTTGACAGACCATGCGGATTTTATATCTGGTTGATATGGTCTGGTCGAGTATCTGATATCCTCCCTTGCTGTCGGTGAAGGCCGTGTCGCTTCGTACGGCAAGTGCTTTTTTGTTGTCGAGCATGCGCATTATGACGCGGGCGCCGTCGAGGGGGCGTCCTGTTTCGTCTGTTACGGTTCCTTTGATTTCATAGAATGACATCGGGGTTCCGTACATCACCTCCTGATTGTCGCAGTTCGAGAACCCGAGCAGTGATACAGCTCCGGCGAGAAGACTCTCGAACAGGTTTTTTACTCGGATGCTTAGAGGGCGGTTCATCGAATTAATGGTTTTTCAGAGGCAGAATCGGGTGACGCCGAAGCGACAGCATTCCTTTTATTGTAAATGAGCCGATTCCGGGGCGGATACTGCATGAGAAATTACGATTTAACTATAATTAACAATTTGCATTGCCCGTGTGGAGCCAGGTGATGTGCCGGATCTGCCAAATGTCTTGGTAATGTGGTGGAAATAGTTTATTTTTGGCAAAAAATAATATGCCATGAAGAAGTTGCTGTTTTTGGCTCTGGCTGCGGCTGCTGTGGCGGCCTTTGCGACAGACTATCCGACAATGTTTAACGATGCAATCGCCGCCGGGCGCCTTGAGCGGGCCGACAGCGTGCTGAGGCAATGGGAGGCGTCGGACCCCGCGGATGCGGAGCTGTATCCGGCGCGTTTCAATCTGCTTCTGAACCGGGCGCGGTGCTCGGTGGTGGAGCTGTCGGACGACACGCTGCCCGACGGCGCCGCGTTTATCCTCACCGATTCTGCCGGCAACAAAGTCGGCTCGATGGCAGAGCGCGAGATGCGCGATGATTCCATCTATCATCTTGCCATAGCGGAGATAGGCCGCGGCATAGACGCGTGGCCCGACCGTCTTGACTTCCGTCTTGGCAAGGCTGGTGCGGCATCGTTTTTCGACCGCTGGGATACGGTAGCCGCTACGGTCGGGGCGGTGCTTGACCGCGGTGACGAACACTGGCGCTGGACCGGCGGTGCATTGCTTGGCGACTCGGCGAAGAATATAATCTCGAACGCCGTTTTCGACTATGTCCGTGATATGTATATGGCCGGTGATTCTGCGGCTCTGACTTCGGCGGTATGGCTCGGAGACAAGGGGCTGGTGCGATTTCCTGAAAATGTAGAGCTTCTCAATCTGATGGGAGGCATTGCCTTTGAAAAAGGCGATGCCGCGAATGCGCTTCGGTATATGGAGCGGGCTTCCGGCCTACGGCCCTGTGACGGCCTTGTGCGCTATAATATCGCGTATGTGTGCTACACCGAGGGAGATACGGCCCGGGCGCTGTCGGTATGCCGCGAGATGACGGAGTCGGACTGCATCGACGAAGAGTCGAAAGAAATGGCGGCGGAGCTTGAGCATCGTATATGCACTCCGCTTGAGCCGATACGGCTCTATGATTATTTCTTCCGCTGGCTTCCGGCTGTGGCCGAGCAGGCTCGGACGGCCGATGCCGACTGGCTTTTTGGCACGCCGGTGCCTGTAAACGACGAGATAAGCGCCCGCAACGGTCTGCGCTCGCCTTTTTCCGCCGCCGATATCGAGGTAAGCAAGCTCGAGGCTGGCGGCCGCGAGATGTATGTGTGGACTTTTCCCATGCCGACGGAAGTGCCGATGTGCCGCTATGTAGCTTTTGTACCCGACGGCGACGGCGTACGCTACTACACTTTCGAAAAATCGATTGATAACTACTGGGTGACAGGCGCGATATCGGAGGGAACGCATTCCAACTTCGGCGGAATCGACACGCTGCCGGCCGACGCGGAGGCTTTCGCAAAGTTCCTTGCCGAAACGGTTCTTTCACATCAGAGTCCTGCCGCTGTTTTCCGGCCGGACGGTAGCGACGGCCGGTGATAAGACGTCGTACGGCGCCCTTTTCCGGAGAAAGTGCGTTGCAAAGTGCGTTGCGCTGATTTTTTTTGATGGAAAAGAGCTAAAATGTTTGGTATTTAGCGAAATAATTAGTAATTTTGCGGCGTTGAAAAGCATGCAGACGCGTCGCTACGTTGTTAAAATCCTGATGGATAAGACAATGAGCGGTGTTGTAGGTGTGCGGTGCCTGCGAATGAAACTGCGGGCGGTCAGCACAAAAACGAGAAAAACGAACAAAGAAATACTATAAGTAACAACACAAACAAACTAAGATGCCCAGTATTCAGCAATTAGTACGCAAAGGACGTGTCCGTCTGGAAGACAAGAGCAAGAGCCCCGCTCTCGACTCGTGCCCCCAGCGTCGCGGCGTATGTGTGCGTGTGTACACCACCACTCCTAAGAAACCTAACTCGGCAATGCGCAAGGTTGCCCGTGTCCGTCTTACCAATGGCAAGGAAGTGAACTCCTACATTCCCGGCGAAGGCCACAACCTGCAGGAACACTCGATCGTGCTCGTTCGCGGCGGCCGTGTTAAGGACCTCCCCGGTGTACGCTACCACATCGTTCGCGGCACACTCGATACCGCAGGCGTGAAGGACCGCACACAGCGTCGTTCCAAATACGGAGCCAAGCGTCCCAAGGCCGGTGCAGCCAAGAAGTAATCTGCCTTTGTAAAGGCGGGTGAAGCGAATCTGAACGCACTGCGAGATTAAACAAATTATTTTAAACTCGTTTTTGCATTTCTTGCAGCTAATCTTTTGGTTGAGTAAGCCCGCGGCAGAGGCCGCCATGGCTGAAGAATGACGAAGCAAGCAACCAAGCAATCAAAAACAACAACACCGAGACAACTCTAATGAGAAAGTCAAAGCCTAAGAAACGGATCATTCTCCCCGATCCCGTTTTCAATGACGTGCGAGTGACGAAATTCGTCAACCACCTTATGTACGACGGTAAGAAAAATACCGCCTTCACCATCTTCTACAACGCACTTGAGACTGTGAAGTCGAAACTGCCCAACGAAGAACTCAGCGCACTCGATATCTGGAAAAAAGCGCTCGAGAACGTCACTCCGCAGGTAGAAGTAAAGAGCCGCCGTGTTGGCGGTGCAACCTTCCAGGTGCCTACCGAAATCCGTGCCGACCGCAAGGAATCGATATCAATGAAGAATCTAATTCTCTATGCCCGCAAACGTGGCGGCAAGACGATGGCCGACAAGCTGGCCGCCGAAATCGTCGACGCTTTCAACCAGCAGGGCGGTGCTTTCAAACGTAAAGAAGACATGCACAAGATGGCCGAGGCCAACCGTGCTTTCGCTCATTTCCGTTTCTAAGCCTATTCTTTAGTTGATAATCCAATAGATATTCCTAAAATGGCAAAATCCGACGAACTTCTTAAGTATACCCGCAACATCGGCATCATGGCTCACATCGACGCCGGCAAAACCACCACATCGGAGCGTATCCTCTTCTATACCGGCCTTACGCACAAGATCGGTGAGGTGCATGACGGTGCCGCCACCATGGACTGGATGGAGCAGGAGCAGGAACGAGGCATTACAATCACCTCGGCCGCTACCACTACTTTCTGGAAGTATAACGACGAAAAATATAAAATCAACCTGATCGACACCCCGGGACACGTCGACTTCACAGTCGAAGTGGAGCGTTCGCTCCGTGTGCTCGACGGTGCCGTTGCCGCTTTCTGCGCCGTAGGCGGTGTCGAGCCCCAGAGCGAGACTGTATGGCGTCAGGCTGACAAGTACAACGTGCCCCGTATCGGCTACGTTAACAAGATGGACCGCTCGGGTGCCAACTTCTTCGAAGTGGTACGCCAGCTTCAGGACGTACTCGGCGCGAACCCCTGTCCTATCCAGATACCTATCGGTGCTGAAGAGACATTCAAGGGTGTTGTCGACCTGATCCAGATGAAGGCCATCTTCTGGCACGACGAGACCATGGGCGCCGACTATGAAGTGGACGAAATTCCCGCCTCGCTTCAGGAAGAAGCCGAACAGTGGCGCGACAAGATGCTCGAAAAAATCGCCGAATATGACGACGATCTCATGGCCAAGTACTTCGACGATCCTTCGACCATTACCGTGGAAGAAATCAAGCGTGCCCTCCGTAAGGCTACCCTTTCGATGGACCTCGTGCCGATGATCTGCGGCTCGTCGTTCAAGAACAAAGGTGTTCAGTGTCTTCTCGACGCTGTGTGCTCTTATCTTCCCAGCCCTGTCGACAGCGGCGCCATCGAAGGCCGTTCGATCGACAACCCCGACGAAATCCTCACCCGCGAACCCTCGAGCGACGCTCCCATGTGCGCTCTTGCGTTCAAGATCGCTACCGACCCCTATGTAGGCCGTCTGTGCTTCTTCCGCGTTTACTCGGGTGATCTCAACGCCGGTTCTTATGTGTTCAACGCCCGCTCCGGCAAGAAGGAGCGCGTGAGCCGTCTGTTCCAGATGCACTCCAACAAGCAGAACCCGATGGAAAAGATCGGCTGCGGTGACATCGGCGCAGGCGTAGGCTTCAAGGATATCCGCACAGGCGACACCCTCTGCGCCGAAGACGCACCCATCGTGCTCGAGGCCATGGAGTTCCCCGAACCCGTGATCGGTATCGCCGTAGAGCCCAAGACCCAGAAAGACCTCGACAAGCTCGGCGTAGGCCTCCAGAAGCTTGCCGAAGAAGACCCCACCTTCCGCGTGCAGACCAACGAGGAAACCGGCCAGACCGTTATCTCCGGTATGGGCGAGCTTCACCTCGACATCATCATCGACCGCCTCAAGCGCGAATTCAAGGTAGAATGCAACCAGGGTCAGCCCCAGGTTACCTACAAGGAAGCCATCACCCAGCCCGTCGAGCTTCGCGAAGTATTCAAGAAGCAGACCGGTGGCCGCGGTAAGTTCGCCG
>ERZ836877.6123-NODE-6123-length-10973-cov-4.012731_pt1 | contig 10973 bp, 10 predicted proteins | sample MGYA00519469_ERZ836877 | MGnify/ENA primary metagenome ERZ836877 (study PRJEB31850, sample SAMEA3708809) | human gut metagenome | biome: human gut; feature: human-associated habitat; material: faeces | place: China | collected 2014 ... | reverse complement strand
CAAAGAGAGAAAAAGGAGATTTCTTATGAAAAAAGCAATTTCTCTGGCACTTGCAGCAATGCTGCTGACATCAGGCTCTTCGGCAGCCGCAGAAACCGCCGCAGAGGCGGAATCCACGAAGGCAGAGGTTACATTCAGCACCGACCTCGTAAGCACTTATCTCTGGCGCGGTCAGGATCTCGGAGGGGTTTCCATACAGCCGGGAATCGGCCTCAGCTGGCGCGGTCTGTCGCTGAGCGCATGGGGGTCGTCGGGTTTCGACGAAAAGGACACCAAAGAGGTGGATCTTACCATCGGCTACACATGGAAAGGGTTTACGGTGAGTATCACCGACTACTGGTTTGACAACGGTCCGGGCTACTTCAAATACAAAGCCCATGACACGGCCCACGTATGGGAAGGTCATGTCGGCTACGACTTCGGACCTGTAGCTCTAAACTGGTACACAAACTTCGCCGGCAACGACGGAGTCACTTCAAAAGGGAAGCGCGCCTATTCATCGTATGTTGAGGTTAGCGCTCCCTTCTCTTTTAAATCGGTGGATTTCACAGCCGAAGTGGGTGCATCGCCCTACGCGACAAGTTTCTACAACGCCACCGGCTTTGCCGTGATCAACATCGGTCTGACAGCCTCGCACGAGTTCACCCTCTCCCCTGTATGCTCGATCAAACCATATGCCAAACTGGCGTTCAACCCACGCAACGACAAAGCCTATATGCTCGCCGGCGTTTCTTTCTCGGTATTCTGACGGCATTTTTCCGGGTACAATTTTTCAAATGCTATTTCACTCAAAACGTAATAAGGTATGAAAAAAATCGAGGCTATTATCCGCAAAACCAAATTTGAGGATGTGAAAGATGCTCTCCTCGAAGCCGACATCGAATGGTTCTCCTACTACGAGGTACGTGGCGTCGGCAAGATTCAATCTCCTCCACTGTAGTAACCGGCTTACCCGCTGCCGAGCTCCCTATAGAGGAAGTTGCCGAAACTCCTGCAAATCCCCTCGTGTCGGGCATCAACACTGTGTGGATGCTCCTGGCAGCCATGCTGGTGTTTTTCATGGAGCCCGGTTTCGCGCTGGTCGAGGCCGGTTTCACCCGTTCCATGATTTCGCCGGCTCAACCGTAGTGCACTCGGTGGGCGGCTGGATCGCCCTCGTCGGCGCCGCAATCCTCGGCCCACGCATCGGCAAATATGGCAAGGATGGCAAATCCAAGGCTATCCCAGGCCACAACCTCACCATCGCCGCATTGGGCGTGTTCATCCTCTGGTTCGGATGGTTCGGTTTCAACCCAGGCTCGCGTCTGGCAGCAGCCACCGTGGAAGATCAGATTTCAATATCGCTGGTATTCCTCAACACCAACCTTGCAGCCTGTGCCGGCGGTTTTGCCGCACTCACGCTCAGTTGGCTGAAATATGGCAAACCTTCACTGTCGCTTACTCTCAACGGCATACTGGCAGGCCTCGTTGGCATCACCGCCGGCTGCGACGCCGTCTCTCCCTTAGGCGCCGTTCTTATCGGTCTTATCTGCGGCTTCGTGATGATTTTCGCAGTGGAATTCATCGACCGGATACTCAAAATCGACGATCCTGTCGGTGCATCCTCAGTTCATGGTGTATGCGGTTGCCTCGGCACACTGCTCACCGGACTCTTCTCCGTGGAAGAAGGACTTTTCTACGGCGCCGGATGGGGATTCTTCGGAGCGCAGGCATTCGGAGCCGCAGTTGTAGGTCTCTGGGCTGCGGCAATGGGCTTCCTGATCTTTAAAGGTGTGGATATGTGCCACGGTCTGCGAGTTCCCGCCCGCATTGAAGAGGAGGGGCTCGACATCTACGAGCATGGCGAATCAGTCTACAACGCTTAAGACTGCGAGACAAAGGTAACTTCCCAAAACATCGCATAAACTACAATCCAACAAAAACACTTCATCTTTTTTCCTTCACTCGCATCCTCCGCACAAGCCGTCAAAGGCCTGCGGGGGATGTTTTTTGTGGAACAAAACGGGCATCACCGCCGTTAATGTAATATACCGTTTCAACTATCGGATTATGCGACTTACACAGAGTGACACATCGGGACTGACACCATTGCAGCGCCACATATTGCTGGTGCTTCATCTGCTCGTGCTTGCGGCATCGCTTGTCATGGTGGTGTGGATCACCCGCGAGACACTTTCGGGAGTGTCGTTTCTCTCGTCGCACGGATATATGCGTTTCCAGTTCTGGGTCTGCTTTCTGTTCATGGCCGACATACTCGTGGAATGGTCTCTGTCGCCCCGCAAGTGGCACTATTTTGTCTCCAATATCTTTTTCATACTCATCAGCATACCATGGCTCAACCTTATCGAGGCGTTCGGAGTGTCGCTGTCGCCGATGATGGGCTATGTGATGAAATTTGTGCCGATGATCCGCGCAGGCTATGTGCTCGCGCTGATTTCAGGAGCGCTGACATCCAACAAAGCTCTGAGCATGATGGCGGTCTATATCATCTGGGTAATAGCATCGGTCTATTTCGGAGCGCTGATGTTTTTCGTAGAGGAACATTTTATAAATCCTCTTGTCGACTCCTACTGGAGTTCTCTATGGTGGGCCGCCCTGAACATCACTACGGTAGGTTGCGAGATTTCACCGGTGACAATCACAGGCAAAGTGCTTGCCATAATCCTCTCGGCCGAGGGGCTAACACTTTTCCCTGTCTTCACCATCTATGTGACCAACTCCATCGTCAATAACCAGAAGTGATTTTTCGGCAGAGGGGACGCAGAATACATCAAAAAATTGTATCTTTGCAGCAACCTATCATTTTTCACACATAATGGATAAAACTACAAACCTCAGCGACCCGAAAGGGAAGGTGAGAAAATTGCTTTCCGACAAGGCCTGGGCCCGCTGGACGGCTTTGATTCTTGTGGCGTCGATGATGTTCTTCGCCTATATGTTTGTCGACGTAATGTCGCCTCTCCAGTCACTTATCGAAAATCAGCGCGGCTGGAGCCCCGAGGCATTCGGCTACTACGCCGGCGCTGAGTATATTCTCAACGTTTTCGGATTTCTGATTATCGCGGGTGTGATTCTCGACAAAATGGGAATCCGTTTCACCGGCACACTGTCGGCATCGGTGATGGTAATCGGTGCCTGCATAAAACTGTATGCCATTTCCGACATGTTCCAGGGCACTCCGTTCGACCTCTGGCTCAGCTCATGGTGGACCGAAATGCCCGGCAGCGCCAAACTGGCCGCCCTCGGCTTCATGATCTTCGGCTGCGGTTGCGAAATGGCCGGCATCACAGTGTCGAAAACACTCGCCAAATGGTTTGAAGGGAAAGAGATGGCGTTGGCCATGGGTATCGAGATGGCACTTGCCCGTCTGGGAGTGTTCGCCATCTTCTCGATCTCGCCCCGTCTGGCCGACTGGATGGGCAAAAACGACCCGACAGTAGTCATCCCCATCGGTTTCTGCACCGCCCTGCTGCTGATAGGTCTTATCTGCTTCATTGTGTTCACATTCATGGACAGCCGTCTCGACAAAGAGCTTGCCGCCGACCGAATGAACGTCACCGGCGACGAGACTGCCGAAGAGGAGTTCAAGTTTTCCGATGTGGGCCGCATCCTTTCAAGCCGTCTTTTCTGGATTATCGCACTGCTATGCGTGCTCTACTATTCGGCCATCTTCCCCTTCCAGCGCTATGCCACCAACATGCTGCAATGCAACCTGCAGATGACCGAGCAGGCCGCCGCCGACATCTTCCGCTGGTTCCCCATCGGCGCGGCATGTCTCACTCCCGTACTTGGCATTTATCTCGACTACAGAGGCAAAGGAGCATCGATGCTCATTCTCGGTGCCATCCTCATGATATGCTGTCACCTCGTGTTCGCGTTGCTTCTGCCCGTCTATCCGTCGGCATGGCTGGCATTCACCGCCATCATCATTTTAGGCATCAGTTTCTCGCTTGTTCCCGCCGCCCTGTGGCCTTCGGTGCCCAAGGTGATGGACAAACGCTATCTCGGTTCGGCCTATTCGCTGATCTTCTGGGTGCAGAATATCGGCCTGGCACTCTTCCCGATACTGATCGGAGTGGTGCTCAACGCCTGCAACCCCGGCGTGGTCGACCCGCTGAAGCGCAATTACACCGTGCCCATGCTTCTGTTCGCCGCACTGGGTGTGCTTGCACTTTTCTTCGGCATCTGGCTGCTTATCCTCGACAAGAAACACAACTACGGTCTGGAGAAACCCAATATCGCCTCCAAAGAGGCCGAAACACTTGCTTCCGAGGGTCTCGAAAACGAATAAACAATTCTGTTTAACCATAATTACCACGAAACCGGTCAATTTTCGACCGGTTTCGTTGGCTTTGATTGAAATAAGTTGTACATTTGCATTTAGAAATAAATCATTCTTACCATATCTAATAGAATAATGAGCAAACCTTACGTAGTCGGAATCGACATAGGCGGCACTAACACCGTCTTCGGCATCGTTGACGCCCGCGGCGTCGTTCTCGCAAGTTCATCAATCAAAACACGCAAAAACCCCACTATCGAGGGTTATCTCGACGAACTTCACACCGAACTCACCAAACTTCTCGAGGCCAACGACGCTGTAGGCAAAATCCACGGTATCGGCATCGGCGCTCCCAACGCCAACTATTATACCGGCACCATCGAATCGGGTGTCAACCTGCCCTGGCCCACTCCGATACCCCTGGCAAAACTCGTCAGCGAAAAATTCGGTATCCCCGTGTCGATCACCAACGACGCAAATGCCGCCGCCATCGGCGAAATGACCTACGGCGCAGCCCGCGGTCTGAAGGATTTCATCATGATCACCCTCGGCACCGGTGTAGGTTCAGGCATCGTAATCAACGGTCAGCTTGTCTACGGTCATGACGGTTTCGCCGGCGAGCTCGGCCATATCATTGTGAAGCGCAACAACGGCCGTCTCTGCGGCTGCGGTCGCCGCGGCTGTCTCGAGACCTACTGCTCGGCCACAGGCGTGGCACAGTCGGCACGCGAATTCCTTGAAGCACGTGCAAGCGAGCCTTCGCTGCTGCGCAACATCCCCGCCGATGAAATCACATCGAAGGATGTATACGACGCAGCCATCGCCGGCGACAAACTCGCCAAAGATGTCTTCGATTTCACAGGCAACATCCTCGGTGCAGCGCTGGCCGATTTCACCGTTTTCTCCGCTCCCGAAGCTTTCATCCTTTTCGGCGGTCTCGCAAAGAGTGGCGAAATACTCATGAAGCCTCTCCGCGAATCGATGGAGAAAAACATGATGCCCATATGGAAGGGGAAAGTGAAAGTGCTTCTGTCGGAACTCAAAGAGGCCGATGCCGCCGTGCTCGGCGCGTCAGCTCTCGGCTGGGAAGCAAAATTCCAGACCCCTACACCCTCGGCTGTGCCCGTAGCCCCCACCCCCGCGGCTCCCGCTGTAGCCAAGGCTCCTTTAGCTCCCGCTGAATAATCCCGGCTACGGTTTGTCCACAGCTACAGTTTATTCCATAGTTAGCCTGTCAGCTAAGTAACTGTTAATAATATCGACCAGTTACATAAAACTGCTATTATACTATTATAATGCGGTGTGTCGTTTCACCTGGCACACCGCATTATTCATTACCAATCAGCAATATTTTATCACAAAGAAATGTCAGGTCGCATCAATCGCTTTTTCAACGGCTTTTTCAGTGAGCGGTTCTTTCTTTCGCCTGAAAGGGAGCGGCTAAACCGAATGTTGAACTGGGGCACATTGATGATGCTCGCCACGGTATTCTCCGCGCTGGTACTTATTTACCACCACGGGCCGGCATTCCATTACGATACATTTACCTATGAACATGCTGCCGTCACACTTTCGCAAGGCGAAGTCGATCTGTGGCGCACCCCTCTGTATCCCTATCTGATTCTGTTTTTCCGTTTTTTGTTCGGATCAGCAGGTCCGGTAATGCTGTGTGTTTTTCAGCAACTGCTGTTTCTGCTCTCTGTGATGTTGCTGCAACACATATTCAGAATCGCCCGCACTGGCCGCAGAACGGCCATAATCCTGACTGCGTTCTACCTCTTTGTCCCCTATCTGGTCTGCTGGTGGTATATGTGTCATATCGCTACCGAATTGGTGTCGTGTTTTCTCTTCATGTTGCTGGGGTGGCTTTCGATACGGATAATTGTCAATCCCGGCTCATTGAAAATCAGCGACGCGCTGTGGATCGCACTTCTTTTGTTTCTGATGGTGGCCGTTAGGCCAGCCAACATATATCTCCTTCCAGTCTACGCATTAATATGGCTGATCGTAATCATCTCTCCGAAATGGCGTGCCGCAGCAGGATTGGTCGGTCTGGCTGGGGTGATTGCAGTGTCGGCAGCGGTATGGGAATACCGCAACGCAATCAAGAGCCGCTACGGCTACGACGGCATCACCATCATCAGCTATATCAACAATTACCATTTTGTAAGACACTACGGACTGATGAAACCGGAACTTGTCGGGAATCCCGAGTTACGCCGTATGCTCCATGACTTCAACGCATTCTCCGACGAAGACAGATACCTCCCCGTCAATCACTATTTCAATGAAACTCACGCACTTTTACAAATCGACAGTTGCGCCGTGGAAATGCAGCATGTGGTTAACAAAGCGCTGGTCCATGATCCTGCAAACACTGGACGGGCGCTCACATCGCGACTGCGGGCCGACGTCTCCTCCAATCTGCTGACTATAAACCCTGACCGATGGATATATGTGGCTTTGGTTCCTTATATGCCTAACATGGGGTGTGTATATCTGTTTCTGCTGATATGTCTGGCAGGCATCATTGTGATGTGGATACGCCGACGCCGGTTTCCGTGGCTTGTGGCATATCTGTGGGGGATGGTTTTCACCAGTCACATCGCGGCAATGTTAGGAGCGATGAGCGACTGGGCACGTCTCACCTATGGCTCATTCCCGTTTCTGCTGCTGCTGTTTGCCAAAGCGCTCGACTGTTTTATCTCCACAGTCCGTTCCAACAGATAACAGAGGCAGCGCACCGAACTAAAAAGAGGGTGTATCATAATGGCTAATCCGGGTAAAATAAGCGCTGTGTCAAGCATTTTGACACAGCGCCTTTTTAGATTGTTCGTAACACCTTACGGTGTCGGGGGCTGTCAATGACTATTAGCCGTTGATTGCAGCTACGCCGGGGAGGGTCTTGCCCTCGATGGCCTCGAGAAGAGCGCCACCACCGGTGGAAACGTAGCTTACAGCGTCGGCGAGGCCGAATTTGTTGACGCAGGCAACAGAGTCGCCGCCGCCGACAAGCGAGAAGGCTCCATTCTTGGTTGCCTCAACGATAGCCTCGGCGATTGCACGGGAACCGGCGGTGAAGTTGTCAAATTCGAAAACGCCGGCGGGACCGTTCCAAAGAATTGTCTTGGCGTTTACGATGTTTTCGCGGAAAAGCTCGCGGGTCTTGGGACCTGCATCGAGGCCTTCCCAGCCGTCGGGAATGTCCATCACGTCGCAAACCTTGGTATTGGCGTCATTGCTGAAGGAGTCGGCGGCCACGCAGTCGCTGCCGAGAATGAGTTTAACACCCTTTTCAGCTGCCAGCATCATGATGTGACGGGCGAGATCGAGTTTGTCCTCCTCGCAGATGGAGTTGCCTACATGGCCACCCTGGGCTTTAGCGAAAGTATAGGTCATGCCGCCACAGAGGATGAGGGTGTCGACCTTATCCATAAGGTTTTCGATGATACCGATCTTGGTAGATACTTTCGAGCCACCCATGATGGCGGTGAAGGGACGCTTGATGTCGCTGAGGATTTTGTCAACTGCCTGCACTTCCTTCTCCATGAGGTAACCGAGCATCTTGTTGTCGGCGGTGAAGTAGTCGGCGATGACAGCGGTGGAAGCGTGCTTGCGGTGAGCGGTGCCGAAGGCATCGTTTACGTAAACGTCGGCGTAGGAGGCGAGTTTCTTTGCGAATTCTTTCTGACGCTGTTTCATTTCAGCCTTGGCTGCGTCATAGCCGGGGTCGGTCTTCTCGATGCCTACGGGCTTGCCCTCCTCCTCGGGATAGAAGCGGAGGTTTTCAAGCAGAAGCACCTGACCGGGCTTGAGGTTGGCTGCTGCCTCGGAGGCGTTGGCGCAGTCGGGAGCGAACTGCACATCGGTGCCGAGAGCCTTGGCCACGGCGTCGCGGATCTGCAGCAGGGAGAATTTGGGATTTACTTTGCCTTTGGGCTTGCCCATGTGCGACATGATGATGAGGCTGCCGCCATCTTTGAGAATTTTCTTGAGGGTGGGCAGTGCACCGCGGATACGGGTGTCGTCGGTGATGTTACCGTTTTCGTCCAGGGGCACATTGAAGTCAACGCGTACGATGGCTTTCTTGCCGGCAAAATTGTAATCGTCTATTTTCATTTTTAAATCTATAAAATGAGTAGTTTGAGTTTTAAAGCTTGTGTTGGGATTGCAAAAATAGCATTTTTTCGGGTGACTGTCAAAGAATCACAGGTTAAATTTTGCTATAGGTGTCAAGAAATCCCGCCATATCGGAGGCCACGGCTTTGGCGGAGGCGCCTGCAGCCTCGGCGAAGTCGGCCTCTTTGGAGGCATAGATGATGGCACGCGACGAATTCACCAGCAGACCGCAGTCGTCGGTCATGCCATAGCGGCAAACTTCCTCGAGCGAACCACCCTGAGCGCCCACACCGGGGACGAGCAGGAAACTCTCGGGAGCAGCAACGCGTATGTCCTTGAACATTTCGCCACGTGTGGCGCCGACCACATACATCATCTCTTCGGGAGTTGCCCAGCGGCCCGATTCGGCGATTACTTTCTCGAACAGACGGCGGCACTGACGGTCCTCGGTGAGCTGGAAATCCATTGAACCGGGATTGGATGTGAGAGCCAGCAGTATCACCCATTTGCCGTCGAAACCGAGGAACGGTTTCACGCTGTCGCTACCCATATAGGGCGCAACGGTGATGGCGTCGAAATTCATATCCTCGAAGAATGCACGCGCATACATTGCAGAGGTGTTGCCTATGTCGCCGCGTTTGGCGTCGGCAATCACGAAATGACGGGGATAGCGGCTGCGGATATACGCGCAAGTGTCGGCGAGCGCGCGCCAGCCCTCCACTCCGTGAGCCTCATAGAAGGCGGTGTTGGGTTTGAAAGCCACGCAATAGGGCGCGGTGGCATCGATTATGGCTTTGTTGAAAGTCATCAGCGCATCGTAGACATTTTCAGCAGAGTCGGTGATGCACTTGGGGAGTTTTTTGATGTCGGTGTCGAGGCCCACGCAGAGAAACGAGCGTTTCTCTCTGATGTGGTCGATGATTTCCTTACGTTTCATATATTGTCGTAAAAAGTGATATTCAGTAAATACAACAGATTCAGGCCGGAAACGGACTATAATTCCGCTTCCTTGAGTTTTTCAGCGTTCTCGGCGATAATGAGGTGGTCGATGCAATCCTGTATATCGCCGTTGAGAAATGCCGGCAGATTATATATGGTGTAGTTTATGCGATGATCGGTGATGCGTCCCTGAGGGAAGTTGTATGTGCGGATTTTGGCCGAACGGTCGCCGGTTGATACGAGGGTGCGGCGTCGCGACGCAATGTCGTCGACATATTTCTGATGTTCGCGGTCATAAATATAAGTGCGCAGACGGCTGAGTGCGCGCTCCTTGTTTTTCGGCTGGTCACGCGTTTCGGTGCATTCTATCAGTATTTCATCGGTCTGGCCTGTCACGGGATTATGCCACATGTAGCGCAGGCGCACGCCCGATTCCACCTTGTTGACATTCTGGCCGCCGGCGCCGCCGCTTCGGAAAGTTTCCCACTTGATTTCGCCTTCGTTGATCTCCACATCGAAAGCCTCTGCCTCGGGAAGCACCGCGACGGTGGCTGCCGAGGTGTGCACCCTACCCTGAGTCTCGGTTGCCGGCACACGCTGCACACGGTGCACGCCGCTTTCATATTTCAGTGTGCCGTAGACACTTTCACCGGAGACAGCAAAGACTATTTCCTTGAAACCGCCTGCCGCTCCCTCCGAGAAACTGGTAACCGATACCTGCCATCCCTTCGACTCGCAATAGCGGGTGTACATTTTAAACAGGTCGCCGGCAAAAAGAGCCGCTTCATCTCCACCTGTACCTCCGCGTATTTCCACAATCGCATTGCGGGCATCCTCGGGATCGGCGGGAATCAGCATGATCTTGATCTCCTCTTCAAGGGCGGGAAGCGCTTCCTGCGCCTGCGAAAGCTGTTCGCGGGCCATAGCTCGCATCTCCTCGTCATTCTCGTTTTCGAGCAACTCCTTTGATTCGGCAATGTTGCCGAGCAGGTCGCGGTAGCGGCGTGTGGCGGCTGTGAGTCGCTCGAGATCGCGATACTCTTTATTGAGGCGCACATAGCGCTTCATGTCGGCTATCACAGCCGGATCGGTGATCAGTGTGGAAACCTCCTGGAAACGAGCCTCGATACCGTCGAGGCGGTCGAGCAATGTGTTTTCGGCCATATACAGGGCGTGTCGTAATTTTATCGCAAAGTTAAGAAATTTTTTGCAGAAAATTAGCTACTTTTGCATCAGCAACCTATGGAAAAAATCAAATCTCAAGATATAGAGCGTCTGCTGTCGCTCTCGCATGGCGATTTCACGGCAACCGACATCAGCCGCATGGCCGGTGCAGGATCAGACCGGCGGTATTACCGTATCGACTCCCGCAACGGCCTTCTGGCGGGCACATGCGGCGACGATCTCCCTGAAAACCGTGCATTTGTTTATCTTTCCGGGCATTTCGCTGAAAAAGGCATACCTGTTCCACGTGTGCTTGCCCATACGCCGGGATTCGAGGCATATATCCAGACATATGCCGGCGACGAATCGGTTTTCGAACGGCTTGCGTGTTCACGTGAATCGCGGCACTATACGCCCTCCGACAGGCTGATACTCGAAAATTGCATGCGCATACTTTCACGGCTGCAAC
>ERZ836877.6120-NODE-6120-length-10978-cov-2.353657_pt1 | contig 10978 bp, 9 predicted proteins | sample MGYA00519469_ERZ836877 | MGnify/ENA primary metagenome ERZ836877 (study PRJEB31850, sample SAMEA3708809) | human gut metagenome | biome: human gut; feature: human-associated habitat; material: faeces | place: China | collected 2014 ... | reverse complement strand
CCAAAATGCGAATGTGTGGGAGAGGTCTTGAATCGTTACAGTTTCTCAAACAGCCTCTAAAAAAGAGAAGCCCGAACTTCTCAGACTTCTCTTTCCTATAGGATTATTTTTTAGTACAATGGATATTTGTCTGTCAATGTTTTAACGATTTCCATCGCCTTCGCTTTGTTTGCATTGACATCATCGATCAGCATAGCAATTGCCTCTGCCACCTGATCCATATCCTCGGTGTTAAAGCCGCGTGTCGTCACAGCAGCGGTACCAAGGCGTACACCACTTGTTACAAATGGACTCTGTGGGTCATTTGGAATGGTATTTTTATTGGCTGTGATATTCGCCTCATCCAGCCATGCTTCTACTTCTTTTCCCGTCAATCCTTTATTTACAAGGTCAACGAGCATCAAGTGGTTATCCGTACCACCGGATACGATATCAATACCACGTGACATCAATCCTTTGCAAAGTGCCTGCGCATTAGCTACGATATTTTTACCGTATTCTTTGAAACTTGGATCCAATGCTTCTTTGAAGCAGACTGCTTTTGCTGCGATCACATGCATCAAAGGTCCTCCCTGGATTCCCGGAAAGATAGCTTTATTCAATTTGTGCTCTGTCGCAATCTCTTCACTGGAAAGAATCATACCACCACGAGGTCCACGAAGTGTCTTATGTGTTGTCGTTGTCGTTACATGAGCGTATGGGATCGGACTCTCGTGAACACCGGCAGCTACCAGCCCTGCGATATGTGCCATATCTACCATCAAGAAAGCTCCTACTTCATCTGCGATCTCACGGAAACGTTTGAAATCAATCTTACGGCAGTAAGCACTTGCTCCTGCGATGATCATTTTCGGTTTACACTCTTTCGCGATGCGCTCAACTTCATCATAATCGATAAATCCTGCGTCATTTACTCCATAAGGTACGATATGATAATACGTTCCTGAAATGTTCGCAGGGCTTCCATGTGACAAATGTCCACCGTGATCGAGGTTCATACCCATTACCGTCTCGCCCAGTTTCACAAGGGCAAAAAATACTGCCATATTTGCCTGTGCTCCGGAGTGTGGCTGAACATTGACATACGTACAGCCAAACAGTTTTTTCGCACGCTCTCTGGCCAGATCTTCGATCATGTCTACATACTGGCATCCGCCATAATAACGTTTTCCCGGATAACCCTCTGCGTACTTGTTGGTACAAGTACTTCCCATCGCTGCCATAACCGCTTTGCTTACAAAGTTTTCCGAAGCGATCAATTCGATATGATCATTTTGACGATTCGTCTCAAGTTCCATCGCTTTGGCAAGTTCCGGATCCGCTTTTACTACTTCTTCAAATGAATACATCTCTTACTCTCCTTTTTTGTTTTTATAAAAAGTGCTGCAAGTGTAAAATACACTCGATCGTGCACTTAAGCCTCATCAATTGCTTTTCCGATATCGTGTCTCATATATTTGTTTTCAAAGGAAATCCATTCCGTCGCTGCATACGCATTTTTGCGTGCCTCTTTCAAATCTTTTCCTTTGGCAGTCACGCCGAGAACACGTCCACCATTGGTAACAATATTTCCATCCGCATCAAATTTTGTGCCGGCGTGGAAGACATAATATCCGTCTTTTCCTTCAAAGTTCTCAAATCCTGTGATCACTTTACCCTTCTCGTACTGCAATGGATAACCATCGGAAGCCAAAACGACACAAACAGCCGCGTTGTCCTCAAACTGCAGATCAATCTCATCCAAACGGCCATCGATGCAGGCATTCATGACTTCCACAATATCGTTTTTCATACGTGGAAGAACGACCTGTGCTTCCGGATCACCAAAACGCGCATTGTATTCAAGCACTTTCGGGCCATCTTCTGTCAGCATCAAGCCGACAAACAGGATTCCGACAAAATCTCTTCCTTCTGCCTTCATGGCATCCATCGTCGACTGGTATAACTTTTCTTCGCAGAAATGCTGTACTTCTTCATTATAAAACGGACTTGGAGAGAAGGTTCCCATACCACCGGTATTCAGTCCTTCATCATTGTCTTTCGCACGTTTGTGATCCTGTGCACTTGTCATCGGTTTGATATGTGTACCGTCACAGTAACACAATACGGACACTTCACGTCCGGTCATAAATTCTTCGATCACGATCTGATTTCCGGCATCGCCAAACTGTTTGTCAAGCATCAGTGTTTTTACGCCTTCTTTGGCTTCTTCCAATGTATTGCAGATCAACACGCCTTTTCCAAGTGCCAGACCGTCTGCCTTCAATACGATCGGCATCTTTGCTGTCTCCAGATAAGCAAGTGCTGCTTCCGGAGAATCAAAGTTTTCATAAGCTGCCGTCGGAATGCCGTATTTTTTCATCAAGTCTTTGGAAAATGCCTTGCTTCCCTCGATGATCGCTGCATTTTTTCTCGGTCCAAAGACACGCAGACCGCGTTTTTCAAATACATCTACAACACCACCAACCAATGGATCGTCCATACCGATAATGGTAAGGTCAATTCCTTTTTCTTCTGCAAAATCTGCCAATTTATCAAATTCCATCGCACCAATGTCCACACAGGTTGCCAGTCCGGCAATTCCCGCATTTCCCGGGGCACAATAAATCTCATCTACCTGTTTGCTCTTCGCTGCGCTTGCTGCGATCGCATGTTCACGTCCACCGCTTCCTACAATCAGTACTTTCATTGAAAAGTCCTCACTTTCCTATCTGTGTTTTACTATTCCGTCTACAATTTCAATCCGGTCATTGGCAATATCGTCAATCGCCTGTGGCAAAATGTTCCATTCTGCCTGCTCCATCACTCTCTTTTGGAGAATTTCCGGCGTGTCATCCTCCTGCACTTCCACTGCTTTCTGAATAATGATCGGACCGCCGTCAGCAATCTCATTGACAAAATGAACGGTTGCTCCCGTCACTTTGTTTCCTCTGGCAAGTACACTTTCATGCACTTTCAGTCCATAGTATCCCGGACCGCAGTGTGCCGGGATCAGGGATGGATGAATGTTGATCATCCGTCCGGCATAATGAGATACAAGATTTTCCGGCAAGATAACCAAAAATCCTGCCAGCACCACCAGCTCAATCTCATGTTTTTCCAAAAGGGAGATCATCGCTTCCCCGTATTCTTCTCTTGTAGAATAATCTTTTGGAATCACACATTCACTCGGAATACCGTTTTTCGCCGCACGCTCAAGAGCATAGGCTCCCGGTTTATTGCTCACGACAAGTTCCAATGTCGTATTGGTAATCTTTCCTGCCGAAAGACTGTCGATGATCGCCTGGAGATTCGTTCCTCCACCGGATACCAAAACTGCTATCTTCATGCCATCACCTCAATTATAATAATGTGATGCCTTTTTCGCCAGCTACGATCTCGCCCATGATATATGGCACTTCGCCTGCTGCACGAATGGCTTCTACCGTCTTATCTACATCGTTTTTATCTACGGCTGTAAGCATTCCTACACCCATGTTATAGGTATTGAACATTGCTGCCTCTTCGACATTTCCATCTTTTGCCAGCATCTCAAAAATCGGCGGAATGACAAAACTGTCTTTTTTAATATTTGCATGAGTTCCATCAATCAGCATACGAGGAATATTTTCATAAAATCCACCGCCTGTGATATGACTGCATGCTTTGATCTTAACGCCGGCTTCTTTTATTGCTTTCAAAGCTTTTACATAAATTTTCGTTGGTGTCAAAAGAGTCTCTCCGAGAGTACCGGAAAGGGATTCATAATGACGATTAAGCGCCTCTGTATTCATCGAAAACACCTGGCGTACCAAAGAATATCCGTTACTGTGAATACCGGAAGATGCCATACCTACAAGGACATCCCCTGCTTTTAATTCTTTTCCGGTGATCATGTCTTTGCGGTCTACCACACCGACAGAAAATCCAGCCAGATCATACTCATCTACCGGATAAAATCCCGGCATTTCGGCAGTCTCTCCACCAATCAATGCAGCTTCTGACTGACGGCATCCTTCTGCTACTCCACTTACGATCTTTGCAATCTTTTCCGGTTCATTTTTTCCGCATGCAATATAATCAAGGAAAAATAATGGTTCACCGCCTGCACAGGCAATATCGTTTACACACATTGCCACACAATCGACTCCAATGGTATCATGCTTGTCCAGAAGAAATGCAATCTTCAATTTTGTTCCAACACCATCTGTACCGGAAACCAATGTAGGTTCTTCCATTCCCATAAATTTTTTCATGGAAAATGCCCCGGAAAATCCACCGATATCTGTCAACACTTCCGGTCTCATGGTCGAAGCGATGTGTTCTTTCATCAAAGAAACTGCTTTGTATCCTGCTTCAATATCTGCGCCTGCTTTCTTGTAATCCATTTTTAACTCCTTCTCGCGCGAAAATACTGCGCATTGTATTAGTATTTGCGGTTTACGCATCAAAATTACTTTTATTATAGCATAGAACTAAGCGTCGGTCAAAAGTTTGTTTCATTTTCTTTTGCATTTTTCTTCTATTTCTGTTACAATTAGAATTGGTTTTATAGTAACTATTCAGGATCTAATGGAAATCAAAGCCTCTTACGTGCAAGCACGACGATTCATTGATTTCCGTACATTAAATCCTGAATAGTTACATTTAATAAAAAAAATACGTTCTTTGAAAGGAAAAGAAAAAATGGAAAACAAAGGAACAATTTTATCCTATCGTCCGGATATCCGGGTGGTAGATGCGACAATTCGCGATGGTGGACTGGTAAACGATTTTCGTTTTACCGATGAATTTGTGAAAAATCTATACCAGGCTAACATCAAAGCCGGGGTTGACTATATGGAGTTCGGCTACAAAGCATCCAAAGATATTTTTGACGAAAAAGATTTTGGACCATGGAAATTCTGTAACGAAGAAGATATTCGCCGTATCGTCGGCGACAACGATTCCGACATGAAGATTGCCGTGATGGCAGATGTAGGAAGGACTGATTTCCGCCGCGATATCATTGATAAGAGTGACAGTGTGATCGACCTGATCCGAATCGCCACTTATATCAATACGATTCCGGCAGCGATTGAAATGATCGAATATTGTCATGAAAAAGGCTATGAAACGACGATCAATATTATGGCCATCTCCAATGACAACGATGCCGACATCGACGAAGCACTTGAACTTTTCGGTCAGAGTCCGGTAGACGGGATCTATATCGTAGACAGTTATGGTGCAATTTATCCGGAGCAGATGCGTAAACTTGCTAACAAGTATCTTGCGTTTGGTGAGAAATATAATAAATTCATCGGAATCCATGCACATAATAACCAGCAGCTTGCATTTGCCAATACAATCGAGGCATTGACTCGAGGAGTCAGTTATCTTGACGTTACCGTAAGCGGCATGGGACGTGGAGCCGGAAACTGTGCCAGCGAGATTCTTCTTGGCTTCCTGAAAAATCCAAAATACAATATCCTTCCGATTCTGGATATTTTGGAAAAAGAAATTGAGCCATTGAAAGAACAGGGTATCGTATGGGGTTACAACATCCCTTATCTTTTGACCGGACAGCTGAATCAGCATCCACGTACTGCAATCGCGGCTACAAAAGAAAAAAGAAAAGATTACCGTGATTTCTATGTAGAATTGGTAGATTACAAATAAAAAACAGGTGCACCAAGTGCACCATTTAAAAAGCCGGACTGACTGAAAATGTCAAATCCGGCTTCTTTTATTTATTCTTCACTTTTTTCCATCCAATTCATCAAAGGTTCTTCTTCCTCTTCCGGTAATATTTCTTCCGGAAGTTCACCCCCTGACAATTCTCCGGCAGCCATCTCACGCATTACTTCCCGCTCTGCCTCTTCCTTAAAATTGTCAATTGTTTCCTGATTGAGGATCGGCAGTTCTTCCAGCGATTCGATTCCAAAATACCGCAGGAACTCTTCCGTCGTAGCAAACAAGATTGGGCGTCCCGGCGCATCCAGTCTGCCGGCCTCGCAGATCAGATTGTACTCGATCAATTTATTAACCGCATGATCACATTTGACTCCTCTGATTTTTTCAATCTCAATACGAGTGATCGGTTGTTTATAGGCAATGATGGAAAGTGTCTCCAGCATAACATCCGTCAACACATGTTTTTTCGGCACATGTGCCACTTTAATCAGATATTCATACATTTCCGGCTTCGTACAGAGCTGAAAGGATCCATCCAGTTCAATGATACGGATTCCCCGGTCCTCTTCCTCGTATCGTGTCATCATGTTACGAATCAGACGACGTATCGTATCTTCATCATGTTCTACGGCAGCTGCGATTCGTTCCACTTCAACCGCTTCGCCCATTGTAAATAAAATGGCCTCGATCACTGCCTCTAATTCTTTTATACTCACTTTTTATTCCTCTCTTTCCTTCCGCTTGTCCTCTTTTTCCCGATAGGTAATCAAAATATCATCAAAAATATTTTCCTGCACGATCGTAAGTTTTCCCATCTTCATCATTTCCAATATTCCTAAAAAGGTAACTATGACATAAGTTTTTCCGGAACCATTTTCCAATAATTTCCGAAAACTGAACGTCTTATGTTCTTTCGCATAGGAATCCAAAAATACGATATGATCTTCCAGACTGATCTCTTCTTTTTCAATCTCTCCGAATTTGCTTCGGATCGGGTCGATCTTGTCCACCTGTTTTTTCATCACCGAATTAAAGATTCCCTGTAGTTTTGCCAGTGTAACATCGCTGAGCAGATCTTCGATCGCAACATCTTCTTTGAAATCCTGAATCTCTTCCGGTATGCTAGGCTCCTTAAATACCATTCTGCCGGCATCCACCTGCCGGTCTTTCAATTCGTAAGAAGCATATTTATACATTTTATATTCCAAGATTCTCTCGACGAGTTCCTGTCTTGGATCCTCAAATTCTTCCTCTTCTTCTTCCTCTACCGGAAGAAGCATTTTCGACTTGATGCGCACGAGCGTCGCCGCCATTACGAGAAACTCACTCATCACATCCATATCCTTCGTATCCATCTTACTGACATAGTCAAGATACTGCTCCGTGATTAAAACGATAGGAATATCATAAATATCCACCTTATTTTTTTCAATCAGATGCAGTAACAGATCCAATGGTCCCTCAAAGGCCTCTAATTTAACAGGTATTCCCATGTTTTCACTTCCTCTCTACCGATTTATTTTTGCCCGGACGGACTTCAATCACCGTCACTTCCGGCCGATTAAAAAACCGAAACGGCAAGTGGTGGGTTCCCAGTCCGCGGCTCACGATCATAAATGTCTCATTTTCCTTAAAAACGCCCTCATAATATAGGGGAAACAATCGGAAATCCGGTCCGATCACACCACCGAGAAACGGCAGGATCATAATACCGCCGTGCAGATGCCCGGAAAGCACCAGATCCGCATTTCCATTATGATATTTTGAAAAATACGTCGGATTATGCGCAAGCAGAATTGTCACTTCGTCTTCCTTTTTCATGGGATTTCCAAGCAGAGTTCCAACCTGCTCCGATGTCGGAATTTTCTTTTCCCTTCCCCGGTGATAACATTCCGGCGGAAGATCCAAGCCATAAATCCGAAGCTTTGTGGAATTTTTCTGCCATAAAGCAGATTGGTTTCGCAGCACAACAACCCCAATTTTTTCCAATTCTTCCACGTATTGTCCGTACTCCGGCATACGGATCTCATGATTGCCCATCGCATAATATACCGGTGCCATTTCCATTAGTCTGCCACATAAAGAAAGAGCGGACTTGCATCCCTCTCCTTCCTTTACTGTCATGTCTCCTCCGATACAGATGACATCCGGTTTGCCCTGTGCCACCTGTCTCAGAAGTTTCTCATTTTCTTTTCCGTAAATCCAGCCATGCAGATCCGTCAGAAAAACCAGCCGCACCGGCTCTTTGCACGCCGCTTCCGGCAGAATCACTTCGTATTCACTGCGGCATTTTGCATTCATTTCAAAATTTGCAAGATATCCATATACAAATAATCCAATTAAAAGTACCAGAATTCCCGCTGCAAGCACATATCCTACCAAAACTGCCCCTCTCTCTGTTTATACTTCTTCTTCTTCCTGCTCGGCAAATGCGATATTAACACCATGATCTGCCACACGTTCCAGATTACTCAAAAGATCCGAAAAGATCATGGCGGCATGTGGTTCACATTTATTGTTTGCCAAACGGTTTACATGCTTCTTCTGGAATTTCTTTTCCATTTTATCAATCTCATCTTCCAATTGCATGATCTCAATGGCATGCGTCTCATCTCCGGAAACAAATTTCTTGATTGAAAATTCCAATAATGTACATACCTTTTCGTATAATTCCATCAATTCATTGGTTGCTTTTTTACTAAATTGCAGATCTGCTTTGCGCATCGTCTTTGCAAAATCCGCGATATTTTCTGCATGGTCGCCGATTCTCTCGATATCGTTGACCACATGGAACATAGCTCCCAGTTCTTTCCGGTCCTGAATCGGAAGGGATAACTGGTTTGCACGAACAAGATAATTGGAAATTTCTGTATTTAAGAAGTCAATTACTTCTTCTTTCTTATACACTTCTTCCAATGCTTTCTCGTCTTTTTCCATCAAGGCTTTCATCGAACGTTTTAAATTATTGACTGCCATCGTTCCCATACGCTCCGTCTCGTGAATCGCCTGTGGAAGAGCTGTCGTTACATTAAAGATCGAATGATTGCCGATATACTTGAGTTCCAGGCCATGTACTTCTTCGTCCTCGCCCTTTACAAGCCATCTGGTCAGCTTGATCAGATACCTGCTGAATGGGAACAGAATGATCACCTGGGAAACTTTCAATATGGAGTTAATATTTGCCACGTCACGCCCCGCACGAAGTCCGGTATCCGCGATGGATGCGGTCAGACCGTGGATGGCACTGCGGATTGGATTTCCTGCCACTGCCAAAAGGACCATAACGATCACGGTCCCGATCACATTAAATGACAAATGGATCAAGGCGGCACGTTTTGCATCTTTGTTACCACCAAGACTTGACAAAACGGCAGACCCACACGCACCGATGTCACATCCCATGATGATGTAATAACAAATGTCAGGATGAATCAGTCCGGAAGATGCCAACACGATCAAAATACCTACCGATGCAGAAGCACTCTGTAAGATCGATGTCAGTACAAATCCGATGAGAACGGCCAAAAACGGATTGGTAACACTTCCAAACAATGTTTTTACTGCCGCAAACTGGTTCAAATGTTTTACCGATGAAGAAAGGGTGGACATTCCGAAGAACAAAATACCAAAGCCCAGTACTACTTCACCGATCCGCTTTGCCATCGGCTTTTTGATAAACATGACTAAGATCACACCGGCAATGATAAAAAATGGTGCAATCGCATCTAACTTAAACGAAATCAGCTGTCCCGTCACAGTCGTACCGATATTGGCACCCATGATCACACCGACAGACTGTGATAATTTCATAATACCACTATTTACAAAACTGACTACCAGAACGGTCGTCGCGTTAGAAGACTGGATGATACCGGTAAATATAATACCAAGAAGAAGTCCCATAATCGAACTTTTTGTCAACTTTTCAAGTACATCTCTCATCTTCTGGCCGGCTACTTTCTGCAAACCATCGCTCATAAGATTCATTCCATATAAAAACAAACCAACACCGGCTAAAATAGACAATATTAATTCCATCGTTTTCCTCTTTTCTGAATTTCATCATTTTTTAACGTCGTATATTTCTACTTTAATATAATTTTGGTACAAATACAAGATTTTTTTAAAATATTTCTTTACACAAGAGGGAAATCCCCCTCTTTATCGTCTCTGTATCAGGTACTGCAAACCCAAGTAAAAACGCAGGTTTTCCTACCTCTTCTGCGTTCTTGTAATACACTGATAACGGCCGCAGATAAATTTCTTTTTTTTCTGCTTCCCGTATCATCTGCTCTTCTTTTTTTCCGGTCAGCACTTCTGCTATGACATAAAGACCGGCATAATCACCGTGCACTTTAACTTTTTCCGGATATTTCTGCAATTCCGACAGCATGACATCGTGCTTTTCCCGGTAAATCTTTCTCATCCGGTTCAAATGTTTATCAAAATGGCCTTCCGACATAAATGCTGTCACGATCTGTTGATCGAGTCGGGAAACCGGGCAGTTATACGCACCACATTCCCGGTGAAAGAGCGAAACAAGTTCCTTTGGCAGCACCATGTACCCAAGACGCAGTGCCGGTGTGATCACTTTGGAAAAAGTACCGATATAGATCACTTTTCCTTCCGGATCAAGACTCTGCATCGCCGGAATCGGTTTTCCTTTATAACGGTACTCACTGTCGTGGTCGTCTTCGATCAGATACCGTCCCTCTTTTTCTCTTGCCCATTTTAAAAGACGCTGTCTCTCCGGTGCAGGCATTACCGTGCCAAGCGGAAACTGATGAGAAGGTGTCAGATAACAGAGACTGGTCTGCGCCCGGTCAAGTTCTTCCGGCGTGATCGTTTTCTCCGCAATCTCCACATTCACAACATCAAATCCATACGAAGCAAAAATCTCCTTCGCCCGGACATACCCCGGCTCTTCAATCTTTCCGTTTTTACGAAACAATACCGAAAGAAGCTGCAAAAGATAACCGATTCCCGCTCCGATCACAATCTGCGAAAGTTCGCATTGCACCCCACGCGACCGGTAAAGATATTTTGCCACCTGACTGCGAAACTGCCTGTCTCCCTGCGCATTTCCGGAAGACAAAAAATCTTCCCGGTCCATCACATTTCTGGCGATAGAACGAAATACCGCATAAGGGAAATGACTGCTGTCCACTTCGTCGGGATTAAAATTATATTTCCGGCAAACCGGTGTTTTTTCTTCTTCCGGAGCCGGACTGTCTTCTTTCTGTCCACTATACTCCCGGATATAAGTGATTTCATTAACATAATACCCTTTCTGGGCGACAGCATAGACATATCCTTCCGCGAC
>ERZ836877.6117-NODE-6117-length-10981-cov-2.485997_pt1 | contig 10981 bp, 10 predicted proteins | sample MGYA00519469_ERZ836877 | MGnify/ENA primary metagenome ERZ836877 (study PRJEB31850, sample SAMEA3708809) | human gut metagenome | biome: human gut; feature: human-associated habitat; material: faeces | place: China | collected 2014 ... | reverse complement strand
TGAAGCCTTTTTAAGAAGAAAGGGATTGGCAGAGAATACCATCGGCATACGATTCCGCACACTCCGCTCCATTTATAATGTGGCGATAGTGGAAGATGCCGTTTCTGCTGAACTTTATCCGTTCAAGAAACTGAAAGTGTCGAAACTTCATCAGGAAACCGCCAAACGAGCCTTATCAAAAGAGGATATTGAACGTGTGCTGTCCTACAAGTCAACAAACCGTTATATGCGCTTCTCCATTGACATCTTCGCTTTCACATATTATTGCGGAGGAATCAACTTTGTGGATATAGCACATCTTACAAAGGCTAATATCATGGATGGGCGGTTGATATACAAACGACAAAAGACCAAGAAGCTGATAAAGATTCCGCTACAACCACAAGCGGTTGCACTCATCGAAAAGTACAGTAGTGATGACTCGCAATATCTATTTCCGATTTTATCTGATTTCCATAAAACGGACATTCAGCAAGCCAATCGAATCCACAAAGTAATCTCTAAAGTCAACGAGCGACTGAAACAGATAGGCGAATCGCTGAATCTTCCTATCCCTCTGACAACCTATGTGGCACGCCACAGTCAGGCAACAGTGATGAAACGTGCCGGAGTTTCCACCGCAGTAATCCGTGAGATTATGGGGCATAGTTCTGAACGAGTTACCCAAATCTACCTTGACAGCTTCGACAACGAGCAGGTTGATAACGCCCTGAAATCCCTCTAAAAACGAATATCCCACTTGGCTTTCGGGTCAGGTGGGATATTTTCTTTCTTATCTAATGCTTGAATCTGCGTACCTTTTTATATCTTTGCATTAAATAATATAACCCACAAGAAAAAGTACGTCACATGAATGAAAATACAGTGCCCGCGACAAATCCATATAATAATGCGACTGCATTAAAGGACTTATTAAAAATGATGCGAAGAAAGGAAATCCTAACAATTTCTTTCTTACTTGACAAATCTGGTTATGAAGGCGTGAGGATAGAGAGCAAAGTGGTGGATGAACTCAATCTTCAAATCAGTAATGCTTTGTTTACGTGGCTTACTTATTACATCAAAAACGGAGAAATTGGAGAGCCAATTCCATCAGCTACGGATGGACTATTTTATGGCACAAGCCAAAATTCTAATGATTTTGCACAAGATATTCTTCAGCAATATCTACAAAATGAAGATGAGCTTTCTCATATTCATGTCGTTCCTGAAGTCGTAGATAAACCCGATAGATTGACGGTAACATTTGGTTATCGTTTTGGAATACTTGTGTTCAAAATTAAACGCTCTGCTGAGATTCTTGAAGTTCTTGCAGAAAAAGGATATTAATGCGTTCTATGAAAAAACGGACAATTAAAATTTCAAAAGACCAAAAATTATCTCAGGTCTATCCTCTTATAGATACAAACATCATACTCAATAAGAAACTATCAGGGGTAGGCGCTACTCATTGTGAAATTATCGCTCCAAGACACTCTATTATAGTTGTCCCCAATATTCCAATCATTACTTGCAAAGTCGAGAAACACAAGGATTCTGATAATCTATTTGGAGTGATGGCAAATGTTTCAGTAAGAGATATAGAGCAATACATTGAAACGACACTCTCCATGAACAAGCGAATAAAAATTATGGTGACTCCTGAAAGTTTCCGTAATGTTCGTAAAGCATTCAATGAGGTGGAATTTGATATGTACAATAATTGCTTTCTGATGCTTGATGAGTGCCACAAGTTTATTAAGGAGCGAGACTTTAGGAGGGAGATTGTTCAACCGCTTCATTCGTTTTTCAAATTTAAAAACAAAGCACTTGTTTCCGCGACTCCAATAATACCGTCTGACCCAAGATTCGCCGAACAGCATTTTGAAATAGTCGAGGTCGTTCCGGATTATAAGCACCTTTTCAAATTAGTGGTTATCCCAACAAATAATATAAGGCGAGCATTTTACGATGACACAAATCGCGTAAGGAATAGGCATTTACCTCCTGAGCCACAATGCGTGTTTGTCAATAGTGCATCAATGATTGCAGACTTGATAAATCAATCCGGGCTTCAAGAGATAAGTAGCATTTTCTGTTCAGACAAAAGTGCCGTGAAATTGAGGCAAATGGGCTTTAAGAATGTTCACACTGAGTGGAAAAGTGAATATGAGAATCATTATATGTTCTTCACAAGTAGATTTTTTACTGGACTTGATATTTGGCTTGACACCAAACCTCGCGTTCTTTATTTATCCGATGCAGAAAACGCAGAACACACCCTAATGGACCCCAAAACCGATATGGCACAAGCGTGCGGTCGTTTTCGTAATGACATGAAAGAAATATTTCATTATGTCGTGTTTAACCCATCGATTGAAAGAAGAACAAAAGAAGATATAGACGAATATGTCAATGGCATAATAAAATCGCATAAAGCTTTACAACAAGTTTATGAGAGAACTAATAGTAAATTTGAAAAGCAAGCCATTCTAAGTGCATTAGAATCTTTGCCTTTCAAAGAAATCTTCTTTGAAGATGAAATTGACTATTTTCTCAAAGATAACATTACTGATTTTGAACAACTAAAGCAATGCTACAGAGACTTCTTCTCATTACAAGAAGCATATGGTTCAAGCGGATACTTCTTCATTCCAGATGAAGACCCTCATTTTTACCCAGAACAATCTTTTGAACTCGAAAATATAAAAAGGCTTTCGGCAAAAGAAATTCGTATTCAACAAAGAAAAGCAATTATTGAAACACTTGACCATATTGCTCCATACCGCAAAACACCTACGATTAACGAAATCATTTATACTCTAAAAGATTTTGATAGATTATTTGTTGATGCTTTCTTCGTACTCGGCAAAACCTTTGTTGAACAATGCGATTATAACCCCAAAATCATAAAAGAAGAATTACTGAATCGCAAGAATGCCAAACTTTCTCCTGATGAAGCGTTCTTCAACACACTTTATAGTACATTTGAAATTGGCAAAAAGTACACGCTCCCTTATGCCAAAAAAGAGTTAAAGCGCATCTACGATAAATTTCTTCTGACACCACCATCAACTATAACAGCCAAATCACTTCGTTGGCATTTTGAGATAGATGACAAAGCAAGAATTGGCAATCAAAAAGCGGTAAAGATACTACGGCGAAAAGCTGACGGCATATCATTCTATTATGATAAAGTGGTTGATAACACTAAAACACAACCATTATCCGATTTTGAAGATTAAATCAATTCCGATTGAAATAAAAATAGGGAGAGCTGGCGTTAATCAGTCCTCCCTATATTCATGTCAAACAAACTCATATCCACCTTTACGGAATCCGTCAGGCATAGTTACTTTTGTTGCTTTCAGCCTTATTCCATAATCTCTTTCTAATTGAGTGGCGACACCTTTCTTTTTAATGCCATACTTCGCATAGGTTTCAGTCATTGTTCGCTTTATATCTTCTGTTGACATTCTTTCTCCAACTACAAATACTTCCCTGAATCTTTGTTTAATGTCGTTTTCACGATAACACCGCTCCAATTCATTTTTCAGGTCTTTCTCCTTAAAGCCTAACGCCTTAATTCTATCGTAACCCAGTCTATCATAATACAGTTTCAAGTCCTCATATTGTCTTTCCATAATTTCATCAGCAAGATAATATGGATTGGTCTCTTTAAGTTGGCGAAGTTCACAATATCGCTTCATTCTGTCCGCAAATCCCTCTTTTACAAGAATACACTTTAATTGCTCCTTATAGTCCGACCTTTTTTCCTCGCCTTTAATTCCAAATCCGCTTTCCTCCAACTGCTTTTTCACTATAATACTGTCCTGATAGTTCGTGTGCTGAACATCATAGGCAAACAGTTCATTCAGATACGCCCAACGATTGACGGTAAAACTATCGGACTTCTCATCATATCGCACATAGCTTTCGCTATACTTCTTGATATTCTGCATTTCTATCGTTTCTTTAATTTCTCTTTTCCGACAAGAATCAGGAACACTATTTCTCCATTTTGCCAAGTCCTCAGATTCGGCTAACTTCTTATTGATAGCTCCTTTATAAATGTCGGCATTACTTTCACCAATATCCACATTATAAATGAATACAATAGTCTTTCTAAATGGATTGCAAGCCAATCTCTGCCGTCCGGCTATCTGGGCTAACTCAGTGGCAATGTCAATCGAAGTGTGGACTTTCTTATTGTCGCTTATTACGAATGTAGAAGCACACGTTGAATAGAAATCACACCCTGCAAATGCGGTAGAAGTACAGAATGTAAACATCTTGTGTGGTTCTCCTTCTAATGGGATAGACCCAATATCGAATCCTTCATCAATCTGTCTTACCAACTTTCGATTTTCCTCTGTGTCAGCCACAATAATATTGACATCTTCAGGTGGTAACTTTGTCTGCCGAACTATATTTGCGATATTGGTAACGCTATTCAAGAATATCACGCACTCTTTAGAAACAGCTTCTCCCTCTGATGGAAAGTTACCGTTCTGATAATTCCTGACAATCTTAATAGCATTATCTATTGGCTTGGCAGACACAACACGCTCTACAAATATTTTTTCAACTCTATTGCCCCAAACCAATTCTGTGTAAGGCACATCTTCGAATTGCTCCATTTTCTGAATATATTTATCTGCAATCGGCGTTGCCGATAGATAGGTAACATAGTCAAACTCATTCACGACATCTAACAATGCTATTGCCTTATCAGAACGGAATCCGCTATCAATAAGAAGATATTGGTACTCATCAACCACAACACGCCAATCTGTTTTATCTTCTATAAGTTTTGCTAATCGTGGCATGGAATCATACGTTACCATAATCTTAGGCGTTTCGGTCTTTTCTAAATACGCCATAATCTCATCATTCTTCACATCTCCATATACCCCTAACAATCCCTTGTGCTGACTGACTTTATTTTTTATAAGGTTGATACGAGGACTGCAAATAATAGTCTTGTGTTCATCTTCAATAGCAACAGAGGTAGCTCCACACCCCGTTACACCTTTGTTTAATATGCCTTTCGGCAATTCAAATCCGTTCCAATTAGTCAGGAACTCTACATTTTCCGGCACATATATTTCTGCCATAATCCAATAAAATTAAAATCAATATTAATCCATCTTCATACTCTGTCTGTTTCTCAACAGATTTTCCTATCTTATTAAGTGTGTCAGGACTGAAAATCAGACAGTCCAATAATCTCAAAATCTACTATTTTATTTAAGCAAATCAGGAACAAAAATCAGACACAGACCTGAAAATAAAACCGAAACGCAATTATTTCGGCTCTATTTCCATTTGCATGAGCGGATATATTGATTTTCAAGAATTTATTGGGTCAGACAGTAAAGTTCCCGATTCCTTTCTTGATATATGCAAATATAGACAACTTCCTACTGACTCCCAAATAAATACACCACCAACCCTGAAAACCATACTACACATAGCTATAAACTCAGAATCCTTTGGTTGGAGCATATTCATAAATCGGCACACCTCTATTCGCCCATATTTTCCACTACTGAAAATTAGAAAATAATATTGGATAATAACGGACAAATAGCCCTCTGCAAATTTGTTCTCTATCCGGCTGTTTTGGCTTTATAAAATCTGTCAAGTCAAAACGTACCTTTTTCAGTCATTCTATAAATAAGACATTCAAAGCAAAAAAGTACGACAATCTTAAAAATACCCCCCCTCTCATAAGTTAGTACACAACTTAAAATTTTTGGAGAGCCGTCTATATCTGTGTTCACCCACTTTTAACTCCCCCTCCCATATCCAAAAGGAAAGTGAAAAGTAAGTCGCAAAACCATAGCGGAGAAATAACCTATCCAAAATATAGGCAACGAGATTGATTTGATGATAATAGTTATCGTCCTTGAAATCAATAACGCTTACTCCAAAATGGAAACAACCACCACAACCGCATTGGCTACAACAGCCATCCCTACCACTGACCTCAACACCGTAGCAGAAGATGTGCAGTTTGAGGACATCAACGTAACCACTGCTCCCTCCGTAAACTTCCTTGAAGCAAACACCTCGGCAATCTCTATCGAGGAACTGACCGTTAACTGTGTCGTTCCGACATGGGCGAATCAGGAGCTTACAATCTCTCATCAGGACTTCATCAACACCGTGCATGATGCCGCCTGCAACGTGTTCAGCGGAGAACTCATCAACAAGCCTGAAATTCGTGTGTCGCACATCGTAAGAGGACGCATACCCTCTGCTCTTGGCAAACGTGCATCAGAACTCCTTGAATCGGAAAAGACGCAGTTCTATCAGCGACTTGCTTTTGCGTTCACCATCCCCTCTATCCACGAAACGATAGACGGGCAACGCCTTGAACTCTGCATAGGCGGTGTGCGCAACTACAACGACCTGAATCTCTATCGTGCCAACCGTGGCGCAGAGAAATTCTCTGTCTTTATTGGCTGGAGAATGAATGTCTGCTCCAATCAGGTGCTGACAGGACAAGGCGTAAAGATTCAGCTTGAAGTGATGTCGCTTCACGACCTCTACAAGCAGGTGCTTGACTTGTTCTATACGTTCCGTCCGGCACAAGACATTCATCTGTTGCAGACGCTTTCGCAGACACGCCTCACGGAAACACAGTTTGCTCAAATTGTGGGGCGCATGAGGCTCTATCAGGCACTGCCAAACCGCTATCAGCGCAACGTGCCTAAACTTCTCATCACCGACAGTCAGATTAACAACGTCTGCCGAGACTTCTACGCAGATCCGAATTTCGGAGTAAAGGACAACACGATTTCGATGTTCGACTTCCACAACCTCCTGACAGAAGCCAACAAGAGCAGTTACATTGACAGTTATCTGCAAAGAGCCGTCAACGCTACCGAAGTCGCAGTTGGCATCAACAACGCTCTGCACGGTGATTCAAAATACGCTTGGTTCTTGGGCTGAGTGCTATTGATTCCCTGATAAATCGGGCATTCCTCACAGATTGGGGAGTGTCCGATTTTCTTTCCCAAGACACTTAATAATCAAGTAAAATCCTCAAAATAACGGACATGACAACAGATTGCATCGTTTCAGAAATACAACTTAAATACCAACCTCAACCGCTCACAGAGACAATAAACGGAGCAAAAGACATTCATCAACTCCTTATAAAGCGAGTTTACGATGAAGAAACAATCGGTTATAGAGAGACATTCAAAGTTCTGCTCCTGAACAACTCAAACAAGATAATCGGTTACACCACTATATCGGAGGGCGGTCTGACTTCTACCATTGTTGATGTGCGGATGATTATGCAGACCGCATTAGTCAGCAACGCTACGTCAATCATTCTTACTCACAATCACCCGTCAGGCAATCCACGTCCAAGCATACACGATGATAACCTTACAAAGAAAATCAAGTCGGCATGTGAACTGATGGATATTCGACTGCTCGACCATATCATAGTTACTCCTTACGACAGTTTCTATTCATACTGCGATGAGGGTAGATTGTGAATACAGAGCGATTTATAATGTTCAATAGCCCCACAATTATAAATTTTTTCGTAATTTTGCAGTTGATTTCAGGACGGTTGCAGAGGTAACCAATGAAATCAGCATTTTTTGAAAAAGGTGTTATTGAGATTATCTTCCGTTCTTAAACTTGGCGGTTTATATGCAGTGAAGATGATTGGCAATAGCACCTGCATCGGTTGCTTATACCCTGCCGTACAAGGCAGATTATATAGCAATATCGGTGTGGGGCTATTGTTTTATCTACTGCATGGGTACGCCAAGACCTAAGAACGAGATAAGACAAGATACAATCCTCACACCTTTTTTATGTTCAATCGCAAATGCTTCATTGGAGGATGCGAAGCGCGTAGTAACATAGAAATGATACGAAAATATTCATTTAACAGTCTTTTGGCTCTTGTATGCTTGATGTTATCTTTCTGCCTTTCCTCTTGTTCTAATGATGATGAACCCGCATATTGGGATTGCTTAGTCGCAGATTCAAATGGCGAACAAATTTGGGACAGATATGTGTCAGCAGAAACGACTGAAATTCAGGCGACCATTACCTCTAATTATGATTGGGCTGTCAACACTACGAACAAAGTAAGAGTCAACCCATCATCAGGAAATGCTGGAACAACCCCCATCACAATTTCATTTGAAGCAAATAAAGCAAATTCTCAGCGCGAGTTATTCTTCACGCTTCGTACTCAAACGCAATCAAAATTTGATAGAGAGATAACATTGATTCAGAAAGGAGTTCTTCACATTCTCACTAATCCGAATACGCTTACCTTAAATAAGGAGTACGGCAAGACAGAAATCTCCATTACATCTAATATTGAAGGAGGTGCGCAATTTAAAGTTGAGTCGCCTGATTGGATAAAAGTAAAATATCTACGCAGTGAGCCTGATGATGACGGAGATATATTTACATATTTCTATCAACTCCAATATAATGACAATTATGGCGAAGTACGCACCGGAAAAGTTGTTTTTACTTCTACAGAACACAATATATCTAATTATATCCTTATCATACAAAACGGAGCAAAAGGAACTCCTTATAAATAATCATGAGTCAAGATGAAAATGGTGGATGTGGAGAATACGTCTTCCTGCTGATAGTGTTTATCCTAATATCTCTGCTCTTGAGCGTAATGTTTTAAATTCTTGGTGCAACTATGCAGCTTAAACAAAAAACATGGGACAAAATAGGTGGAATTGTCAACTTTGGAATCGCTATTCTTTGCATTCTTTTTTTGGCATATCGGATTGTGTCTCACTTCTGTGAGAAAAATGTCACTGTTCCCAAAGATAAATATGAACTGAAAACCTCTGAAATAAATATTCCAACTTATAGACAAACAACTACATCTGTAGTTCAGAAACAGAGCGCAGGCTATCAAAGTTCGCCTCTACCACAAAATGACTTAATGTTGAATATTGTAGCAAATCCGACCTTTTCTTTAGAAGATTTTGTACTTATCGGGGTCAATAAAGAGAATGTTTCTTTGAGAGATATTCAAGTTTATAGATACGACCCCTATATTCGCAGTGTGTTCACTGATGAATATGGGAATCTCAATGAAATGCGATTACAGTCAATTTATCACAAGGCAACCGAGTGGATGCAACGTCTACAAAAAGAAGTCATGCATACTGAAGTTGAACCTTCCTATCATCGAGATAATATTTTTGCTCTACCTGAACAGCGTAGGCAAGGACCCGATTATGAACTAACACAAAAAATACAATGACAAAGAAATATGTAGATGGCTTGGCAGTAGGATTAAGCTGCAATGATTCTCTTTTCTACGACATCTTTTCTGCCGGTGAAAAGTTTGAAAATGATAAAAGATTCAAACTTGCCGACCATATAGACTTGACAGAAAAAGCACGGGAACAGTTACCCGATTTCATGCAGTATCAGTTACCCATCTATTGCGACATTTACTTTAATGCCAAATTAAATGATAACGGCTATAGAAGTAATGATATAGATGATACAGTAATAACAGCGCAATTTGTGACTGAATACACAGATAAACACCCTGAGTTGCCTGACGCATGGGATTTCATGGATGTTTATCTTGACGCTTTCAGAGACAACCAACAAGTTCTTGTTTTACCTCATAGTAAAAAGATTGTCTTATTGAACGGCATTACCATTGAACAAATACTTAAATCATAAAAACAACGTACCTTTTTCGATTATCCTTATTTATAAAAGAATCATTTGAAAAAGGTACGTCTCAATATTCTCCAAATGAAGCATCTTATATTTATAATCGCAATTACACTTCTAACCGCTTGCCATAGGGCGTCCACACCCTCTAACGAAATTCTAACAGAATCTGACACAGTAAAGGTCAATCTAACATATAACAAGCCGATAGGTGGATTCACTGTCAATGTTACCTGCTTTGTTGATACTACCTCAAACTACGATAGTCCGAATACACATGGCAATCGTAATGCGATTGGAGGCAGAGCATATATACACTTTAAGAACGATACCGCCCAATTCACTATTGAGAACCCTCTATTTTCAGATTCTACTCTAATGGCTAATTCGATACCACTTAGAAATGATATGCAGATAGACGCAACTTATACACCATTCTCCGTTCCTGACAATAGCAGAACAGACATTCTTAATTATCACTCATCGCCATTTTTCTTCTATGACATAGATTTTGATGGAGAGAAAGAATTGATAGTGACCTTATGGGAGGGAATGGAGTTTCATGCCCACCACGCCTACGAAGTCTATAAAATCCGAAATATAAAAGCGGGTGAAATCCTTCAGCCACTAAAAACGCCACCTTTTGACCGCATAGATGATTATACACTTATAGATTCTGTTGCAAAAACCATATCCATTTGTAAAGGCGTTGATGCAATGAAAGTTGAGGGATATGACACTTACAGAATTAAGTAAAAGCAGATGTCTAAAAATCATCAGAAAGGCATGACGATAAATTGAAAAAATACGTTAGATTTGTTCCTCTACATCAATCAATTTTGCTAACTTTGCAATATCAACCTTTCATTAGAATGAATAACTATTTAGACAAAATACGAAAACTGACAGAATCCGAATTAAAGGAGAATGGTTGCTTCATGTTTCAACAGAAACTTCTTGATAAGTCAGCAATCTCAAAGATTACGATTATTGAACCGTTTTCAATTAATGATTATAACAATATCCTCTATAAAGGCAAATGTGTTGTAACAATTCGTGAGGAGTTTGGCTCACTAACGATGAATTGCACATTTGATGGCATCGGAACACTTGAAAATGATAACGTCAAGCTTTCTCCATCGCCAATCATATTAAAAAAGCGGTAAGAAAGACAACAACATATCCGCATAACATCCAACTACAATATCTTCAGAGATAAGTAAACATTTATTAACAATTACAGTTTGTGTAAACCGAGGTGTAAACCAAGCAAACTGAACATAGAAAAACACTT
>ERZ836877.6116-NODE-6116-length-10981-cov-4.593447_pt1 | contig 10981 bp, 8 predicted proteins | sample MGYA00519469_ERZ836877 | MGnify/ENA primary metagenome ERZ836877 (study PRJEB31850, sample SAMEA3708809) | human gut metagenome | biome: human gut; feature: human-associated habitat; material: faeces | place: China | collected 2014 ... | reverse complement strand
TGGTAAAGGGATTCAAGATAGAAATTGGAGAGCCTTACGGCCTCTCCCTCGTCGTAGGTATAGAAGCAGTTGTCTATGATGTTCAGATTGCAGACGCGCAGAAGTTCTTTCCTGCGTTCCGCATCGTTCTTCGGGTTTGACTTGGCGGCACGTTGCCGTGCCTCCCCTTTGGCGCGGCTTATGGCGGCTTTCCACGATTTGACTGTGCCGTTGATTTTGGCGAGAGAGGCGATGCATTCGTCAGCTATTGCATCGTCGCTGATATGTCGCAGCAGGTCTGCGACCTCGGCGACAATCACGCGCTGTTCGGCAAGTGATGAAGCCACGGAGAATTTCTTCTCCGCGAGCCAAAGGATAAACGGTTTTTCGGGAATGGCGGCGTAGGTCTCCGGCGTAAGGATATATTCGTCGGCGTCGTTCTTGTGAAGAATGACGGCATCATCCTCGGTTTTTTCTTCGTTGAAAGGCAGCTCGCGCACCGTGACATCGAAACCCCGGCGCACGGCTTCGGCTCCGTTGGTCATAACGGCCTTGAAGCCGGGCCCGAAAGACTCATCTTTCGGAGGGTCGGAGTCCGGGATAAAGCATAGGGATTGTATATGCTTTTTGAGGATGTCGAACTGCGCGCCACTCCAGGCGGTGCCGAGAGTGGCGACGGTGTTGTCGAGACCGATGGACTGGAGGCGCAGGACATCGGGCGCACCCTCGACGATATTATAGTAGAGCGCATCACGGCAACGGCTTGCCCTGTCGATGCCGAAAACGGACTCACCTTTGATAAATACCGACGAGTTGCACGAGTTGATGTATTTCCCTACCTTGTCGGCCTTATCATCGCCGAGATAGCGGGCTGTGAAGGCAATGACGCGACCGAAACGGTCTCGGATAGGGATAACAAGGCGGTTGCGGAACAAGGTATATATCCGACCGCTCTTTTCATCCCGTTTGTAAATGCCGGACTTCAGGAGCAGATCTTCGGAGATAGCTTTGCTCCGGCAGAAGTCCGCCAGCAGTTTGCCGTCCTTCGGAGCCAGACCGATGCCGCAAGTGGAGCAGAAATCCTCCGGCCAACGAGAGTAGGCATACTCACGGGCGGCGCGGGCTTCGTCGTTCATCTCTACACGGAGCTGATCGAAGAAGAATTTATGCACCGTGGCGACGGCGGCCAGGACTGATTCTTTCAGTTTCGCCGCCTCCTTTTGTTCGTCGGTCTGTTCTTCCTGAGTGTATTCGATATGCAGATTGTTGGCTTTTGCGATGGCTTCGACGGCCTGTAAAAAGTCCATCCCCTCGCGCTCCATATAGAATTTGATGCCGTCACCCCCACGGTGGCAGCTATGGCAGAACCAGAGGTTTCTGCCGGGCGTGATGGAGAAGGAGGGTGTGTTCTCGGAGTGGAACGGGCAATGGGCGAACATCGTTGAGCCTCGCCGACGGAACTCCAGCCCCGCAGATTTCAGAACGTCCTCGATGTCGAGATTGCGGACTGCTTCGATTGTCTTGTCGCTTATCATATCTCTTTGGCTTTGTCCCAGCAGTCGATGATTGACTGGCCGGTGTATTTCAATCTGCGCGGATTGCCGTTGCAGGGAGAGATAAGACCCATGCGGCGCAGTTTGCGCAGGGTCTTGTGGCAGACGCCAAGTTCGGCACAAGTTCTCTTGACTGAAAATACACCGTCGGGGTCACATTTGGGGCGTATCTCGATCATGGCTGCGTTCGCTCTGTGTCGGGGACTGCATCGTCAAAGATACGCTTCCCGGCCTCGTCCTCGATAATCTGTTTGGCGTGTTCGGGTATGCGGCAGGCCATACCTTTCCAGTTCATGAATGTTTGTCTCTTTACTCCGGCCCGTTTCACCACCGAGGTGACAAACTCGACCCTCTCGTTGTAAGTGAGGGTGTCGAGGAAAGTGTTAAGCTGCTGTGCCTCGGTGTGCTTGACTTCATTGTTGATTATTGTCATGTCAGAGAGATTTTGAAGTTATAGATGTGCGTTGGCTCTCCAATAGCGGAGGATTTCGGAGCCGAGATAATATTTCACAAGGCGCCCTCCGCGCTTGCGCCAGCCACATTTTATTTCGCATGTCGTATGTGTGTACTTATAGAGCGTATCTCGGTGGATGCCGAGGATACCGCAAGTTTCATTGATGGAGTAACGACCAGACGATATTACTTTTGGTTCTTCTGCGTTCATACTTCGTTCTCGTTGTCCGTTACAGATTCATCCATTGGGAAAAGTTCTCCTACGGTTTTGCCGAGTACCATGGCAATCCGTTCTTTGGCTTTGGCATTCGGTACCTGAGTGCCGGACAGCCATTGCCGGACTGTTGATTCTTCACGGCAGGTTGCATCGGCGATTTCGCGGATGAATACCTGCGCCGGGTTTGGCTGCTCCTTGGTCTGTTGATAGAGTTCCTTGAAGGTCATATTCCTTTATTTTGAGATTTTACAAAGTTTAACATTTTGCATTGAAAATTATTGGGGCAATAATAGTGTACTATTACGCAATAATTGCTAATTTTGCATCGTAATATAAATTATTGCACCGCCAATCCAACAGCGATTTAAGTGCAAATGTAGTAAATAATACGCAATATTAGCACTAATATTGTGCTGAAAATCTCAAAAATCATTAAAGTATGGCGAGATATGACCTGAAAAGACTGCGGTCAGACCATAAAATCACGCAGAAAGAGCTTGCGGATAAATTGAATATAACGCAGGGATTTCTGTCAAGTGTGGAGAAATGGCGTAATCCGTTCCCTGATGAACGTGTTTCTGACCTCCAGGCGGTTTTCCCCGATATAGACCTTAGCGACTATGAGGTTCCGGAAGAAGATGTGCCTAAAAATAATGTAGGCAGTTTCAACCGCCATTCAGATATAGACATAAACGACTCCAAATTACTCTCTAAAATAATAGAGCTAATCGGGACATCTTCAACTCGTGATGAAAAAGAAATGGAGGAGGAAAATGCGGAGATAAATTGTTTGCGCAGTCGGATCGACAAACTAAACGCGACGATTGATTCTCTTAGGGAGGAGTGCGAAAGTCTGCGAAAAGAGAAGTACGAATATAGGGAAGAAATTTTCAACTTGCGCGAGTTGCTGTTAAGTAATGGTATTGACTACAAAGAAAAAAAGTCAAAGAAATAAGAAAAGTTATTGTAGTGTCAAGAATTTTTCGTAAATTTGCATTGTAAAATGTTTGCGAAATGTTTGCGAGCATTTTCAAGAGATAGTTAACTTATTAAGAATAAGCCAACTATGGAGAGATACGCTACTGCTGGAAAGCGTGTATACCCCAAAAGGGTATCCCGAGTTCGAATCTCGGTCGCTCCGCAGAGAGAAGCGCTGATTATCAAGCCGATAGTCAGCGCTCTTTCTCTCTCCAATAGGGTCAAAAGCTCATAAAAAAAACGGTTACAATGCCGAAAGTTACGGAACATTGCCGAAGTTTGCGGAAATAAAACTGCTCCAAAAACTGCTCCACTGCTCCAAGACATAGGCAAGCCGAAACTTTTTAGAGCCTATGGCAACAGCAAAACTTTACCTCGACACAAGAAAGTCGGGAGGCGACAAGAAGAAGCCCGCGTCGCTGAAAATCGCTATCAATCATCGTAGCGGAACAGGCTTCATCGTCCTTAACATTCAGCTTCTCCCTACCCAATGGGATAAGAAGGAGTGCAAGGTGGTGGCTCACCCTCAAAAGGACTTGCTCAATAGAGTGGCACAAACAAAACTCGGAGCCGTCAATTCAATCTTATTAGAGCTTACTGCTCGCGGTCAGTCGGTAGATATGACCGCAACCGAGTTGTGCCGTGTTATTAAGGCGCAGCTTGACCCGGAGGAAAAGCCGACGGTCAGCAAGCCCAAAGAGGACCCGAACACATTCTTGAAGTGGTTCGACCGCTTCATGGAGCGCAAGAAAGGTCGCACCAACGGCATATATGATGCCACTCGCAAGCGTCTTGTCGATTGGCTTAAAGGCGAGGAAGCACTTGCCAAGGTCAAGTTCGAGGACATCAAGGTATCGTGGTTGGAGGACTTTCAAGACTTCCTCGCCGACACGAACACGGCAAATTCCATCGCCATACACCTGCGCAACATTCGCGCCGTGGTAAACTACGCCATCGACAACGAAGTTACCACCTACTACGCTTTCCGTCGCTTCAAGATCAAGACGGAAGCTACGCGCAAACGTAACTTCGACATCGACACCCTGCGCCGCATCTTCAAGCATCAGTGTGCCGAGGAATGGCAGCAGAAGTACCTCGACTTCTTCAAGCTGTCGTTTATGCTCGTCGGCATCAATGTGGTAGACCTGTGCCGTCTGACAAAAATCTCGCAGGGTCGCGTCGAGTACCTGCGAGCCAAGACCCACCGACCTTATTCTATCAAGGTCGAGAGCGAGGCGCGGGAGATTATCGACCGCTACGCCGGAACGGAGCTACTTGTCAACTTCTGCGAGAACTACGCCAACTACCGCCACTTCTACAACAATCTCTGCAAGGGATTGAACGAAGTAAAGGCGCAGTTGGGGCTCGAAGAACTGACAACCTACTGGGCGCGACATTCCTGGGCGACGATTGCCCGCAAGCTGAAAATCAGCAAGGACACAATCGCCCTCGCTCTCGGACACGGAAGCCACACCGTTACCGACATCTACATCGAGGAAGATATGGCGGAGGTGGACGAAGCCAACCGCAAAGTGCTCGACTATGTGCTCTATGGTGGCACGAAGTCGGAGGCACCGGCAAAGAAAAAGCGTGGCCGTCCTCGGAAGAACGCCACGCCGGAAGCGGATAAAGAAGCCGCCTAATCGACAATCGGATAGAAAACACCTTTGAGTAACTGCGACATACCCCTCTCGGTAAAGGTCGCAGTTATTTTTTCGCACAGGTATTTCTTGCCCTTGATGTAGAACACGGCTCTCACGTCGGGGATAGTATCGGCAAGAAACTTAAAGGTCGTTTTCATCTTCGGCTCGATGTTGTGGATTATGCGGCGGCGGTTCTGCTGTCTGTTGTTGATGCGGAGGGAGAAATGCAGGTAACTGAAATTGCTCCAATCGTCCATAACCTCGATGTCATCGACCCACGGGCGCGGCAGCTTACCCATCGTGTTCTGCGACCCGTCCCAAAAGCCTACATAAATGCGGTCGTAGTATTCAGCCTTTTTGTCCTTCTCGCCAGCGGCGAGCGAGGAAACCGTGTGCGTCTGCATGAACGGGTGGTCGCTATCGTCTTCGCTCGTTGTGTTGTTGTCTTCATCATAGGCGGAGAAGGAAAGGAAAAGCACACGACCGTATTTGTCCTCGGTATCGTCTATCCATGCCGGAACGAACTCTATTTCCTGGCTGTCTGCATCTTCATCGTCATTGACAATGCGCCCGCCAAAGAGATTGACGGGTTGCAGACGGCACTTGTAGTTGTAATATATGTAGATTACAGAACCTCTCCACTCTATTACTCTCTGACGGCTGATGGCGCGGATAACGAAGTAAGCGTCGCAGTCCTCGGCATAGAGCAGCTTGTCAATGCGGTTGTCGCGACCATGCTGCCCTCGCCAAGTGGCATAGCCCTTGTTTGCCTGTAGAAGCTCCGACATAGACTTGTAGCGCACCACTCTGTTCTGCCAGCCCTTGATGAACCAGTCGCACGAGTAGAACTTCCACATTTCGTGGTCGCAGTCTTTATAGACAAGATTCTTCTGCTCGGCGTACTCGCAGTTTTCTTCCTCGACCTTGACCTCGGTAGAGTGTTCATCGACGATGTTGTCGAGTTTCACGGGCTGTTTTTCGGCAAGCGTCGCCTGTGTGAAAGCAAAGGAGATGCACTTGCCCCGGTGGTCGAAGTCGAACTCACCGCCTAAAAACAGCTCCAACTTCTCGAAGTATTCCTCTACCGTCCAATGCGGCAGGGCGTTTGCGAAGCCAGGCATATACCACGCAAAAGGTAGAGTGTTGCAGATGAGAAGATACTTGTATTCTTCGGAATCCTCCCACTTCGAGAAGTCGGGCGTGTAGCCTACCGCCTCACAAATCTTCTTTGTGATGTAGATAAGGTAAGGCTGCCAAGAGAGCCCGGTTGTGTCGCCGCTCCATTCATAGTGCGAGCGGTTTTGCAGGGCATCGTCGACGATATGTTCCGCCTTGTTCTGAATGTTGCCCGAATAGTCGTTGACCCACGGTAGGGCGACGCAGACAGGGTTAGCGTGGTTAGGTTGCCACGCATTAAGGGGCGTGATGGCACTTTTCGATGTTGTCGGGGGCGAGCCTAAATCCAATTCATTGATATATACCTTGTCAAAGGTCTTGTCGAAGTTCTGCTCCGACCGTCCTTCAAGGAATTGGGTCTTGACCTCGGCATCGTTGATTTCGGTAATGGTTATGGAGCCGAACTTGTAAAAGTTTCGGTCGCGAATCTCGCAGTCGAAGATAACCTTACCTGCTATCACGTCCATTCGGTTGATGTGCCCGAAAATGTCGAGGTTTTCTCGACAATGCCGCAGGGGAAAAGTGATGGATAACGTGTAGCCATCACTCCCTGAAAAGAGGCGGTTTTCAGCAACATACTCAAACGAAGTACCCTTTTTGAGCATGGCGCGTTTGCCGTTGATGCGTATTTCCATAATTATTTGCGTGATTTTGGAGATTTGTTTCGCATAAGTTTGTCGTATTCGTCCTGTGCCTGTTGTATGCCGTGATCGCCGGACACGGTGTTCACGGTAACAAACGGCTCGTTCAGTCTTGAATCGAGGCGGTCAAGCACAGCGACAATCCTCTCGTCAGAGGGAGCGGGCGCGGAGGCATAGGTGTTGTTCACCACGGTTGGGGCCTGTGGCTGTGCCGCCAGGACTGCGGGAGCAGTAATCGTGCGCGACACATCGGCGGCAGTGATAGAGCCGATTGTGTTGGTGCGCTGCGCATAGTCCAGAGCCTCCAACAACGGGCGGGTTCGGGGATTATTGACAAGTCGCTGCGAGGCGACCCATTCCCCTTTGTGAACAACACCTGCCACTTCATCAGCCTTACCCTCCGGGGTAAAGCCGCCTGTCATGTAGCCCTGCGCCTCGGAAGCCTGTTGCTGTTTCTTGATGGCGGCGATTTGGATAGCACCTGCGGCAACAGCCATAGCCGCCGCGATGGGCGCGAGGATATAGCCGACCACTGGCACGGCAGCAGCTGAGCCGTAGGCGTTCAAGGCGTTGGTTGCGGTCTGCGCCACGGCTTGAATAACCTGCATCGCGAACATCTTGCGGTTGGCTTCGCTCTTGGCTTTGGCAATTTCCTTTTCTTTCTGCTTCTCCAACTTCTTGACCTTGTAGGAATTGCCCTCTGCACGGCTAATCTCGGCATCATACCGCTTGTTGATGGCGGCGGTCTGAATATCAAGTTCAGCCTGAACGATAGTCGATAACTGCGAGAATACCGCCGACATACCCGAAACGAGCGTGTCGAGAGTGCCTGTAAGAGCCTTGCCGCCGTCGGAGTTGAGCCATTCGATAGAATCGGCGATACCTTTCTCCATAGCGTTGCGAGTATCTTCCTCGGAGAGAAGTCCGTACTTCTTTTTGAGGGCGAGCTTCGCTTTCTCGAAGGCTTCCTCGATGCGGAGTTTTTCAGCGGCGTTCTCTCCGGCTGCTTGCAGCTCACGCTGATAAACGACATCGAGCAGAGCGAGGTCGGCATCGTACTTCGCCTGCGCCTCCTGTGGATTGTCGCCGAAAAAGTCCTTTTTCATGGCGGCATACTTGGCTTCGAGCTTTTCTCGTTCTTGCTGTTTGCGCTGTGTTTGCGCGATCAGCAAGGACTGTAACTGCTGCTCGGCTTGAAGCCTCTCCTTTGTTCCGGCTTTGGTTGCCGCAACGAGTTTCTGCTGGTGCTCGATTTCGGCTTCCTCGGTTTTGAGGTCGTAAGTTTCCTTGGTGATGGCACCGTCGATATACTGCTGTTTGAGTGCAGCCATAGCTGCATTGTAGCGGTTATTTTCCGCATCAATGCTTTCAGCATCAAAGTGCTCCTGTTGCTTCTTCTGCGCCTCGCGCCACTCGGCGGTGATTTTCAACCGCTCCGTTGCCGTGAGGTCGGTATGTTGAAGCTGACGCTCGCAAAACTCGACCGCTATCTCGTCCATTCGGCGAGTGTGGGCGATGTAGTCAGTTTCGCCGGTGGCGTAACTGATGCGGGCCGATGCTTCCTCTTGCTCGCGCCACTCCTTTTCGGCAGCGAATTTGTCCGTAGTCGTCGGTGTGTTGCCGCCACCGCCACCTCCGCCGCCACCTCCGAAGTCGGAAACTTCGGGTGTTTCAGGCTCCATAAGAGCCTCGGCGGAGATATTGTATTTCTGACGGAGAAATTCGTTAGCCTCGTTGAGTTGGCGTTGCTTCGTGAGGTTGGATTGATATGCGGCTTCCGATGCGTTGTAGGTCTGCCCGGTCGAGGACACCCGACGGGCGTATGGTGCTACATTCACCATCTGACCTGCCGCGGCATCGGACGAGTTTGTATAGGAGTTGTAGCTTTCCATCTCGCGGGCATTTTCCCACTCACGGACAGCGGCATCGTGCGCGGCTTTGTCGCGGTCGCGGGTGGCTTTCAGCCCCGGAGCCTGCTGTTCGAGGGTCAGCAACTCCTTCTCGTTTTCCTCAAACTTGGCGGCAGCGGCTCTCGCCCTCGCCACTTCGATGATGGAGTTGCGGAGTTGGTCGTAAGCCGTCTTGGTCTTGCCGAGCATTATTTCCTCCACCGACATATTTTTGAAATAGTCGGGATATAATGCTTGCAGACGTTCAGCGGCGGCTTTGCGCTCGTCGGTAGATTTAGCCTCGTCGGTAGCCGCTTTGTAGAGCGCATCGAGGCGGTCAACCTCTTTCGAGCAATAGCCCGCGGCTGTTTCGTCGAGGTCAACAATCTTCTTCTTAAATTCCTCTGCCTCCTTTCGGGCTTCCTCGGCTGCTTTCTTCGCCTCGTTGATACGAGAAGTAAAAGCATAGACGGCACCCGCCACGGCGAGGATTAGCCCGACCCAGTTGGAAAACTTCATCGCCTCCATCGACTTGCGCCACCGCTGCTGCATGGCATAGTTCACTTCAAGCCCGTTCGTGAAATATTGAACGGCATTGACAAGCGGAGTGAACAGCAAGCGGAGAGCCGGAATGAGCTGCCGCAGCACTTTGAGAGTGCCGTGGAAGATAGCCGTCGCCCTTGTCGCCATAGTGGTGCGGGCATTGTATATCAGCATAATGGCATTGTAGCCGACGATTACAGCGGTAAGGGCTACAATCTCCCTCCTGTACTTGATGAAGAAGTCAACAAGCACATTGAGGACACGGAGGAAAATACCCGAAGAAGTGTAGATATGCTTCATTATCGGGTAGAGTTTTTCGCCGAGTTCGATGGCAAGCTCGCCCACGCGCTTGCGGGCTTTGTCGATAGCCGCCTGTGCGGTATTGTTGAAGATTTCGTACTCCTTGGTTGCCGATGAAGCCTCGTTGAACGCCTTGTCAGCCTCGCCCATCTGCCACTTCACTTCGTCGAGGTGCATGGCAAGTGTGGAAAGCACCTGCGACACACGCGCCGCATCAAGCCCCATATCCTTGAAGGCAGGGGCAAGGGTCATAGTGGCATTCTCGAAGCCCACGTCCTGACCCATCTTCTGCAAGGCTTCAAGGAACATCAGCAGACCGTCCTTTGCCGAGTGCTTCAATGTTTCATTGAGCTTTGCGGCATCAAGACCGAGGCGGGCTGCAAATTCGTGGTTCTTGTTGGAGAGGTTCATAATGACCTTTTGGATAGCGGTTGCCGACATCTCCACTTTCTGACCGTTGGCATCGAGGACGGCACCGAAAGCCAAAATCTGCGGAATGGTAAGACCCGCCTGTGAGCCGATACCCGCCATTCGCTGTGCAAATTCAACGAGGTAAGGCTTTGAAGCCGTACAGTTCTGCGAAAGGACATTGACCGTAGAGCCGACAGCAAGCATCGCCTCCTTTGTGCCGAGCATCTTCTCGACACCGAAGATGTTTGTCAGCTTGGCGATGGTTTGGGTAGCACCCGATCCTAAATCGACAAGCGCAACATTGATGATGTCGGCGGCTTCAACATATCCCTGAACACTTTCGAGAGTATTCTTACCCAGTCGCCCGGCTTCCTGGGCGAGTTCATTCAGCTTCTCTCGTGGTGTTCGGGTGTCCATTCGCTTGAACGCCTCGTTGAGTTTGCGCACATCGTCCTCACACATACCCGTGTATTTTCGGGTATTGGCAAGCTGCTCGTCCATCTCGGCAAAGGCGTTGACCGCCTTACGCCCTGCCATGACAAGCCCTGTGATGGCGGCGGCGATGCCGAGGATAGCGGTTTGGCAGTTGTTGAGCCACAAATTCATTCTATCCCACATCGAGCGTTGAGTTGCCATAGTAGCGTTTACGCGCTGCAACTCCGCTTTAACCGCCTTGATTTTAGCGACGTGCGCATCCCACGCGGGGGTGCCGCGCTGTATGCCGTTGAGTTGCTTCTGCAAGGTCTTCAAGGTGCTGTTCAGCTCCTTGGGGCTTGCGCTGTCAAGGCGGCGGAGCACATTGTCAACGGAAGCCGACGAGCCTTTGAGCTGGTCGATGATGCGCTTCGTTTGGTTAAGCTCACGTTGGAGTTTCTTCATCGTGGCTTTGTCGCCGGCACTTGCAGCCTTGGCAAGCTGCCGTTCCAGACGTTGCGCATCTTTTTCAAGGGTCGAGAGCATCTTTTGAGCCTGTTTGCCGTTGACGGAGAGAACGACATTGGCGGTAGATGTATAATTAGCCATAATTCCTTGGTGTTGAATACGATATTTGTCAGTTGTTCCTGCAAATATCGCCACGGCTTTTTGTAGGCGAAAAGACGGTAAAACACTCACTATCCGCTTAAAAAGGGTTGGTATCGGCAAGGAACAGTGCCGACAAAGGGTGTAATGTCGTAGGAGGAACTGCCTCGACGGGAGG
>ERZ836877.6115-NODE-6115-length-10981-cov-28.439136_pt1 | contig 10981 bp, 10 predicted proteins | sample MGYA00519469_ERZ836877 | MGnify/ENA primary metagenome ERZ836877 (study PRJEB31850, sample SAMEA3708809) | human gut metagenome | biome: human gut; feature: human-associated habitat; material: faeces | place: China | collected 2014 ... | reverse complement strand
AACCCTCGCGCGCTTTTTAGACGCCTACTCCCTTAGCAGGGGAGCCCCTTCGGCCTCTTGGGTATCACTCCGAATAAAAAGAAAACTATTCACTTGATTGCCAAAGTATTCTAGCATATGGCAGAATGTTTGTCAAGCACTAATCTCGCCCCTGCGTCAAAGCTCTTGACAATTTTCCCTCTGGATGATATATTTTATGAAGTCTGGAGAGATGTCCGAGCGGTTTAAGGAGCCAGTCTTGAAAACTGGTGATGGGGCAACCCACCGTGGGTTCGAATCCCACTCTCTCCGCCACTTACTCCACCGCAATTCTATCGGAATTGCGGTGGTTTTTCTGCGTCAGCGCAAACCTGTCGGTCAGACGTTGACAAACGCCCTCCGAACGATTACAATAGACAAAAATTACATTATGAGGTGATTTCTCATGGATTCCAAGCTGCGCCCCGAAACACTGTGCATTCAGGCCGGTTATACGCCCAAAAACGGCGAGCCCCGCCAGATCCCCATCGTCCAGAGTACCACATTCAAGTACGACACCTCCGAGGATATGGGAAAGCTCTTTGATCTGGAAGCCGAGGGCTATTTCTACTCCCGTCTGGCAAATCCCACCTGCGACGCCGTCGCCGCCAAGATCTGCGCGCTGGAGGGCGGCACCGCCGCCATGCTCACCGGTTCCGGACAGGCGGCCAACTTCATGGCGGTGTTCAACATCGCCGGATGCGGCGATCACATCGTTGCCAGCTCCGCCATCTACGGCGGCAGCTTCAACCTTTTCTCCGTCACCATGAAGAAAATGGGTCTGGAAACCACCTTCATCGACCCGGACTGCACCGAGGAAGAACTGAACGCCGCCTTCCGCCCCAACACCAAAGCCGTGTTTGGAGAGACCATCGCCAACCCCGCCCTGACGGTGCTGGACATTGAGAAATTCGCCAAGGCCGCCCATGCCCACGGCGTTCCCCTCATTGTGGACAACACCTTCGCCACCCCCATCAACTGCCAGCCCTTCCGGTGGGGCGCGGACATCGTCACCCACTCCACCACCAAATACATGGACGGTCACGCCTCCGCTCTGGGCGGCGCTATCGTGGACAGCGGCAAGTTCGACTGGACGGCCTACCAGGACAAATTCCCCGGCCTGTGTACCCCCGACGACAGCTACCACGGCGTCACCTACACCCAGCGCTTCGGTCTCGGCGGCGCGTTCATCACCAAGTGTACCGCCCAGCTGATGCGGGACTTTGGCTGCGTCCAGTCCCCCCAGAGCGCGTTCCTGCTGAATCTGGGTCTGGAAAGCCTGCCCTTCCGCATGAAGCAGCACTGCGCCAACGCTCAGGCGGTGGCGGAATATCTGCAAGGTCACGAGAAGGTCAAGTGGGTGAAGTTCGCCGGATTGAAGGGCGACAAATATTACGATCTTGCCCATAAGTATATGCCGAACGGCACCTGCGGCGTCATTTCCTTCGGCCTCTACGGCGGCCGGAAAGCGGCCGAGACCTTCATGAAGCACCTGAAGCTGGGTGCCATCGAAACCCACGTGGCCGATTCCCACACCTGCTGCCTGCACCCCGCCTCCTCCACCCACCGTCAGATGACCGACGCGGAGCTGGACGCCGCCGGTGTCGGTGCCGACCTCATCCGCCTGAGCTGCGGTCTGGAAAACGCGCAGGATCTTATCGAGGACATCGCGCAGGCATTGGAGAACGTGTAATCAGGAGGAAAGCGTATGCCCATTCAGATTCCCAACGACCTGCCGGCAGCGGGCATTCTGCAGCAGGAAAACATTTTCGTTATGCGAAAGACCCGGGCAGAGACCCAGCACATCCGCCCTCTGGAAATCGTGCTGTTGAATCTCATGCCAACGAAAATCGTCACGGAGACCCAGCTCAGCCGTCTGCTCGGCAATACGCCCCTGCAGGTGCATCTGGAGCTGATGATGGTCTCCTCCCACCGCTCCAAAAATACCCCGCAGGAGCATCTGCTGAATTTCTATAAAACCTTCGACGAACTGAAAGACCGGAAATTCGACGGCATGGTGATCACCGGCGCGCCGGTGGAGCAGATGCCCTTTGAAGAGGTGGACTACTGGCCGGAGCTGTGCCAGATCATGGAGTGGAGCAAAACCAACGTCCATTCCACCTTCCACATCTGCTGGGGCGCGCAGGCGGGACTTTACTACCACTACGGCATTCAGAAAAAAGCCCTCCCGGAAAAGCTATTCGGCGTGTACCCCCATCACGCGGACTACAAGCGCGCCATTCTGCTCCGGGGCTTCGACGATGAATTCTGGATTCCTCACTCCCGGCACACCACCGTGGAGCGTGCCGATATCGAGGCCGTTCCCGGCCTGAAAATTCTGGCTTCCTCTCCGGATGCCGGGGTCTACGCCGCCATGAACAAGGAAGGCCGTCAGATTTTCGTCACCGGCCACGCCGAGTACGATGCGGACACGCTGGAAAAGGAATACCTCCGGGACAAAGCGCAGGGTCTGCCCATCCACGTCCCAGCGAACTACTATCCCAACGACGATGACACCCAGCGCCCCGTCGTCCGCTGGCGGGGACACGCCCATCTGCTGTTCAGCAACTGGCTGAACTACTTTGTCTACCAGACGACGCCATACGACATCATGGCCGTCGGCGTGGAGTCCACACGCGAATAAAAGTTTACAATACAGCCGCCGTCCCACACACTTGAAATGGGACGGCGGCTGCTGTATAATTCTGGTAAAATATGAATTGCGAGGTTAAAACGATGCTCACCACAATTCTTTTTGATCTGGACGGCACACTGCTTCCCATGGATCAGGAGGTGTTCGTCAAGGACTACCTGAACCGTCTGGCAGCCAAAATGGTGCCTTATGGCTACGACCCTCAGATGTTGGCCAAGGCCGTCTGGCGCGGCACCGGCGCTATGGTCGCCAATGACGGCAGGAAAAGCAATGAGGCCGTCTTCTGGGAAACCTTCGCCGACATGTTCGGTCAGGACGCTTTGGAAGACGTCCCCCTCTACGACGAATTCTACGAAACGGAATTTCAGGAATGCCGCCACAGCTGCGGCTTTCAGCCCGCCGCGGCGGAAACCATTCGCACCCTCCACGCCATGGGGTACCGCACCGTGCTCGCCACCAATCCCCTTTTCCCGCCCACGGCCACCCAGAGCCGGGTCCGGTGGGCCGGTCTGACGCCCGAGGACTTCGAGTTCATCACTACATATGATAATTCCTCCTTCTGCAAGCCAAATCCGGACTACTACCGGGAAATTCTGGGTAAACTGGGATTGAACGCCGGAGAGTGTCTCATGGTGGGCAACGACGTAAACGAGGACATGATCGCCCAAACCCTTGGTATGCAGGTATTCCTCCTCACCGACTGCCTCATCAATAAAGAAAACAGGGACATTTCTCAGTATCCATACGGCAGCTTCCCGGAGCTGATGGACTATATCCGGGGCTTATGATATGACGGTTTTTCTATTTCTTTTGTGTGCCATCGCGGCAATTTTGCTGATGGGAGGGTACTATACCTACCGCATCGCATTCTACTCCCCGAAAAAGGGGCGGGACAAAATCTCCACCTTCGCCAGCCACAAATATGACCCCTACCGCAAGGAGATCAACCGCCTGTTCTGCCAGCTCAGCGACCGTCCCTACGAGGAGGTTTCCATCGTATCTTTCGACGGGCTTACCCTGTTCGGGCGTTATTACCACGTCAAAGACGGTGCGCCGCTGGACATCGGCTTCCACGGTTACCGCAGCAGCGCCCTGACGGACTTCGCCGGGGGCAGTGAGCTGAGTTTCTCTATGGGGCACAATCTCCTGCTCATCGACGAACGCGCCCACGGCAGAAGCGAAGGCCGCACCATCACCTTTGGCATTCAGGAGCGGTGGGACGTGGAAAGCTGGGCACGCTACGCCGTGGAGCGATTCGGTGCAGATGTGCAGATTATCCTCTACGGCGTTTCCATGGGTGCGGCGACGGTGCTGATGGCTGCCGGGCTGGACTTGCCCGAAAACGTGAAAGGAATCATCGCCGACTGCCCCTATTCCTCCCCCGGAGACATCATCCGCAAGGTCGCAAGGGATATGCACATGCCCGACCGCTTGGCATGGCCCTTTGTGAAGATCGGCGGGCGGGTATACGGCGGCTTTGACGTTGACGAAATGGACGCCGCCCGGGCAGTGAAACAGGCAAAGATTCCCATTCTCATCATCCATGGGGAAAGCGACAGCTTTGTCCCCTGCGAAATGAGCGACATCGTGGCAGAAAATCCCGCGCTGGTCACGCGGCACACCTTCCCCGGTGCTGACCACGGGTTCAGCTATCTGGTGGACACCCCCCGCTACAAAAAAATCGTGACTGAGTTCGCGGAAAAGGCACTTGCGCCGAAAGCATAACTGCCGCCACCGCCGGAATGGGCGGGGTGCATCAGATAGTGAAAGGCACAGCGGGATAATCCGCTGTGCCTGTTCTAATGCCAGCGCCCCTTCCCTCTCCCTATGGGAGCGGTGGCCAGCAAAGCGAGGACGGAGCAGGGAAACTAGGCGTAATACCCTCTCAGTCACCTTCGGTGACAGCTCTCCCAGAGGGAGAGCCAAGGGGCTGTACCAATACTCCGGCGCGGACGTTTTGCGGCAGGGATAGCGCAAAACAATCCCTCTTGATTTTTCCGAAAAAAGGAATACAATGGACGCATATTGTTTCCCGTGAAAGGATGCCGTTTTATGAACAAAATTTACATTCCCGAAAACTACAAGCCGGTGCTGGACGCCTACGACACCCAGCGCGCCATTGCCTATATCAAGGAGACGTTCCAGCAGGAATTTTCCAAGGCGCTGAACCTGAAGCGCGTCTCCGCGCCCCTGTTCGTCACCGAAAGCTCCGGCCTGAACGATAACCTGAACGGCTACGAGCGGCCTGTGGCCTTTGACATTCCCGCCGTGGGCATGGACGCTCAGGTGGTGCATTCTCTGGCAAAATGGAAGCGCCTTGCCCTCAAGCGCTACAATTTCACCGTTGGAAATGGCCTGTACACCGACATGAACGCCATCCGCCGGGACGAAGCACTGGACAACATCCATTCCATCTACGTCGACCAGTGGGACTGGGAGAAGATCATTACCCGGGAAAACCGGAATCTGGACTTCCTGATGCTCATCGTCCGCGCCATCGTGGGTGCCATCTGCGACACCAACGACCGCCTGCACGTCCGCTTCCCCCAGCTGCGCACCAAGCTGAGCCGGGAGGTCACCTTCATCACCGCGCAGGAGCTGGAGGATATGTACCCCGGTCTGGAAACCGGTTCCCAGCGGGAAAACGCCTTTGTCCGGGAGCATAAGACTGCCTGCGTCATGCAGATCGGCGGACTTCTCCGCTCCGGCAAGCCCCACGACGGCCGCGCCCCCGACTATGACGACTGGAATCTGAACTGCGACATTTTCTTCTGGGACGAAACGCTGAACCGGGCGCTGGAGGTTTCCTCCATGGGCATCCGTGTGGACGCGGAATCCCTCGACCGCCAGCTGACCCTCGCCCACTGCGACGACCGGCGGACGCTGCCCTTCCACAGGATGCTGCTGAATAATGAGCTGCCCCTGACCATCGGCGGCGGCATCGGCCAGAGCCGTCTGTCCATGCTGATGATGGGCTGCGCTCACATCGGCGAAGTACAGTCCAGCGTATGGGACAGCGAAACTGTGGACGCCTGCGCAAAGGCCGGGATCCCGCTGCTGTAATTTACATACTGACAAAAGACGTCATAAATTTATAGATTGATTCTCGCAAATGTGGGGTTGCAGACATTGCCAACCCCACACTTTTAGTAATGGAAGAACTTATAAAACGAAGGATACACATTCAGCAGCTGCTGCAAGTTCGTCCGGGAATTGGAACCGGGGTCGCGGATGGTAAATCCGGACGCCGACAGACTGCTTCCCCCGGTATACCCCGTGACCACCACCCAGTGCTGACCGCCATAGGCATTGCTGACGCCGAGCAAGACAGGTTTTCCCTGCTTCAGCTTACCATAAACGGTACTGAGATATCCGGAACCGTCCGTAACTGCCGTATAGTGGCTCGGCCAATAGAGACTGCCCGAGGGCGTATAGGTAAGCTCCTTCGCCATGGCATCGGGGTAGATGGTTCTTCCCGTGCGGAAGGACTCCATCATTGCCACCGCCGTTGTGGCGCAGCCGATCTGAGAAAAGGTCTTCCCGGATGTACCGATCTGGACATCCGCCCAGCGGGCGTCCGTCTGCTTGAAATTCGGCACGTTCAGGGACACTGAAGCATAGTTTCCGGACAGATATTGCGCGCTGACGTATCCGGTTTTCGTTCCGCCGTAAAGGACGCGGCTCCATCCGTTCGCAGTGGACAGACGGATGACCGTTTCCCCCTTGCTGAGGGTGCCGACCTTTCCATAGGCCGTCCCCGCCCCGCTGCGGACGTTCAGCGTGCCGCTGCTTACCGCCACGGATACCGGGGTCCCCTCCGTCACCGTGATGAAGCCCGCGTGGCAGTAGCCGTACTTCCCTTTTGCGTATTCCACCTTCCACCAGTCGCCGGACTTGGAGATCAGCGTAACATAGCTTCCCTTATTCAGCGACGCGGCCACCGCTGCGCTGGAGGACGAGCTGCTTCGCACGTTCAGCTTCCCGGAAGCAGTCGTCACGACACCGGCTTTGGAATCCGCCGTGGCCGCCTCAGCCCGCATCGGCAGAAGGAACGCTCCCAAAAGGAGCAGAACCGATACAGTACAAGTCAGAATTCGTCGAATAACAATCACCTCGTTCTGTTTTCTTGCATATATGCACAGCAATTGTAACACATTTGTAACCATTTGGGAATACGCCAAATTCTGACAAAAAAACGCAGGAGCCGGTAAACCCGCCGCTCCTGCGCTATTCTTTATTTAATTGAACCGCACTACGTTATTGGCAAACCGGTAAAAGCTCCCGGCAAATTCCTGCCCAGCACGCCCCGGCACGCTGATGAACAGCAGCGGTGTGCGCTTGCGGAAGTAATTCGCCCACTTGGGGTCATAAGCCATGCAGGTCTCCCACATCTTTTTCAGCTCGGCATCCGTCTCGGCGGACTTGTTCAGCCGGGTCGTGAGAATAGCAATGCCAAGCATCATGAACAGGTCGTGCTTCATGTATCGTTTCAGCCGGGGTTCGGTGATGTCGTCCAAGTGACAGGTGGTAAAGCACCGTTCCGTCACAAGGATCTGATCTGCGTGGCGCTTGGCCAGAGCGGCAGACTGCACTGACTGATCCGGCCGGCCGATCCAGTAACGGTAAAGGTCTGCGTTGAGATAGTACATTTTCCGCACATAGGGCATCGTCTGATAGATCATCAGGTTGTCCTCGTAGAAAACATGTTTGGGAAGCGGCTGCTCCCATTTACGCATGATCTCGGTGCGGAAAGTGCTGGAATGGATGGTGAGCATCTGGTATGCCCGGAAGGGTTTGGTATCCTCCCATGTGAAGATACGGTTCTCCGGCAACACGGCGGAATAGTTGATGGAGCGATCCCCGTCGCCGTCGGAATGGACGTAGTAGTAGTTTGTCACTACCATATCCACGCCGCCCTGCCGCTCACATTCCTCAAGAGCGTCCAGAAATTTGGGGAAATCGGGGCTGAGGGTGTCGTCGCTGTCCACGACCTTGAAATAGGTGCCGGTGGCGTGCTTCAATCCCTGATTGATGCCCTCACCGTGGCCGCCGTTTTCCTGATGAATGACCCGCACAATGTCCGGGAATTTCCGGGCATATTCGTCGGCGATTTTTCCGGTGTTATCCTTGGAGCCGTCATCAATAATGATGATCTCCACCCGGTTTCCCCCGGGCAGAAGGCTCTGGATGCACTTTTCCATATAGTCCTGAGAATTGTAGCAGGGTACTGTGACCGTCAGAAGCTTCATTTATGTTTCTCCTTCGATTTCTGATTTGGCAAGGCTCAGCGCCCGGAGGATTACCGCGTCCATGTCGTAATAGCGGTACTCCCCCAACCGGCCGCCGAAGATGGTTTTGTCTTCCTTATCCGCCAGCACCTTGTACTTTCCATACAGGGCGTTGTTCTTTTCATCGTTCACGGGATAGTACGGCTCCACCCCCGGCTTCCACTCGGAACTGTACTCCCGGGACACCACAGTTTTCGGCTGGGTGCCGAACTCGAAGAACTTATGCTCGATGATGCGGGTGTAGGGCGTGTCCCGGTCGGTGTAGTTGATCACGGCGTTGCCCTGAAAATTCGGCATATCCAGCACCTCCGTCTCAAACCGGACGGAGCGGTAGCTCAGCGGGCCGAAGCAATAGTCAAAGTAGCTGTCAATAGAGCCGGTGTAAACGACTTTGTCCGCCAGCGCGTTCAGCTCGGCTCTGTGCTCCAGATAGTCCACATTCAGCCGCACCTCGATGCCGCTCAGCATATTCTCCACCATTTGGGTGTAGCCGCCCATGGGAATGCCCTGAAACCGGGCGTTGAAGTAGTTATTGTCAAAGGTAAGACGCACAGGCAAACGCTTGATGATGAAGGCGGGCAGCTCCCTGCAGGGGCGTCCCCACTGCTTTTCGGTGTAGCCCTTCACCAGCTTTTCGTAAATATCCGTGCCGACGAGGGAAATGGCCTGTTCCTCCAGATTCTTCGGCTCCGCAATCCCGGCGGCCTTCCGTTGACGGGCAATCTCCGCTTCCGCCTGCTGTGGAGTCGTCACACCCCACATTTTATTGAAGGTATACATGTTGAACGGCAGGGAGTACAGCTCCCCGTGGTAATTCGCCACCGGGGAATTGGTGTAGCGGTTGAATTCCGCGAACCGGTTGACATACTCCCACGCGGTCTTGTCGTTGGTGTGGAAAATATGGGCGCCGTAGGTATGTACCTGGATTCCCTCGATCTCCTCGGTATACACATTGCCGCCGACGTGACTCCGCCGGTCGATCACAAGCACGGACTTCCCCGCCGCCTTCACCTGCCGGGCAAAGACAGCGCCGAACAGCCCTGCCCCCACGACCAGATAATCATACCCCATGGATAATACTCCTTTGCCGGTTTTTTCACTGAGAATATACCATATCCCGCAGAGTTTGTCATCATAATTTTATTTAAGAATTCGTTAGGAAAAGCCTCACTGGTCGCTGACAGAATCCAGATTCTTCCATCCATAGCGGAAAATGGATACGATCATGGATATTTCCGTGACGATCTCGTCCAGAATCCCCGCCCAGGAGCCGATGATTCCATCGTAAATAATCCACAGCGGCGAATTGACAAGCATTCCCACAAGGCGGATCTTCTTCGGGCTGTACGTATACCCGCCGACCGTCGCCGCAATATTCGCGGCCACCGGCAGAATTGACCACCAGCCGTCCCATGTGAAGATCAGCGCCGCCACCTGCATGACGCACAGCGCGGCGCACATGGTTTTCCCTTTCAGGAAGCGGCTTCTGCTGCCCAGGCAAAAGGAACGAACCGTGTTCAGAACATAGCTGATCCCGCCGGTGATCGCGCCCAGCATCAGCAGATGGGTGGTGTAGCACAGATAGGAAACGAACTGGACGCGGAACAGCGTCCGGTTGTTTTTGCACTGATACGACATGAAAAACAAAACCGTCCCGAAAAGGCCGATCGCCTGTATGAATATGGATTTTCCCGACATAGTGTCCCTCTCTCCCGGAATTTCATTGGCTAAACCCGCAATCTTGATAAAGGCCGTTATTACAACAATCCGAGGCTGCTGCGGAGCTCATCCAGATAAGCGATATGCGACGGACACCGTTCGCGTCCTTGCAGTGCGATTTCGTAGTGTTCATCAAACAGCTCTCTCGCCTTTGCCAAATCGCCCAAATGTCCATAAATCAAGGATTCCTCCAGCTTGATCAGGTGATTATTTAATCTGTCAAGCCACGGGTACTCCCTTCGATGTTCCAAAATATCCTGTCTGCTTGACAGGATATCAAATACGGGAATGACTTCGTTTTCAATTTCACTTATGATCTCGCCGCACATTGTTTCGATATCATCGTCAAGGCAAAAAGTCTTCTCGTCTTTGAGCCCCTTTGTTCCAATAACCCCCAGACGGGAGCGCATATTGCACTCATATTCGTGGTAAAACTTTTTGTTATTCACAGCATTAAACTGCCTTTCCATACATTCCGGAATCCGTATCCCAACATTAACCCACATCTGGTGTGTCGCATCCAGATATGCCGGACCGCATTGAAAATCTATAACCTGAGAGATATCGCCGGAAACAAATCTGTGCAGGGTACGTCCATGCTTCACGAACCCGAAAGGCTTGATTCTCTTAAAAACCTCGGATTCAATACGATTAATTTGCTGCGTCACAAAGCTCGCGCTCATGTCTGATTCCTCCTTCCGGTCTCTTTTCTTTTGGAGTCTTCACCTTCTTATTTGAAGAGATTATTCTAGTTTTTTCCAGTCATTTTTCATTTCTCCTTTAAAAGTTCGGAAAATTTTGGCAAGGTATACACGATTCGGAATCCTAGATTCTAAAAAAGCAGCCTAGATTACAGGTAGCCGTCATTTTGTACAACGGGTAAAAAAGTTCCCCTTTTACCACGTTTTAGCGGTAAAAGGGGCTTTTTCTTGGCGGAGAAGGAGGGATTTGAACCCTCGATACCCTTTTGGGGTATACACGATTTCCAATCGTGCGCGCTCGGCCAGCTACGCGACTTCTCCATCACGGTGCTATCTGTCCAGCCCGGTTATAATACTACAGGAAACCCGATTTGTCAAGCGTAAATTTCCCTTTTCCGGGAATTCCTGCCCCGCCGGTTTTCGGCGGGGCAGTGAAATTCATTTAAGCCCGTAGACGCCCGCGCTTACCGGGAGCAGCGTGACCGTCTCTCCCTTCTGCGCGGCCTCGCCGCCGAAGGTATACAGCGCGCCGCCCAGCGTCCTGTCCAGCCGGAAGGACACTTCCTCCCGGTAGGGATTGATGGCGACCAGCAGCGTTTCCT
>ERZ836877.6110-NODE-6110-length-10985-cov-2.443184_pt1 | contig 10985 bp, 10 predicted proteins | sample MGYA00519469_ERZ836877 | MGnify/ENA primary metagenome ERZ836877 (study PRJEB31850, sample SAMEA3708809) | human gut metagenome | biome: human gut; feature: human-associated habitat; material: faeces | place: China | collected 2014 ... | reverse complement strand
CAACTCTTCAACGGATTCAGGCTTGCAGCCTGTGTGGCTGACGAAAAGGTCGGTAAGCGATTCCCGGTTCATAGTAAAATCAGTTGCCAAGTTCGGAAAGGAATTTGATTCTGACGAGACGGATTTCCTCTTCCTCGTAATCGGGGCAAAGTTCGCGGTAGGCCTCTTCGAGGGAACCGGTCTCGGCCGTGCGGAAATACTCGAAAATCTCGGCCTGTTCGTCGGAATCCAGAATATCGTCTATATAATAATTAAGGTTGATCTTGTTGCCTGAGTTGACGATGGATTCAATCTCATCGAGCAACTGGTCGAAGTCGAGGCCGTTGCTGAGAGCGACCTCCTTGAGGTCGATTTTGCGGTCGACGGCCTTGATGATGGAAATCTTACGTTTGCTTTTGTTGGCAACCGAACGTACGCGCAGATCTTCGGGGCGTTCGATTTCCTTTTCATCGACGTAGGTCTTGATGACCTTGAGGAACTCGTCGCCATAGCGGCGGGCCTTGCCTTCGCCCACACCGGGGATGCTCTGCAATTCGACCGTAGAAATGGGATATGTTGTTGCCATGGCCTCGAGGGAGGGATCCTGGAAAATAACGTAGGCCGGGATGTTGATGTCGGAAGCGATTTTTTTGCGCAGCGACACCAGGATGGCATAGAGTTCGGGATCGGCGGCATAGGCCGAGCCGCCCTTAACGGGCGAAGCATCCGAATCCTCGTCGTTGAACTCGTTGTCTTCGACGACCTTGAATGTTCCGGGCTTTTTCAGGAAGTTCTTTCCCTTGGTCGTGAGGTGGAGAGTACCGTAGTTTTCGATGTCGCGGCTGAGATAGCCGTCGAGGACGGCCTGGCGGACGACGGTATTGACGAAGCGTCGGTCGGAGCCCTGGAGGGAGCCGAAGACGTCGGCCTCGTCGTGATGGTAGGTCTTGACGTCGTTAGTCGCTTTTCCGAGCATGACATCGATGATATAGTCGGATTTGAATTTTTCTTTGAGGGCGGCGACCGTTTCGAGGGTCGCCAGAAGTTCTTCAGTTGCTTCCACTTTCTTTTTTAAGTTAACGCAGTTGTCACAGTTTCCGCAATTGTCCTCGGTGAAATCCTCGCCGAAATAGTGCAGGAGAGTTCGGCGCCGGCAGAGCGACGACTCGGCGTAGGCGGCGGTTTCGGCCAGGAGCTGGCGGCCGATTTCCTGCTCGGCAAGGGGTTTCCCCTGCATGAATTTTTCCATCTTCTGCAAGTCGCGGTAGGCGTAGAAGGTGAGACAGTGGCCTTCGCCGCCGTCGCGACCGGCACGGCCGGTCTCCTGGTAATAGCCTTCGAGCGACTTGGGCATGTCATAATGGATTACGTACCGGACGTCGGGTTTGTCGATGCCCATACCGAAGGCGATTGTGGCGACAATGACATCGACCTTCTCCATGAGGAAGGCGTCCTGGTTTTCAGAACGTGTGGCGGGGTCCATACCGGCATGGTACGGAAGGGCCTTGATGTTGTTGACGCACAGAAGTTCGGCAAGTTCCTCGACTTTGCGGCGGCTGAGGCAGTAGATGATTCCCGACTTGCCATGGTGATGGCGGACAAAGCGGATAATGTCGTGGTCGGTGTTCTTGGTCTTCGGGCGCACCTCGTAGAAGAGGTTCGGGCGGTTGAAGGACGACTTGAACACGGCAGCCCCCTGCTGCATGCCCAGATTTTTCTGGATATCATGCTGTACCTTTGGGGTGGCTGTGGCCGTGAGGGCAATCACAGGCCTGGGGCCGATATCGTTGATGATGGGACGTATGCGGCGATATTCCGGACGGAAATCGTGGCCCCACTCCGAGATGCAGTGGGCCTCGTCGATGGCATAGAACGATATCGTGACTGTTTTTAGAAAATCAATATTGTCTTCCTTGGTAAGGGACTCGGGAGCGACGTAAAGCAGTTTTGTGACGCCGGAGATGACATCGGCCTTGACATGGTCAACCTGGGCCTTGGTCAGGGACGAGTTGAGGAAATGTGCCACAGAGTCGTCCTCGCTGAAATTGCGCATGGCGTCAACCTGGTTTTTCATCAGGGCGATGAGCGGGGAAACCACGATGGCGGTACCCTCCATGAGGAGCGCGGGCAACTGGTAGCAGAGCGATTTTCCGCCACCTGTGGGCATAAGGACAAAAACGTCGTTACCGTCGAGGAGGCTGCGGATTATCGCTTCCTGGTTGCCTTTGAAGGTTCCGAAGCCGAAATGTCGCCGCAAGGCGTCGATGAGGGTTGTCCCGTTGTCCATAACTTAGCGTTGGAAGATGAATAAATGAGGAAAAATTAGAAGATTATCTTAAAATGAATAGAGTTCAGGATTCGACCGAGGCGGCATCGAAATGCGCGGCCATGAATTTCTCGCGGGCATACTCGGCCGTGACATCGAATTTACGTTTGCCGGTCGATGGAATCTCGAACATTGCATCCACCATGATAGCCTCGACGATGGAACGGAGACCGCGGGCACCGAGTTTGAATTCGATTGCCTTGTCGACGATAAATTCCAGGGCCTCAGGGGTGAAGGTGAGTTTCACATTGTCCATCGCGAATAGTTTTTCGTACTGCTTGGTGATGGCGTTGCGGGGTTCGGTGAGAACGCGGAGCAGAGCGGCGCGGTCGAGCGGCAACAGGTGGGTGATGATGGGCAGACGGCCTATGATTTCAGGAATAAGACCATAGGAGCGGAGGTCCTGCGGGGCCACATATCGCATATAGTCGTATTTGTCGGCCGGGCGGGGCGAACTGCCGGTGGCATATCCCACCACGTGGCTGTTGAGGCGGTGGGCGATGCGGGATTCAATGCCTTCGAAGGCGCCGCCGCAGATAAAGAGAATATCCTTGGTGTCGACAGGAATCATGCGCTGTTCGGGGTGCTTGCGGCCACCTTGCGGCGGAACATTCACCACGGAGCCTTCGAGAAGTTTCAGCAGCCCCTGCTGCACGCCCTCGCCGGAGACATCGCGGGTAATCGAGGGATTGTCGCCCTTGCGGGCAATCTTGTCGATTTCGTCGATGAACACGATGCCGCGCTGGGCCTTCTCCACATCGTAGTCGGCGGCCTGGAGCAGGCGGGTGAGGAGGCTTTCGATATCCTCGCCCACGTAGCCGGCCTGGGTCAGGACGGTGGCATCGACAATAGTGAAGGGAACGTCGAGCATGCGGGCGATGGTTTTGGCCAGGAGGGTCTTGCCGGTACCGGTGGGACCTACGATGATGATATTGCTTTTCTCGATATCGACATCGTCGGTGCGGGGCTGCATCAGGCGCTTATAGTGGTTGTAGACGGCCACGGAAAGATACTTCTTGGCATCTTCCTGACCGATGACATACTGGTCGAGGAATTCCTTGATCTCACGTGGTTTGGGGAGTTTTTTTTCCATCTGCCGGCGGAACTGGCCCTCGGACTCGGCCGCATGCTTCTCCTGTTCGTCGGCCAGCATCGCATGGATGGTTTCGACGCAGTCGGTGCAGATGACGGTCGATTCGTCGTAGGACGGCACAAGGAAGCGGTCTTCGGCCGGGCTGGGAGCACGGCCGCACCACTGGCATACACGTTCGGGTGTTGTGCGTTTTTTTGCCATATTCCTCAGACAGTGGCGCCCTGGTTGTTGGAACGGGCCTTGATCAGTACCTTGTCAATCATGCCATATTCCTGGGCCTCCTGGGCGGTCATCCAGTAGTCGCGGTCGCTGTCGCGCTCGATTTTCTCGATGGGCTGGCCGGAGTGTTCGGCGATAATGGCATAGAGTTCGTGCTTGAGTTTCTTGATTTCGCGTGCGGTAATCTCGATATCGGATGCCTGGCCCTGGGCGCCGCCCATGGGCTGGTGAATCATCACGCGCGAGTGGCGCAGGGCGAAGCGCTTGTCCTTCTGACCGGCAACAAGGAGAACGGCGGCCATCGAGGCGGCCATGCCGGTGCAGATTGTAGCGACATCGCTGGAGATGTACTGCATGGTATCGTAAATGCCCAGGCCGGCATAGACGCTGCCGCCGGGGGAATTGATGTAGAGAGAGATGTCCTTGCCGGGTTCGGCCGAGTCGAGATAGAGCAACTGGGCCTGGATTACATTGGCAGTGTAATCGTTGACGTCGGTTCCCATGAAGATGATGCGGTCCATCATGAGGCGCGAGAACACATCCATCTGGGCGACGTTGAGCGAACGCTCCTCGATAATGGTGGGATTGATGTAACTGGCGTTGACGGCCGATGCGTACTGGTCGAGTGCAAGGCCGTTCATTCCGAGGCCTTTTACGGCGAAATTACGGAAATCGTTGTGCTGCATACAATATAAAGGTTCTTGAATATATGTCTGATTATAAAATAATGAATGGCGGCGGGAGCGCGGACTTTGCCACGGGGCCGCAATTCTTTTTCAAAGTTACAAAAAAAATTCCATATCTCCGCAAGGCGCGGGAATTTTTCACGCCGGGTTGAGAACTTTTTTCAACTTTTTTTCGGGCCGGGCACTGATTCGGCCGCCCGCGAAGCATGATATGGCGACAGCGCCCCGCGGCCACTTCCGGCCGTGGGTCGCTGTCGTGTACCGGCAGGAGCCGGTTATAGGACTTTATATTCAGTCGTTTTCCTGGGGATTGGCCAGTTTCTTGAACTCGTCGAGGGAAACGTGCTTTTCTTCGAGAGTGATGGCATCGCGCACGGAGTTGAAGAGTTTGATTTCCTCTACCTGCGAGTGGATACGCTGGCGGATCTGCTTGTCGTTGAGGATACGCTTGGCCATGTCGGCGATTGTCTCGTCATCCATGTTGTACATGCCGTACTGCTGGAGTTGCTGGCGGGCGAGGGCATTGGCCTGGGCGTTAAGGTCGGCTTCGGCAACCTCAACTTTCAGAAGGTCGGTGACAGTGCCGCTGATCAGTTCCCACTTGATGCCGGGGAGCATGTTGTCGAAGTCCTTGTCGATATCCTCCATCTTGGTCTCGGGATTGTTGAGATGAATCCAGCGTTTGAGCAGGTCGGCGTCAACCTTGACATCGGCGGCATATTTGTCCATCAGATAGTCGTGGATGTCGCGGTTGTTGAGTTGGACGCTGTTGGGATAGAGCGAGGCGGCAATCATGTTCTTGACGCCTTCGAAGTATTCCTCCTCGGTGTGGACCTTGTCCTTGCCGAAGACGTCGTCGTAGAGATCCTGAGCGTGTTCGGCCAGTTTCAGGACGATAATTTCGGAAATGGCGAACTCGAAGTCGGATTTCACATCTGCGGCCTTGTCCTTGTCGATGTTGAGCATGGAGGAAAGTTCGGCCACGTTGCCTTCGCAGGCCTTGGAGGGGTTGAACACCACCTTGTCGTTGACGTGCTTGCCGAGGAATTTGTCGGCTTCGGCCTTGTCCTTGAACAGGAAGGGAGCCACAATACCGTTGACCATCTGGATGGCGTCGTCGCCGGTCATCACGGCACCGTTCTCATCGAGTTGCATGATTGTACCCTTGACAACGGCCTTGGCGTCGACTTCGTCGCCGGGCTGCTGGGCGCCGAAACGCTCGCAGAGGGCCTTGTCCTGTTCATCAATCATTTCCTTGGTCACGTCGATGGTGTAGAAGGGAAGTTTGACGTCCTTGTTGAGGACGAGGTTGATTTCGGGCCAGAGAGCCACGTCGTAGGTAAATGTATAGTCGGTTTCCTTGAGGTCGATTTCCTTGGATTCGGCGGGCAGAGGCTGGCCGATGAGTTTGATATTGTTTTCCTTGATATAATCGAAAACAGCATTAATCACCACGTCGTTGATAGCCTCGCTCTTCACTTCGCGGCCGAAGCGCTTGCGGAGTTCGGGCAGGGAGATGTGGCCCTTGCGGAAGCCGGGAACTGTGTGTGTTTTGCCAATCTGTTTCAGTTTGTCGTTGACCTTTTCGGTGTAGTCGGCCTCGGCGACTGTTACAGTAACCAGGCCGCGGGCATCGCCGGTCTTTTCAAATGTTACGTTCATTGTTGGTTATATCTTTATTGGTTGTGTTGTTTCTACAAAATCGACTGCAAAGTTAATATATTTTTGTGAGAAAGAGCGCTAAAAATCCGATTTTCCGCCCGCGGTTCGGCGGAGCGAGCCACTGGCGGCGAAAACCGGCGGAAAAGAGGCCTTTCATTTAATATAACTACTAATATAACTACAATCACGGAGTATAATAGTTGCGCCGAGTAGCCCCAAAGCGCAGAAAGAGTTGCGGCACCGCCGTTTATTTGACGTAATAAAGCAGCGATTAACTTTTATTAATGGAGCAGTACACTAAAACCTGCACACCCCCTGAGATAACTTTGTATCGCGAAACAGAAACCTCGCCCTCCTCGACATGAACGACATGAAAGACAATACCTTAAAACCATCCGAAATGAACCAGGCAATCGTCATCACACCCCATGTAATCAAAACTCTCCGCGCACTTCCCACCGAAGAACGTGTGGCTGTGGCCGCCGCCCTGACAGGCGAAATGCTGCTCGGCACGGATGTCGGCGATTTACGTCCGATTGAAAATATGATTTATTCGATAATCCGCTTCTACGTGAATCAGGATTCCGCCAGATACCGCGATTCCAAGCAATGATTCGGCCCAGAGTGGAAAAATCGGTCGCGATTTTCCCAAAGTGCCGATAGATTTCACGGATTGGTCAAAAATCACGCCCAAATTTGTGAAAAATCAAAATACTGAAAAACAACGAATTTTAAAAATTTTTCAGGCAGTTAGCAAATCCTTTTCCCTTCCGAGAATGTTATATTTATGAACAATCCGGGAAATTATAGGAAATAATGACCGGAAATCGAAAATTGACAGAACCATAGGGAATTTAATTTACGATTAAAAACTCAGCCTACGATTCCTTGATTTAAACGGCAAATTTGCAAATTTAAATTTTGCTTTTGCAACCGCAAGGGGATAATTAAGATTTAGATTCACAAATTCGGATTTATAAATCAACAGGACTAATTACCAAAAGCCTACCCTTCAAATCCCCGCCTCTTCCCGCTTTACAATTGAGAAAAAACGCTTTTGAGTTTATTAACAATCACATTAATGGGCTTATTTTCATATATATTATGAAGAATATTTAAAGCCTTAGTATACATTGTTCCAACACAAGGCATCGAAGCGACTTTGCGTGGATAAATATTAATTTATTCGTTGATTTTTAGTATATTGTGTCTGTTACATTAAACTAAAACTTTAATGTAACAGAATTTCGATTTGCATTCTGCAATTTTATGTTTTAAATTCGCAAATTATATCGTTGCAAATTTAAATTATCATTTTTCAATTTTAAATTTGCGTATTTGAATTTTTGTTTTTACATTTGCAACGTGTTTGAAAAGCCCGTTTTTACGGGTCTGAACCTGAATTTTCGTAAAATGGATATAGTTGACCGCCTTATCGCCTTTAAAGAGTTTACAGGACTCACCAACTCGCAGTTTGCCGACCGCGCAGGAATTCCCCGCCCCACTCTCTCGCAATTCCTCAACGGACGCAACAAACGATTCAGTGACGACATGACCGCCAAACTGCATACCGCCTACCCCGAACTGAACGTGATGTGGCTGCTGTTTGGCGAGGGAGATATGGTGACGGACGCAAATATTCAATTCTCAGAGCCTGAAAATGTCGCTCAGGCATCGCTTTTCGACGCGCAGGAGGCACAGCCACAGCAAGTTATGCAATCGCAAACACCCGAAGAAACACATACGGAAATTCAGGCAAACGAGAATGAAAACGCCCTTGCGGGCAATTTTCACCGCGAACAGTCGGGAAAAGCCTCTCGACCCGACAATGAACCGAAAAATTTCTCCATCGAACCGTCCGCAGACAAGGCTCCCGTCGTCCCGACAGATCCTGCGAAACGCATCCATTACATTATGGTGTTTTACAGCGACAACAGTTACGAGATTTTCACCCCCTCCTCGGAACGGTAATCAACACGTTCCGGATAATAAGCCCCTACTCCTCGATATCCTCTACCATCAATTGCGGGCAAGTTCCATTCCGCGGTACATTCTGGCGGTCAACGAGCGGCGTTCGATAGGTTACTGAACAGTGAAGAATTGAATTGCAAGGTCGCGACACAATCGTATGACCTAGTTGGTATGTTTTTGTGAGGATTATAATCCTCATAAAAACATGCGTATATTTGTATAAAAAATCTTCACAAAATTATAACCGGTGTTGAGTTTTGCGGAAGTTATGTGTCTTAATAGTGTATGACAAACAGAAACGACATAGAGCAACTTTTCAAAATGCATTATGCGCAGATGTGCCGATTGGCCACGGCACTACTGCACGACGATGAACTTGCGCGCGACATTGTCCATGATGTTTTTACATCGTTGCTTGACGGTCACACAAGCCTCCAGCCAGTCAGCGGAGGCTATCTGTTAAACGCGGTCAGGAACCGTTGCCAGAACCATATCCGCGACTGTGAGATTCATCAACGCATAGCAAATCGATATTTCCTTGACAATGAGGAGTACGCCAGTGAACAATGGCCCGACGATGATACAATAGCACGGATTTACAGCCTGATACACAATGATATTACTTCGCAGGCTAAGCGCGTCATTGAATTGCGCTTTTCCGATGGTATGCCATTCGCCCGTATTGCGGCCGTAATGGGTATAAGCGAGACTGCCGTTTACCGTCATCTTAGTAATGCACTTAAAGTCATCCGTAAAAAACTCAACGAAAATGGATAAATACGACCTCGTGCTTGATATTATCGAGCATCCCGAAAAATATTCTTCGGAACAGTTGGCCGAAATAATGTCAGAGCCGGAGACTCGCGAAATTTACAATCTGTTATGCAAGACGGAGTCTGCGATAAAAGGCTCCGAAGAACCGGACGTCAACACCGAGTGGGAAAAATTCTCAGATTCTCACTCAGTCCGCCCTCGCCGAGTGTTCTCATGGCTTGGCGGCCGTGCCGCATCAACCGCAGCCATAGTCGGCTCATCAATCGCGGCTGTCGCCGCCGGGATAGCAGTTACAGTGTCCGTGATTGACCATAAATCGGAACCGATTGCTGAAAACACGGCTGTCGCACCGTCTGCTGCAGTTGTATCAACAGATACAATAGCGACTAAGTGTGACACTGTCAATGTGTGTTTGACTCCTGTAACGTTTGAGAATGAGCCTCTTGAAATAATCATGAAAGAGGTAGCCAAAGCATATGGAATTGAAGTAAAGTTCAATGACATGAATGTCGCTTCACTGCATCTGTACTATAAATTTGATCCGTCGCTGACGCTGAATGAGGTGATAGAACAACTTAATACGTTTGAGCAGATAAACATCAGACGAAACGGAAACACTCTAACCATTGACTAAAATGCGAACCATACTGACCATAATATTGGCTGTGCTGACATACGTTTCGGCCAATGCAAATAAATATACATATTCTTTCAATAATACTCCAATATCCGAAGCCATTGTAAGAATAAGCAGAGATAATCCTGATGTCAGTATTTCATTTATTTATAAGGAACTGGACAATTACCGTACTTCGGCAAAAATAGATACCGATGATGTATATACGGCATTACGTCAGACCATAGGACTGAGCCCGGTATCCATTATTAACCATGGGGGACATTATTATATCGAAGCATTGCAGCAGGGCCGCTTCATGTATCAAGGGAATGTTGTAGATACCGACAATGAACCTATTGTCGGCGCATAAGATATGATTCTCACTCCACGAGATTCAACGGTGATTACCTATGGCATTTCGGATAGTAAAGGGCACTTTCCATTCCGTGTGATAAGAAAAACATCATTGCTAAATTTTACTGCATGGGGTATAAAACGACATTTGTAAAACATCCTCCTTTTGCCATGGGAAATGTAACGATGCAACATTCACCAATACTGCTTTCGGCAGTTTCCGTGGAAGGAGACAATACCTCGTTCGCCTCCGACAAGAACATCTTTATTCCGACAACACGTCAGAAAAATGCTGCCCGGGATGCAATTGATTTATTGCGTCGCATGGCGATTCCACAACTGATAATGAATCCTGCCGATAACAGCGTCAAGGATATATTTGGCAACGAGGTTAAAGTATTCATCAACTACCAACTGTCGGCCCCGGACGAACTGAAAGGCATGAAAATGACAGATGTACGGAAAATTGAGTATATTGAGTTCCCGACCGATCCCCGTTTCAGAGGAGAACCTCGAGTTGTCAATTTCATTGTCCAGGAATATGAATACGGCGGTTATACTAAAACGAATGAGTCATTCAGAACATTAAACGGCATCTTCAACAATACATCAGTTTTCAGTCGATTTACTTATAAAAAGATGACATATGACATTTATACAGAAAGTGATAACCAGGAATATCACCATGCCGGTTCAGATAATTTGTCGGTTTACCGGCTTGAAAACAATTCGGAGCCGCTAACTGTCAATCGCAAGGAGTCGTTTAAAGAATCTGACACAAGAAGCAATCAGTACCCTGTAACATTCAGAGCAACTTATAACACGCCAAGGTTTACATCTCGCAACACATTGTCCTTTACTCATTTTTCATCTCCCGAACAACAAACTTCCGGAGATTTAGAGATAAATATCCACCCCGGAAATAATTTTACATATACTCGCAGCAATCCGAATCAAAACAATTCCGTATCTTATAACAGCAATTTCTGGGGACTGATAGGCTCTAATGCTTCATTTGATGTTACGCCCGGTTTCCGCCATACACATCGCAACAACACATCTTCTTACGAATCGACGCTTATGCAATCATCGGTTCTTAACCACATCACCGAGAATACTTATAACTGGGGAGTACAAGCGACAGGGCGCATGGTTTTCGCACAGAAAAACCAGATATCTCTTTTTGCCGGAGGTGGACAAAATATCTTCAAACTGGATTATCAGGGATCTAACAATACCCGTGATTCATATTCCAACTCTTACATGGTTGCTGATTTTCGCTACAGATATCAGACTAAAAAA
>ERZ836877.6108-NODE-6108-length-10987-cov-2.679656_pt1 | contig 10987 bp, 10 predicted proteins | sample MGYA00519469_ERZ836877 | MGnify/ENA primary metagenome ERZ836877 (study PRJEB31850, sample SAMEA3708809) | human gut metagenome | biome: human gut; feature: human-associated habitat; material: faeces | place: China | collected 2014 ... | reverse complement strand
TAATAATAAAGATAATATTTTAAATAATATTTGTGAATTAATAAAAATCCCTAGCATTTCTGATGAGAATTCTGCCGAAAATGGTATGCCTTTTGGAAAACCTTGTTCAGATGCATTAAATTATATATTAAAATTAGCCGCCAATTTCGGTTTTAGGACTAAAAATGTTGATGGGTATTGCGGATATATTGAGTTTGGTGAAGGTGAAGAATTGCTTGGTATAATTGGCCATTTGGATGTTGTTCCTGCTGGAGATGGCTGGACAAAATGTGATCCTTTTGAACCAGTTATTGAGGATAACAAATTATATGGTAGAGGTGCTATTGATGATAAAGGACCTGTTATTGCTTCATTGTATGCCATGAAATATGTAATGGATACAATGAATGTAAATAAAAGAGTTCGTTTAATTTTAGGATTAAATGAAGAAGTTTCTTGGAAATGTATTGAATATTACAAACAACATGAAGAGCTTCCAACTCTTGGATTTAGTCCTGATGCTGATTTTCCTTGTATATATGCAGAAAAAGGATTTTTAAATGCTTTTATTGAATCAAGTTATATTCCGAATGGCAATATAAAAATTATAGATTTAAAATGTGATAATGCTATAAATATAGTTCCAAAATATGCTGAAGCAATACTTGAATTTAATAATTTTAGTTTAGATGACATTCAAACTGAATTACAAAATTCAATTACAGAATATAATTTTCATATTGATGTATCTCAAATATCAGATAACCAAATTAAATTATCTGCACATGGTGTTGCTGCACATGCTGCTTATCCAGATTTGGGAATTAATGCATTATCTCGCCTTCTAGTAGTTTTAAATGATTTATTTGAAAATTATAATGAACCTTTACAAATTTTTCAATTATTTAAAACAAGAATTAATACTGATTTAAATGGTAATTTGTTGAATATAGGATGTACTGACGAATCTGGTAATTTGACAGTAAATGTTGGTAATGTAGAATTAAAAGATAATTCAATTACAATAGGATTAAATATTAGAATTCCAGTTACAATTTATATTGCATTAATAAAACAAAAAATTTCTGACTCAATATTAGATTTTTCTGATGTTTCAATAAAATTTGATGATGAAAAAGCAGCACTATTTGTTCCAAAAACAGATCATTTAGTTACAACTTTATGTGATGTATTTAATGAAGTAACTGGATCTAAAGAAGAGCCAATTACATGTCCTGGTGCAACATATGCTAGAGCATTTAAAAATGTTGTTTCTTTTGGTTGCAATATGCCAGGTAAATTAGATATGTGCCATCAAGCTGATGAATTTTTAGATATAAATGATTTATTAAAAAGCATAGAAATTTTTATAAAAGCCATTAGAAAATTAACAGAATAATATATTATTTTATTGCCAAATATACAAGAAGTTATTTAAATACTATTAAGCTTAATACAATAAAAAAGAGATTAGAATTTTAAATACAATTCAAATCTCTCTTTTATTTTTGCATTTTGTAAAATCAAATTAAATTATTTATACAAATAATTTTGTGGATTTACTTGTTTATCATTTAATCTAATTTCAAAATGTAAGTGGTTTCCTGTTGAATTTCCTGTTGACCCTACAGCGGCAATTGTATCTCCTGCCTTAACTGTCTGTCCTACTTTTACATATAATTTACTACAATGTCCATAATATGTTTCAACGCCATTACCATGTGAAATTTTAACTAAGTTTCCATAGCCTCCACTATTATATTGAGCATATGTTACCACACCATCAGCAGCTACTACTATTGGAGTACCATTACTTGCTGCAATATCTAGCCCCTTATGTGTATGATTTCTTATGCTTTCATTTGCACCATATCTTGAAGAAATTCTACCTGATACAGGTGCTACTGTAAAGTTTACACCATTTACATTGCTTCCTTTAGAAGCAACTTGCACATTACTTGATGTTTTAGCTTTTTTTTCTGCTTTTTCAGCTTCTTTTTTTGCCTCAATTTCAGCATCTAAATTTTTTACTAATTTGGTAGTTGTCGCATATTTCATATTTTTATATTCTAACACATTATCAGTATATACTTCTCTTACTGCGAATTCAGAGTTTTCTTTATACTTTTCTGCTAGCTCTTTCATCTTTTCTTTTGCTTCATCTAAAGTATCAACATATGCTTTATCTTCACCATTTAATGTAATTGCATACATTTTATATGCTGTTTCAGCTTTTAGTTTTAAAATGCTAATTATTGATTCTTCATCTGTTTTTTTGTTTTTGTTTACTATAGCTATTGAATATTTTGGAATTTCATTCAATACTACTAGCTCTATGTTTTTATTGTCTTGATTTAGTACTTTGTTACTTATCATACAAGTGAACTCATTTTTGTCTGTTACATATCCTACTTTTTTTCCATCAACTGTGACCTTGTAGGCAATTTTGAAATTACTTTTCATTAAAATTATTGCTAATATTATCATTATAGCGATAGATATTATTGCAGTTAATTTTCTTTTATCGTTTGTATAGTTTTTTAATCTATTGCTTAAAATAAGTTTTCACACTCCCTTTTTTTCAATGCGACTGTTTATTATTATACCATATATTTTTAACAATTTCAAATTAAACTATACCTTTTTAGTAAAATAACCTCAAATTATTAAGAAAAAACCAAATAAATTTACATTTTTTTACCTTTTTTGCTCTTTTTTTCTTTTTTGAGCATCATCCCTATTCCCCTCAAATAAAAGCCTTCTTTACTCCAGAAACGTAGGTAGGAAGCGTTTTTTTGAGGCTAGGGCCCTACCTCTGGCACCATCTTTGCTCATTAGAGAACAAGATTGGAGCCGAAAGCACAACTTGTGAGGGAGCAATCCCTTGCCCACGTGTCCGCCTCCACACAGGGTCCAGAGGCAGCGCTTCAGCCAATGTATGGACCAGCGTACGAGGTCCATGAATTGGCCAAAGCGCGTTCCTCCCTAGGAGGCGGCACCAGCGTGTTCGCCCTGAAAAAAGACAAAGGAGCCACCAGTGCCCACCACCCCAGAATCACGCATCAAGATTCAGGTGAATAACCTCACAAAACGGTTTGGGGATCTGACCGTCCTCGATGGGATCAACTTCAACATCAAAGAAGGCGAGCTCCTTGCCATCGTCGGCCCCACGGGCTGCGGCAAAACCACCTTCTTGAACACCCTGTCCAAGCTGATGCCCGCCACCGAAGGCGAGATCCTCATCGACGGGGAAGAAGCGAACCCCAAGAAGCACAACATCTCGTATGTGTTTCAGGAACCGACCTGTCTGCCTTGGCGTACCGTCCGCGAAAACGTGGCTTACGGCATGGAAGTCAAGGGCGTCGGCAAAGAAGAACGTGAAGCGCGCGCGACCCAAATCATGGATCTCGTCGGCCTGTCCTCCTGCGCCGACCTGTACCCCAACCAGGTTTCAGCCAGTATGATGCAGCGTATCGCCGTTTCGAGGGCGTTCGCCGTGAATCCCGACCTGCTGCTGATGGACGAACCGTATGGACAGCTCGACGTCAAGCTGCGTTTCTACCTTGAGGACGAGCTGGTCAATATCTGGAAAAAGCTCAACAGTACCGTTCTGTTCGTGACGCACAACATCGAAGAGGCGGTTTACGTTGCTGAACGTATCCTGGTGCTGACCAACAAGCCCACCAAGATCAAGGCGGAAATCCCCGTGGATCTCCCCCGCCCCCGCAACCTGATCGATCCCAAGTTCGTGGAGCTGCGCAAGCAAGTCACCGAACTGATCCGTTGGTGGTAACCCAGGTTAGACGAGGCTCGCCTCTCTAACGCAGCACAGACACGAGGATGTGACTCATGGCCTACAAAGAAGTAAGCGTCAAACAGCCATTGCTTCTGACCATCCTTCCCTACGTAAGCATCATCATCTTTTTCGCCTTCTGGGAAGGCGTGGTGCGCTCGGGAATCATTCCAAATACGTTGCTGGCATCGCCCTCCCAGGTGTTCGCCGCGTTCATCGACAAACTCAGCAACCCCAACCCCGACGGCGCCATCATGGCGACGCACGCGTGGACGTCCATTCAGGAAGCCTTCATCGGGTATGTGCTCTCGCTCGTCGTGGGTATCCCGCTCGGTTTGGCCATGGGCTGGTTCAACGTGGTTGAAGGTCTGTTCCGCCCGATCTTCGAACTTATCCGTCCCATCCCCCCCATCGCGTGGATTCCGCTTACCGTTTTCTGGTTCGGCATCGGCCTCGCCGGTAAGGTATTCATCATCTGGATCGCGGGTATCGTGCCCTGCGTCATCAACTCCTACGTCGGCGTGCGCATGACCAACCCGACCCTTATCCAGATGGCCCGCACATATGGCGCCAACAACTGGCAGATTTTCACGCAGCTCTGCATCCCGTCCGCCCTTCCCATGGTGTTCGGCGCCCTGCAGCTTGCCTTGGCTTACTGCTGGACCAACCTCGTGGCCGCGGAACTGCTGGCCGCCGACTCCGGCCTTGGCTTCCTCATCACTATGGGTGGCCGCCTCGGCCGTCCCGACATCATCGTCCTCGGCATGATTTGCGTGGGTCTGTCTGGTGCAGTCATCGGCTTCATCATCGACCAGATTGAAAAGAAACTGCTGGCTGGCATCAGGAGGTAAACGGCATGACCAGTTCTATCGCCAACGAAACCGTCGACCACTCCAAAAACCGCGAACCGTTCAGCTTTTACAAGTTCATTACCAACAAGTACTTCCTCAACGTGGTTTCCATCGTCCTGTTCCTCGCCTTGTGGGACTACGTGGCGAAAGAGAAGATCTTCCGCGACTCCCTGGCCCGCCCGCTGGAAGTGGTGGATCAGCTGTACCGCCTGACGTACATGAAGTTCGCCGGAACGAACCTTATCGGCCACATCTGGGCCAGCACCCAGCGCGTGCTCATCGGCTTCATCGCCGCCAGCGTCGTCGCCGTGCCCCTCGGCCTGTTCATGGCCCTGAACAAGTACGTCAACGCGATTGTGAAGCCTCTGTTCGACCTGTTCAAGCCCATGCCGCCCATCGCCTGGGTGTCCATCGCCATCCTGTGGTTCGGCATCGGCGAAATGTCCAAGGTGTTCATCATCATCATCGGTACGTTCGTCCCCTGTCTGCTCAATGCATACAACGGCGTGCGCCTCGTTGACCCCGACCTGTATGACGTTATCCGCGTCCTCGGCGGCAAGCGCCGGGATGAAATCTTCCACGTATGCTTCCCCGCGTCGTTCCCCGCAGTCTTCGCCGGCCTCCAGATCTCCCTCAGCTCCGCTTGGACCTGCGTTCTGGCCGCCGAACTGATGAACTCCCGCGACGGCATGGGCTTCCTCATCAAGCGCGGCATGGACACCCACCAGCCCACCCTCGTGCTCGGCGGCATGGTCCTCATCGCGGCAGCGGCTTACGGAACCTCACTGTTGGTCACGCTCTTTGAAGGCAAGCTCTGCCCCTGGAAGCGCACCATTGAAAACCTCTAAGCACAGCTGAGAAAGGAAAGCATATGACCACCTGCAACTGCGAACCGAAACTCAAACTCCGCTGTGAAAACGTCAGCAAGACCTTCATCCAGAAGGGCAATCAGGAAGTCCCCGTCATCCGCGACGTCACTCTTGATGTGTATGAAAACGAGTTTCTGGTCATCCTCGGCCCAGGTCAGTGCGGCAAGTCCACGCTGTTGAAGATCTTCGCCGGGCTGGAAACGCCCGACACCGGATTCGTGACGCTTGACGGCCAGCCCATCACCGGCCCCGGCCCCGACCGCGGCATCGTCTTCCAGGGCTACATGCTCTTTGCATGGAAGAACGTTCGTGATAATGTGGAATTAGGTCTCAAGCTCCGCAATATCCCCGCCAACGAGCGGCATGAGATTGCGCAGCACTACATCGACATGGTGGGGCTGACCGGCTTTGAGAAGCACTACCCGCACCAGTTGTCCGGCGGCATGAAGCAGCGCGTGGGCATCGCCCGCGCCTATGCGAACTCCCCGAACATCATGCTCCTTGACGAGCCCTTCGGGCAGTTGGACGCCCAGACTCGTATGTTCATGCAGAAGGAAACCGCGCGCATCTGGGAACAGGAAAAGCGCACCGTTATCTTCGTCACCAACAACATCGACGAGGCCCTGTTCCTCGGCGACCGCATCATCCTGATGGAAGGCAAGCTCCCCGGGAGCATCAAGACCGAATACATGATCGATCTTCCCCGCCCCCGCGAGCACACCAGCATGGAGCTGTTGAAGCTCCGCTCCATCATCACCGACAACACGGCCCTGGTACTGTAATATGGAAACGACCACCGTCAGCCTCATCATCGGATCCCTGTGCGCGGGGCTGGTCTGGTGGTCGGTACAGGGCTTTGTCCGGCGCTGTTCGGGCAAGGCCCAGCCCAAAAACAACGATGCGCAACGCCAATGCGACGACGCTCCCTGGGAACGCACCGGGGAGGTATACAGGAAGCTCCTGTACCTCAGGCTCGCCAGTTTCGCATTGTGCATCCTCGCCGCGGCAGCCTTGTATTTCCATCTGGGAACGGCGCTTGCGGTAGGGTTGGCGGGGATCGGCTGCGGGCTGCAGTTCTGCGCTTTCCGCATCCGCACCCGGCATGTTCAGGCCGTCCGCAAGGCGACGGTTGAAGATGCCGAAAAGGCCGCCGCAGGGACGTCACGCTGACGTCCGGAATACGATCATCGTGCATGCCCCGACATGTATTATGATAAGGGTAGAGGGATTTTCCTCAGTACATTTCAACTTGGAGGAACAGGTATGCGTTTCAAGAAACTCATCAGTGCTTTTCTCGCTGCCGCATTTTGCGTTTCGCTCGCTGGTATGGCTTTCGCTGAAAAGCTCACCAAAGTACCCACCGCTTGGATGGACGAACACGAAACCTTCCTGATCTGGTATGCGAAAGAAAAGGGCTGGGACAAAGAAGCTGGTCTCGACATCGACATCCAGTACTTTGGCTCCGGCATGGATATTCTGAACGCCCTTCCGTCCGGTTCCTGGGTTTTCGCTGGCATGGGCGGCGTCCCGGCCATGATGGGCAACCTGCGCTATGGCACTTCCGTCATCGCCATCGGCAACGACGAATCCATGACCAACTCCGTGCTCGTCCGTCCCGACAGCCCAATCGCCAAAGTAAAGGGCTACAACAAGGATTTCCCCGAAGTGCTCGGCAGCCCCGACACCGTGAAGGGCAAGACCTTCCTGACCACGACCGTTTCCTCCGCCCACTACGGCCTGAGCTCCTGGCTCAAGGTCCTGGGCTTGACGGACAAGGACATCACCATCAAGAATATGGACCAGGCCCAGGCTCTGGCCGCGTTTGACAACGGCATCGGCGACGGCGTGGCCCTGTGGGCTCCCCATATGTACGCCGGTCAGGAAAAGGGCTGGAAGATCGCCGGCGACCTGCATATGTGTAAGGTCGGTAACCCGATCGTCCTGATCGCCGACACCGCGTATGCCGAAAAGAACCCTGAAATCACCGCGAAATTCCTCAGCATCTACCTGCGCGCCGTCAACATGCTGCAGAAGGAACCCCTGGAATCCCTCGTTCCCGAATACCAGCGCTTCTTCCTGGAATGGGCCGGTAAGAACTATTCCCCCGAACTGTCCCTCACCGACCTCAAGACGCACCCCGTCTACAACCTGGAAGAACAGCTCGCCCTGTTTGATACTTCCAAGGGCATGAGCACCGCTCAGAAGTGGCAGAGCGACATCGCGAAGTTCTTCGCCAGCGTGGGCAGCATCAACAAGGACGAACTCAAGAAGGTCGAAAACGGCGCTTACGCTACCGACAAGTACCTGAAGCTCGTCAAGACCCCCATCCCAAGCTACAAGTAAGTTGAGAAATCTGTAGCTTAATGTTGCGGGGTAGAAGACTCTCCAGAGCTTTCTACCCCGCTTTCTGCCTCCCCCTCTTCCCAAAGTACAGGAGAATAGTGCATATGAACGTCAAAAAATGGCTTCGCGGCCTCTGCGCTGCCGTCCTCTGCGTGGCCTATGTGGGCACGGCAGGCGCCGCCGAACTCCAGAAAGTCCCCACCGCGTGGATGGGCGCTCAGGAAACCTTCCCCATCTGGTATGCCAAGCAGAAGGGATGGGACAAGGAAGTGGGCCTCGATGTCGAGCTGCTCTACTTCAGCTCCGGCATGGACGCCCTCAGCACCCTGCCCGCCAAGACATGGGTCTTCGGCGGCATGGGAGCGATTCCCGCCCTCATGGGCGCCTTGCGCCACGACACCTACGTCATTGCCAACTGCAACGACGAGGCGATGGTCAACGCCGTCATGGTCCGCCCCGACAGCCCGATCATGCAGACCAAGGGCTATAACAAGAGCTACCCGAACGTATACGGCACCCCCGAAAGCGTGAAGGGCAAAACCGTCCTCTGCACGACCGTTTCCTCGGCCCACTTCGCCCTGAGCTCGTGGCTCAAGGCCCTCGGCCTGACCGAAAAGGACGTGACCATCAAGAATATGGACCAGGCGTCCGCGCTCGCCGCATTCGAATACGGCATCGGCGACATCGTGACCCTGTGGGCGCCCCTCACCTACGTGGGCGAAAAGCGCGGCTGGAAAGTGGCCAGCACGCCGCATGACTGCTATCGCGGCCTTCCCATCGTCATCGTCGCCGACCGCGAATTCGCCGACAAGAACCCCGAAGTCACCGCGAAGTTCCTGAGCATCTACATGCGCGCCATCGACATGATGAAGAATGAACCGATGGACAAGCTGCTGCCGGAATACCTGCGTTTCTACGTTGACTGGGCCGGTACCGACTACAGCAAGGATCTCGCTGAGATGGATCTTAAGAACCATCCGGTGTTCAACCTGGAAGAACAGCTCCAGATGTTCGACGCCTCCGAAGGCCCCAGCCAGGCCCAGAGCTGGCAGGGCGATCTGGCCCAGTTCTTTGCGGCCATCGGCAGGATCTCGCAGGACGAGCTGAAAAAGGTTGAAAACAGCTCCTATGTCACCGACAAGTTCCTGAAACTCATCAAGACGCCTCTTCCTTCCTATAAGTAGAGGAACAAGGGCTGACAGAAAAGGCCGGAATCCGTTTCCGTTCTTTCCTGTCAGCCTTGCGTTTTCCCCTCCTCCCGCCTCGCTGCGGATTTCCCCTCCCCGCCTTCCCCTTTCTTCTCCCTATCCAGCTTAATCATTTGTATTCACAGAAACTTTCCGTACGCTTGCAACGCCGGGAAAGAGGCGTATAGAAGACGCGCATTCCACCCTGCCGGGGAAAGAGCGCCTTCCGGTTGCGCGTTGCGCACAGCCCGGAAGAACGGCCTTTCTCACAGCACTGATGAGAGGTTTGAGGAAAAAACCATGAAACACATTACATGCCTTTGTGCCGGAACGCTGCTGGCCTGCCTGGCCCTGAGCAACGCCTATGCATCCACTCCCCGTCATTTTCTGCCGTACACGGCGGACGTTTCCGTCCCGGCCCACTCCGCCGGATCGGAGAACCCTCTTGTGGCCGACAGGGACGACCACCGGGAACAGATGCGGCAACAGCGCCAGCTTGAGCGGCGCGAAAGGATGCACCGCGCCGAGGATCGCTACCAACAAGGGAAAATGCGCCAGGAACAGGAACGCATGATCCGCGAGCAGCGCCGCACGGAGAGGGAACAGGCCCGTCGCAACGGCCAGCATTGGGACAACAGGGATCGCAAGGACAGCAAGTGGAACGACCGGGATCGCGATCATCCGGGAAGAAAGCACGATAAGGATCGGCTGGAACGTGAGCGGCGGAAAGACCACCAGTATACCCGCCATCCCCAGCCCCGCCATGATGACGGGCAGTACCGCCCCGAAGAATTGAAGCGCCGCGGCTTTGACGACGGCCAGTATCATCCGGGCCGCTGAAAACAGGAACAGGATCGCCGTGTGACGATCCTGTTCCTGTTTTCATTGCGCAGATCTGAGCTTATGGCCTCTGGGAACGGAAAAACAGCATCGCGCTGAGACTGATGTTGTCGTCGACGCTGTGCATTCCCAGAAAACGATAAAAACGCGCCGAACCATAGCGCACGCCCCAGAGCGTCCTGTCCCAGACCAACTGGCAGAACATGCTGAGCTCCCCATCCGGCAGGTTCCGCAGCTCCGCATCGCATTCGATGGCCCGCTCAGTCCGCAGCACGCTGAGCTGCCCCTGCAAGCGGTGCGTACGCCCCGTCACCGTGGCCCCCGTGAGGGGCATCAGCGACAGGATATCCAGTTGTGCCGTGGGGTAGGCCATGACGTCGAAAAAATCGATGGATTTCAAATGGGCAATCAGGACGGGCAACATCTCGTCCTGTGCGAGATCCCGGCAGGCGATGCCGTTCATGTCCATCGTCAAGAACCCGTTCCCCTCCCCTTGCGGGCCGTGTGGGAAGCGGAGTTCCCCGCCGCTCACGGAAAGCGTCCCGTCATGGCTGTGGACAGTGTTATGGCACGCCCACTGGATAAAGCTTTTTTCGGGGATCAGCATGTACTCCTTAAACATCGGCAGAGGGGACTCATCCCGCACGGGGAAATCCACTCCCTCGCCTTCGAGCGGAAGCCCGGCTTTCCTCCAGGCGTCAAGCCCTCCGGCAAACAGGCTGATATCCGTATAGCCTTCGCGCTGCAATTTTTCAGCGGCAACGGCACTATCCAAAGAGCCTCCAGCTCCGTATACCAAGAGCGGCGCGGCCATATCCGGCACCAGAGCCCGCATCTTCTCCTGAAAAGCCGTTTCGAAGACGCAGACGCCGGATGAGCCGGGGATATGTTGCTGGGCGTGGAATTCGGGGGGCAGCACATCGATGAGGAAACCTCCCGGATGGTTTTGGAGGAACGCTTGCACCTCGCCTATGGAAACGGTACGTATCTGTTGCATGTGGCAATCCTTTTTTCCCTTTAAAATACGGCGCGGCCCTCTCCTCCTCAATGATTACCCACGGAAGCCTGATCTGCCGCCTCCAAGACGGGCATTGCAACGGACGGCCGCTCCCCCGCTTCTGATGC
>ERZ836877.6103-NODE-6103-length-10990-cov-3.081390_pt1 | contig 10990 bp, 9 predicted proteins | sample MGYA00519469_ERZ836877 | MGnify/ENA primary metagenome ERZ836877 (study PRJEB31850, sample SAMEA3708809) | human gut metagenome | biome: human gut; feature: human-associated habitat; material: faeces | place: China | collected 2014 ... | reverse complement strand
ATAAAACCACGGTACCTCGCCCACGGGCGTCAAAAGTTTTTCGGCCATCGGCGTACCTTCCCAGAATCTCGGATCCGCCATCAGCCATTTTATCTCACCGGTACTCCAGTCAAATTTCGCGACAGAATGAATATTTCGCATGGACACTAACATGGAATCCTGCTCCGTATCGTACGATGCCGAATTGATATGTGCCCAGTCCATCATATCCTGATAAGTGTCATCAAATACATCGCCCACTTTTAATTTATGTACAATTGTTCCGGTCGCGCGGTCAATTTCCAGCACAAGATCTTCGGAATGTCCCTCAAGGCTGTTTCCCGCCGTCAAAATATTGCCCTCCGGTGTTTTTTCTTCCACCGTATGATGCGCACCATTTTTCACAAAATACGTGCGTCCCACTCGTCCCAGAAAATCCATATCGTACATTTGGATCGAATGCGGATTGGTAAAGGAAGGCGCAGAAATATCCTGTTCCATAAAAAGAAAACGTCCTTTGGAAAGTGGAAAAATTCCATATCCTTTCGGTTTTCTGCGGAGATAATAACGGATTTTTCCCTCGCGGTCAAAAACGCATGGACGGATGTCGATGCCGCCCGCCACCAAAATATTCTGAAAGGCCGATTTTTTATTGATCTTCTCAGCCTTTACCGCACCTTTCAAATCATCCGGCAGTTCCTCGGTCTGCAGCATAAATATACGCGTATCGCACACTTCTTCCTGCTCGTCCAGCAGTTCAATCTGCACTTTTGTCTCTCTTCCGGCATACAATCCAAGAATCGGTATGCGATGACGTTTTTCTTCCGGAAATTCATATACAAAATTTGTCTCTTCCACATCACCAAAAACCGTTGTGCGCACGCGGTAATCCGTAATTGTCGAAAACATCACAAGAGCTGTCAGCGGAGCCTCATCAAAAGGGTCGATCACTGCCAGCATATTTTTAAATGTGTATTTGTCGCTTCTTAATTGCAATTCCAAAAACCAGTCTTTGGCCTGCGATGTCAGAGAGTACATTTTCTCTTCTCTGACATTTCCCTTATAAGCATTCTTGGGAAGTCTGCCAAATGTTTCTTCGTACTCTGCTGCTCCATGCGCCACCCATTCCTTGGGACGCAGTGTAACGGTTCCGCCCTCGCCGTGAAGCACGTTCTTTTTGTTCGCATTTTTTTGAATCTGCCACTCTTCCCTGCGTGCCTTCACTTCTTCTTTTAATCTGTCGGATATCCTCCTTTTCTCACCTACATCATAATGTAATCAAAAATCTGTTCAGCGCATTCCTTTGCGGTATATTTTTTCGTATCTGCAATCAATTCCGGCGCCAATGGTTCCTCGTAACCGGAATCCTTTCCCGTAAAATTCTTAATCTGCTTTTTATACAGTCCCTTCGGATCGCGCTCCATACAAGTCTGCAGATCCGTATTTACATACACTTCGACAAAATTTCCTTCTCCGACGCGCTCTCTTGCGACGCGGCGCATCTCACGAAATGGAGAAATAAACGAAACGAGCGTAATAATTCCGGCATCGCGGAACAACGCAGCGATTTCTCCAATCCTGCGGATATTTTCATTTCGGTCCTCATCGGAAAAACCAAGATTGCTGTTTAAGCCCATCCGCACATTATCTCCATCCAAAAGCATGGTTTTCTTTCCCATTGCATACAATCGTTTTTCCAGCGCATTTGCTATGGTAGATTTTCCTGCACCGGATAATCCACTCATCCAAATCGTAAAAGCTTTCTGCTTCATATGGTCTTCGCGCATTTTTCTACTGATTTCCATCGTATGCCACACGAGATTGTGTGTTACATCTTTTTTTACATTTCTTTCTGTTTCTTCCATCTTCTGTCAGCCACCCATTTCTTTTATCGAAATATTCTTTTTAAGATCGTTCGGAACGGATGTCTTACTTTGTTCTGGAACACCTTAAACTCTGTTTCAGTCTTTCGAAGCTCTGTCTTTAAATCTTTAATCTGATTTTTCTGTAAATCATTGGTTCTTTTCAAATCAATCATAAACTTTGAAAAAAACAAAATTACTTCTTCCAACATTCCTTCATTCTGTGGGGACCATTTTGGCAAATCTTTTATTTTATCGGAAAATAACGGACCTTCTTCCTTCATATATTTTTCTGCTACTCTATAATTTCCTTCTTCGTACTTTTTCAGAAATTGCTGCAATTCCTCTTTTGACAGCATTTCTGTCGTATCTTTCTCTATATAGGTCTTTGAAATTTCTTTCAGATATTTTCCCATATACGAAATTTCTTTTTCAGAGAATTCTGATTCCTGATTCAGAATTCTTTTAATTTCCGTTGTATTTTTATCCAGACGAAGATTCACATTTTCTTCCAGTTCCTGAAATTCTGATGTTACATCCATTCCGATTTCATGCATAAAATCATGAATAATAGAACCATCTCGCCAGCTCTCCGGTACAAACCGCCGCACAATCAGATTTTCTTTTCCGATCACTTTTGCAATTTCGTCCAGTTTTTTATCATACTGATATATCTTTTCGTTCTTTTCCTGTGTCATTTTAAAATACTGGTCACATGGCATTTCCGACACATGCGAAGTTCTCTGCTTCACACTCTGATTCCAACGGGATAATAAAAATTTATCCTGTCTGCGAAGATAAACGATCACTTTAATTTGATAATTTTGTTCATCTGCCTCCTTTTTCAAATCATAAAGCAAAGATTTTTTTCCATAACTAAGACAATACCAAATAGATTCATCTGTCAGAATTACATGATCATAGTTTTCAAACGCATCCCGAATCTGTTGTAATCCCTCTTTTAAATAAATGGTTTCTTTCTTTTTATCCCTCTCTCCCTTCTCATTTTGAACTTTCCCAACTAAAAAATGTGCATTTCTCCTTGCATTTACGCCAGGATACATATGTAAGGATTCAGGAAAAAAATATCCATGCTCTTGCAGAACATCCCAGTTTTCTTTCAGAAATTTCTGAATCGACGATGTTGCTGTTTTTGGTGTTCCTATATGTAAATACAGTGTTTTCATGTTTAAATCCTTTCCTGTTATAATCCTTTTTACACGTTTATCATATATTTTCTTCCTTGAATGAACCTTGAAAATATCATTTTTTCTTTCAATAATAGGAATTTTTTGGAAAATTAAATTTCTGATTGCAAGATTTTCCAGATTCGTTATAATAAATTTCAAATACAACAGATATGATTTACAAAATAAAGGGGATTCCAATTGAAAATTTTAGTAATTGAAGATTCTATCCGACTTGCGGATACCATTGCAGAAGCTTTACAAAATGAAAACTACGAGGTGTATACTGCTCATGATGGATTGACAGGCTATGAGCATGCCTCCACCGGCATCTACGATATGATTATTTTAGATCTGATGCTTCCTAAAATGAATGGATATGAAGTTCTTTCTTCTTTGCGCAAAGACGGACAAAATGTACCGGTGCTGATACTCTCTGCGAAAACAGAATTGGATGATAAAATTCAGGGATTTACAACCGGTGCGGATGATTATATGACCAAACCCTTTGAAATTCGTGAACTTCTTATGCGTATTCAGGCAATCAGCAGACGAAGCAACCATCAGGATACTTCACATCCTGTAGTAGGAAACCTTTCTTACGATCCTGCTACCTGTGAAATCTGCAATACCCAGACTGGAAAATCCGTTCAGATTTCCGGAAAAGAAATGCAGCTATTGGAATTTTTTATGAACAATTGTAATCAGGTTCTCGAAAAAAATCAGATTACTACCAAAATATGGGGATTTGATTCTAACGCCGAATACAACAATGTAGAAGTATATGTTTCCTTCCTGCGCCGCAAATTTCACCACTTACAAGTGAATGTAACAATTCGTGCGATCCGCGGTGTCGGTTATATTATGGAGGTTTCCGAATGATTAAATCTTTGCAAAAAAGAATTAGTACACTTTTTATTTTTCTGCTTACCATCATCTGGCTTGTTATTTTATTTCTTTTTATTAATAACTCATACCGGAATAACTTAAGTGATCTGCAGCAAACCGTTCGTGCAGCTCTCCACTATACGACATGGGATGCCTTCGTTATTTCCAATGGACAGACCTCGCCATCCGAACTTGATCATATTCCCTATTGCCTTTTTTCCATTGACGAATCCAATGAAATGGAAATCATGTTTGACACTTTTTCCGATGTATCTGATAAATTCCTTTTAAAACAGGGAAAAGCCCTTATTTCCAACAACAAAAAATATATCTTTTTCAAACGCTATGTTTCCGTAAATCATCTCCGCGCCAAAAAAGGACAATATTATGTTTTAATGCTCAGTGGAACACCGGCTCTAAAATCAACACTGCCAACCGTCTTTCTCTGTTTCATCCTCGCATTGCTTGGAATTATCGTATTTACCATTTCCTCCAAAGCACTCTCGCGATGGATGGTAAAACCCATTGAAAATACCATTTTATCCGAGAAAAAATTTATTTCCAATGCCAGTCATGAGCTGAAAACTCCACTCTCCGTCATCAGCGCCAATGCGGAACTTCTCTCTTCTGAAGTGGGCAGGGACAATAAACATCTGCTGTATATTCAGCAGGAAACTTCCCGGATGATCTCTCTTGTCCAGAAAATGCTTACGCTAACACGGCTGGATGCCCCGCAGATCCAGAATACCCATGCGGTTTTCCCTGTAGATGACGCACTACTCGACATTATCTATCCGATGGAAAGTGTTGCTTTTGAAAAACACATTGCGCTTTCCATTGATGTTCAGGAACAAATGAAAATGGATGGAAACGAGAGTCAGATTCAAAATCTCGCTTCCATCCTGTTAAATAACGCATTAAGCTATACCCCGGAAGGCGGAAATATCGAAATTCACGCCCATATCCATAACCGTAAATTTTATTTATCCGTGGAAAATACCGGCAATCCAATTCCGGAAGAAATCCGTGACCGCCTGTTTGAACGTTTTTTCCGCGCAGACGAATCACGCGCGGATAACGGTCATTTTGGGCTCGGTCTGTCCATTGCGCACTCTATTGTCACGAACCATTCCGGCAAAATTACCGTAGAACGGCAGGGGGACAAAAATGTATTTTCCGTTATGCTGCCTGTGACTTTCCACAAATAATTCAGCGCACCTGATTGCCCACAATGCGGTAATAAATTTTTGAAGTGATCCGAAATACCACATAATAGATAACCGCAAATGCAAGTACCGTTGTAACGAGACACCAGACAAACAACTGCCCGCTGTCCATAATCAACAGGGAAAGCACTCTGCGGATCAGTGGAAATGCCGCCACGACATGCAGTGCTGCCACCACGATCGGCAGAAAGAACACCATGCGGATCTGCGTCTCGATCGCTGACTTCACCTCGACATTGCTCATGCCCACCTGTTCCATGATCCGGTATCGCTCTTTGTCCTCGTACCCCTCCGATACCTGTTTGTAGAAAATAATCATCACTGTCACTGCCAGAAAGACGATGCCAAGGAAAATCCCAAGGAAGAAAAACCCTCCGTACAGTGCCAGCAGCTCCTTCCGGTTTACTGCCCTGCCGCGCACGCGCCTCCAGACAACGCCATATTTTTCCCCAGAGGAATAATTCTCCACGTTTCCGCTGCACGCGATCTTTTCTGTCTCCGTTCCGGTAATATTGATTCCAAGTACATTTTCATAGGCATACGCACTGACATTCTCTGTATTTGCCTCAGCGATCGCCAGTTTCTGCAACTTCTGCAGCGTCTGCATATGATCCACAACAATATAATAAACCCCGTCCATGAACGAAATAGCCCCTCCATTGCAGCGATTCTTACAGTATCCATTTTGCTGTACGGTAAACGTTTCTCCAAGAATCTGTATCTGATCTCCACGCAATGTTTTCGTAGACTGGAACCGTTTTTCCCGGTAGATAAGAATTTTTCCGGCTTCTACCTTTGGCACATCCGCCTCTGTCAGCGTGTGATCCATCCGAAGGAAATTATCCCGCGTCAGAAAATACAGGCTCGCATTTGTCGGTTTCTGCCCAATCGTAAGAGAATCTTTCTCCAACGTCATCGCAAAATTCAGAAACGAATAGCTCTCACTGTCCGTCACGTTTGTTCCCGTATCCTCTATAAACTGTATAATATCCGAACTCTGCTCCGATACATTTTCCTTCACCTCAGAATAGCCGGTCTGCACGTTGATCTCATACGGATAGAGCATGTTAATCTCATCATCAAGACCCGCAAACATACAGACCGTGGTAGACACCATGACCATCACCATCGTCGATAAAATACAGATGCTTGCCAGCCCCGCCGCATTCTGCTTCATCCGGTACATCATCGTCGATACCGCGATAAAATGCTTTTTTTGGTAATAAAATCCATGGGTTTTCCGCAGCAGCTTTAACACCGCAATACTGCCCGCCGTAAACAGCAGATATGTTCCAGCGATCACCAGAAGCACTGCCACAAAAAACAGGCTGATCACTTTCATTGGCTGCTCTGTCGTAATGGCAATTGCATATCCCGCACCAAGACATACTACTCCTAAAATTGCCATAAGCCACTTCGTTTTCGGCTCCTTTTCCCCCACACTGCTGCCCCGCAAAAGTTCCACCGGATTTGCCAGTTTCATCTGCATCAGATTGTAAAAAAGCGTCATCATATACAATATACCAAACACCAGCACGGTATTTTTCACGGCAGACGGCGGAACGGAAAATTCGATCGTCACCTGAATCCCCAGAATCCGGTAAATCAGCATAAGTGCCAGTTTGGAAAACAAAATTCCAGCAACAATGCCTCCAACGATCGAGACAAATGCGGTAAACACCGTCTCAATGGCAAGCACTTTTGCAATATGCCGCTTTTCCATCCCGAGAATATTGTAAATTCCCATCTCTTTTTTACGCCTTTTACTGATAAAGCTGTTTGTATAAAAAATATAGATATACGAGAAAACGCCTACCACAATCACACCAAACGACATGATTGTTGTAATATAATAGGCTCCGCGCATTTTTTCAAGCCCGGCACTGTTGTTGATAAACATCATAATGTAAAACATAAGCACCGTGATCATTCCCGCAACCATATAAGGAACATACAGTGATTTGTTATTTTTCAGGTTGTTTTTTGCCAGCCGTACATACAGATTATTCATAGTTCTCACCACCTGTCGTCAGAACGGTCAATGTTTCCGAAATTTTTGCATACAATTGTTCATTACTCATGCTTCCGCGGTACAATTGGTGGAAAACTTCTCCGTCCTTGATAAAAAGCACCCGGTTTGCATGGCTCGCCGCCTTGGTACTGTGCGTTACCATAAGAACCGTCTGCCCCTCCTTATTGATCTGCGAAAACAGCGTCAGCAGGCTGTCGGTTGCCTTGGAGTCCAAAGCTCCTGTCGGTTCATCCGCAAGGATCAGCTCCGGCTTTGTGATGATTGCCCGCGCCACCGCCGCACGCTGTTTTTGTCCACCGGACACCTCATACGGATACTTCTCCAGAATATCCACAATGCCAAGTTTCTGCGCAATTGGATAAAGCCACTCATTCATCTGCTTATAAGGCACATTTGAGAGCACCAGCGGCAGGAAAATATTGTCCTTCAGCGAAAAATTGTCAAGCAGATGAAAATCCTGAAACACAAAGCCAAGATGCTCCCGCCGAAATGCTGCAATTTCTTTTTCCCGCACCGTCACAAGGTTTTTCCCGTTCAGCAGTACTTCTCCCTCCGTCGGACGGTCAAGTGCCGCCAGAATATTCAAAAGTGTTGTCTTGCCCGATCCGGACTCGCCCATGATCGCGACATACTCGCCTTCCTCTACCGAGAACTGGATGTTTCGCAGTGCCTGCACCTGATTGCCACCAAATCTCGTCGTATAAACTTTTTTCAGATTATGCACTTCTAAAATTGTCATGATTTTTACTCCTTATAAACCTGTCCTTTTTTCTACTGTTTTTCATAAAAATAACTCTGTCCCTTTTTTACAATTTCAGAATAGCAAAAAACCGAAATGCAAGCCATTGATTTGTCTTACATTTCGGCTTTGTATCTTACATTTGTGTAAGATACCTGTTTTTACGTCCCGAGTATCCATGTTATTTGTCTCCCACGTCAAAACACTTAATCCCGGACATCCAAATTATTTCTTTCAAATACAATTGTCACATCCGTACCTTTTCCAATTTCGGATGTGATCATAATCCCATGCCCAAGCTTTTTGGTAATCTCCCGGCACAGATAAAGTCCGATTCCCGTCGAAGTTTTATCTGCCCGTCCGTTATACCCGGTATAACCTTTTTCAAAAATCCTTGGCAGATCCTCCTTCCGGATGCCGATTCCCTGATCAGAAATCACAAACTCACAGGTATTGTCGGCTTCATTCCGGTTTATATGTATTGTAACCGCGTGATTTTCGCCGCTGTACTTAATCGCATTGGACAAAATCTGCTCCACAACAAATTCCAGCCACTTTTCATCCGAGAGCACCATCTCCCGGCATTCCTCATAGTGAATGGCAATCTTTTTACGAATCATAATCGGCGCAAACCTCCGGATCGCAGTGCGCACCACCTGATCCGCTGAAACCATCTCAAGCACCAGATCATTCATACCGGAATTCATCCGCTGGTACTGAAGTGCCATATTGACATACTGGTTAATCCAGAATAATTCCTGCTGCATGTCATACAACACACTTTTTTCCATTCCCACTGTTTCATCCTCTGTCTGTTTTTGTTCTTCCCTCTGCAAAAGCAGACGCATCGCGGAGATCGGCGTTTTGATCTGATGCACCCACAGAGCATAATATTCTTCCATTTCCCGCTGCTGGTTCCTGTATGCTCCCTTTTCCTCCTGCCGCTTATTCTGCAGTTGTTCAAGCGCATCCATATACACTTCCTCCAGCGCATCCTCCGTATCTGAAAGTGCCTGCATGCCCTGCATATAATCCCGGATCTGCCTTTTTACTGTCCGCAGGCGATACCAGTACCGTATCCCGCAAAATACAGCGGACACCACAAGAAAAACAATTTCCAATCCCGCAAAATACCGGATATCTGCTGCGGATATGCCACAGAGGTAAAGCGTGAAAATATAGAAAATCATAATTCCTGCCACAAGTGCAAAACAGCCTTTGTATCTGTTTAAATACTGTTTGATGTATACCTTCAAGGTGTTCCCCTTTTCATGATCCATTTTTAATCTGATAACCGATCCCTTTTCGTGTTAAGATAAAATCCGTCAGCCCTATTGTTTCCAGTTTCCTTCGCAGCCGGTTCACATTGACCGACAATGTGTTTTCATCCACATACACATCACTTTCCCACAATGCCATCATCAGATTCTCCCTCGCTACAATTGCCCCCGGATTTTCAAGTAGCGTCTGCAAAATCTTCCGCTCATTTTTGCTTAACTCCAGTATCTGCTCTTCGTAGGTCAGTGTCCCATCCGACAGATTCAGCCACACCCCCTGATGCTCAAGCATATGGCTTTCCCCTGCAAATTCATAAGTCCGGCGCAGCATTGCCTGAATTTTCACCGTCAACACATTCAGATCAAAAGGTTTTGTGATGAAATCATCCCCTCCCATATTGATCGCCATCACCAGATTCATATTGTCATTCATCGAAGAGACAAATATAATCGGCAGCTTTGATACTTTCCGGATCTCCGTGCACCAGTAAAATCCATTGTGAAACGGAAGCCTTATATCCATCAGTACCAGATGCGGTTTCACCCGGGAAAATTCTTCCATCACACTATTAAAATCCGCTACTGCAAAGACTTCATAATTCCAGCTCTGTAAATGCTGCCGGATTGTTTTTGCAATCACTTCATCATCTTCCACAACTAATATCCGATACATATTTTTCCTTTCCTGTAAAACATTCCACTTATCCTTCCTTGACTTGCACCGTCTGCCCTTTCATGCTAAAATGAGCGCGTAAAAAGGAGTATAAATGCAAATGAAGGAGGAATTATCTATGAAACCATTGAACTGGGCAACCCTTGGCTGTGGTGTCATTGCAAACGAACTTGCCACTGCACTTGCCAGGCAAAACCGCCATCTGTATTCCGTCGCAAACCGCACACACGAAAAAGCAGTAGCATTCGCGGAAAAATACCAGATTTCCAAGGTATATGATCGCCTTGAAGATGTCTTTACCGATCCGGATGTAGACATTATCTACATCTCTACCCCACATAATACGCATATTCAATATCTGCGTCAAGCACTGGCAAACGGAAAGCATGTCCTCTGCGAAAAATCCATCACCTTAAATTCAAACGAACTGGATGAGGCCATTGCCCTTGCGGAAAAAAATCATGTCATTCTGGCGGAAGCCATGACCATTTTCCACATGCCGATCTACCGCAAACTTGCAGAGATCATAAGCTTCGGCACCCTTGGACCACTTCGTCTGATTCAGGTAAACTTCGGCAGCTATAAAGAATATGATATGAATAATCGCTTTTTTAACCGCAATCTGGCCGGAGGCGCTATGTTAGATATTGGCGTTTACGCCTTATCCCTGATCCGCTGGTTCTTTGTCGAAACTGCCGATCAGGTACTTTCACAGGTAAAATACGCACCAACCGGCGTGGATGAACAGGCAGGCATCCTTCTTATGAACCCAGCCGGCGAGATGGCAACCGTCACCTTATCGCTTCACGCAAAGCAGCCAAAGCGCGCAACCATCGCATTCGATAAGGGTTACATCGAGATCTTTGAATACCCAAGAGCTATGGAAGCAACCATTACTTACACCGGGGACGGACATAAAGAAACTATTTCCGCAGGAGAAACTGCAGATGCCTTAAGCTATGAAGTTGCTGACATGGAAGCCGCTGTATGCTCCGGCGATTTATCCACAATTGAATCACTTATGCATCTTAATTATTCACAGGATGTTATGCATATCATGACTGAAATTCGAAACAACTGGGGTATGAAATACCCGGAAGAAGAGTAATCTTACTTTAAACCAAAAT
>ERZ836877.6099-NODE-6099-length-10993-cov-4.297678_pt1 | contig 10993 bp, 18 predicted proteins | sample MGYA00519469_ERZ836877 | MGnify/ENA primary metagenome ERZ836877 (study PRJEB31850, sample SAMEA3708809) | human gut metagenome | biome: human gut; feature: human-associated habitat; material: faeces | place: China | collected 2014 ... | reverse complement strand
ATCAAACGACCATGAATAAATATCTTCAAGAGCTCAAAGACAAAGGACTGGTGCCTTTACGGCTCGACAACAACACGGTGCTTTGGGTTACACCCGACAAGGCCAATGAGAAGTACAAAACACGCTACCTCAAGAATGCCGAGAGGTCGCGGAGGATGGCATTGAATTTGGGGTGAACCCTAAAAAAAGTGGAGTGTCCTACCACTCCACGGGCGGCATCTGTTTACGCTGCGCTATCAACAGGCACCCATATACAAAAGGCCTTGGCCTTTTTGGGATATATTACCTTCCCATTTTTACGGATGTACTTGCAAAATACGAGTTTATACAGCTTACCGCCTTTGGACTTAAGAGATTCCATGAAAACACCTCCTTTCTTTGCGGCCTTGCGGCCAATTAACGTCTTGCATCCTACTGCAAGACAAAACCCGGTAGTAGGATACCGGGTCTTTTAGAACTTGTCTTTGGAATAATTTGAAAAGCCGATGTTATTCCTTCATCTCTTAAGTCCGCTACAAATATAAGTGCATTGAACTACACATGCAAGATGTATAAGAATTATCACCGTTTGATATATGGCGATATAGGTAAAATTTATTTTGCAGATTCGAAATGACAACCAAACAAATAAAGTCGGTAATAAAGAAATTTCCGCATAGTGAAGTCCGAGTGCCTTTCACTTACCATCATGACTATTTGCGTGGGAACTGCCCAGCTCTCGCCGGATGGTCGAGGGCAGATATAGCAAACTCTACCGTTAAATTCGACAATAAAGAACTTTATGCGCTTGCTCTTCTTCAGATAATAGATGAAACATATCCATGTGATATTGTCATCACTGCATTTACTGACGAAGATAGGGCTATTATCCGAGAATGTACAACGCTGGCAAAAGAAAGAGTGGCTTTTTATAATAGGAAGTTTGCAAATGTCAAATAATATTTTGCAGATTCGGAATGAATTCGTATATTTGCCTTTGCCAAAGACTCGCGGTAACGCGATTACAAGTACATACGAACGTTTTCTGAGACGTGTCCCTGTTGCACTTCTACTTCGCGTAGTCGTGGGTCTTTGGCGAGATTAGGGGGCGCGTCTCTCTTTTTATCATAGTGTATAACAAACTTGTGTTCAACATGCCAAAGACCAACACGAGTTGCAAAACGGGGAATAAAAGTACCCGTGCAACGCATCGCACCTGCTTTTACAGGTGTCATCTGAAAGCCAATCGTCCGATGTTCTCTTCGGACAAAGTCGATTACACCAACGTTATCCGCGCCACGTGCGAGGAGCATGCTTTAGGCTGTTTCCTTGCTCAGTTCCGCGTGCTCTATCCCGCGTATGCTGTCGTTGTCGGCACCATACTCGTAAGCCGGGTATTCCCCTCCAAGTCCAACCGTTAAAACAGGCCGCTATGGCACATCTTATCACCTTGTTGGCGTTCATCGCGCCGATTGCCGTGGTATTCGGCTGGGTGCTATCCAATCAGCACCGCGCAAAGGAGATTGGAAAATTGCTAACCTCAATATTCGAAAGCCATGAATGAGTTTACGGAAATCACGGTTAAATGCGTGTGGACGACGATAAAGGGGCGCATTTGGCGAGCCCAATACCGCCTGCGGTCAAAGGCTGTCCGGATACAATCCAAGGCCATCTACCGAGCATTGAAGAACGAGAACAAGCCCCGTATTTACCGGGTTGAAATACGATAGCTCATGGACACGCAATATTACACGACTACCACGTCCCCGGTGCTGACGTTCGAAGAGTATTATGATATTCCGAGCGAACATATAACGGGTCAGCGGACGCCATTCTCCCAGAGGGCCAGAACGCTGATGGAGGTAGACCTAAAGTTGATTTATCGGGCTATCCGCGAAGCCATTCAGAAGGATATGCGCGGTGACGAAGACAAGCGGGTCTATACGGTGGCCTACAAAATATACGACATCAAAGCGATCCATCACTACGAAGTCCACGAAGAACAAGGTGGTGACAGCTATATGGATATTTGCGAGACCTATTTCAAAGTAGACCGCGATACCATCGAAATCATCGAGGTCAAGGATATCGACGGTGGCATGCACGCCGGGCAGTTGCACCGGCTAAAAGAATACGGAGAACAAAACAACTTATAACCATGGGAATCTATAGCAAACTGCTGGAAATCCAGAGGAGCGTCAGGGCGTTGCTTCCGAATGCTGATGGAAATAATTACAAGTACATCAGCGGTTCGAAAGTACTTGGCATCGTCCGTCCCAAGATGGACGAACTCGGTGTGATCCTCAAAACGGAGGTTCTCGACATCACAAATATCCGTCAGGATTATACCGTAGGCCGGGATCAGCGACCTAAATCCGAAATCCTATCGAGTGTAAAGATGCGTTTCACTTGGATTGACGTGGAATCCGGAGAGAAGGATGTATGCGAATGGAGCGCCAACGGGCAGAATGATTGGGACAAAGGTGTAGGCTCGGCAATGACCTACGGGGAGCGTTATTTCATTCTCAAATACTTTCATATAGCCACTGATGAAGATGACGTAGACCGGCTGCCTCGGCATGAGGATGTCGGCCCGGCTTCCAAGCCTACGCTTACTGACGAATTGCTGACTTTGGACTTGTTCGAAGAGATAATCAAGGCTAAGGAAAACGCCAAAGGAGCCAATAAGCGATTCTCATTAGTCGGATTCTTGGAGTCCAAGTATATCGTCGATCAAGAAATGCTTCCGAAAGTCAATGTCAAAGTTACCGAATATTACAATTTAACGAGGGAAAATAAAGCATGAATCAGCAGATAACACTATTCGGAGATACGGCATCCATTGCCGATCTCGCGGGCAGGGCCATCAGCGCCGTCGTAAATGGCGACATCAGCCCTATCGAGGCGCATATCCAGATCAGCCGCATGGAGAATGCGATCAAGCAATTCAAGGACGATACGCAGGTGCGTGATATCACACTCCGCGAACTGTCTAAATATGGCAAATCGCACCAGTTCGGGGACTGCCGGCTGGAGGAGGCCGAATCGGGCGTAAAATACGACTATTCTATGTGCGGCGACAGCAAACTGCGAGATATGTATGAAACGCTTGAAGCTTTAAAAGTGGACATCAAAGAGCGGGAGATGATGCTGCGCAGTATGCCTGCATCGGGCTTGGCGGATCCGGAGACGGGGGAAGTGTTGTTCCCGCCCGCCAGGTCGAGCAAGACTATTATCAAGACTACTTTTAAAAAACCACTGCAATGAATGTATCCAATTCCGATATGCGCAGGGTGATTCGGGCGATTGATATGCTTCGTCCGCTCCCTGAACAATCCACGCGCGAGTGGGATGCCATCCGCAGGTTAAAAATATTCGCCAAAAAACAACAACGAAAATATGGTAAACAAGGTCATCATCATCGGGAATGTAGGTTCTGATCCCGAAGTTCGTGTATTGGACGGGGGCGCCAAGGTTGCCAGCCTGAGTGTGGCGACGACCGACCGTTACACCGACAGGCAAACAAAAACCGTAAAGGAGATAACGGAGTGGCATCATGTGGTGGCGTGGCGCAATACCGCGGATATCGTGGATAAATACGTGAAGAAGGGGGCGCAGATTTACGTCGAAGGTCGGTTGCGAACCCGCGACTATACCGACCGAGATAGCATCAAACGATACATCACGGAGATCATGGCCGATACGGTCAGGATTTTGGGGCGCAGGGAATCCCAGGCTTCATGCACCTCTACTACCTCCCAAATGCAATCTGACCCCGACGATCTTCCCTTCTAAGCCATGGATACATCTGAACTTAAAGAGATCGAGGAAATGCAGCTCTTCATTGAAGCAGAACCGCCTACTGAGCCGCAGGCAATTTCACAGCGCATGTCAGAACTGAGTGTGCGTATGGCGCGTAGCGGCTATCTCCTGTCGAAGGCGAAATACGAACAGGAGTTGGCGATGCTGAAAGCCTCCCGGCTGAAAGACCTGATACCTCTGGCGCCGAGTATCCAAAAAGAAATACTTCGGGCGTCCTGTGCCGAGGAGAACAAGGTCGTTAACATGCTCGACAGGATCAACCGCACGTGTGTCCATCAAGTAGACATACTACGTACGCAACTGAGTTTCGAGAAGGAGCAGATGCGCCAAATAGGCTATAACGCATGACAGATTTAGAACGGGAATACGACCGTGTTTTCAGCCTTTTTATACGTCATCGAGACTGTCCGGGTGGGCGAGGTTTCTGCATCACCTGCGGGGCGCCCATAGCGCCTGAAACATGCGATTGCGGGCACTATATAGACCGAGCTCACAGGTCTACGAGATGGGACGAAAGGAATTGTCACGCCCAATGCAGGGTTTGCAACAGGCATTCTGCTGGTCGCATTGGAGTTTACCGCCAAGTACTGATCCGAAAATACGGACTTGCAGTCGTTGAAGAACTTGAACGCAGTAAGCACAGCGTATTCAAAATGTCGAGGTCGGAGATGTCCGATAAGATCAATTATTACAAACGATTAATTCGCAATGTGTAACACTTCAAATAACAGTTGGATTAAGATGTACCGCAGCTTCCTCGATTGGGAGTGGTATCCGGATACGAACTGCGTACGGCTGGCATTGCATTTCATTTTGAAGGCAAATTACCGGGCCAAGAAGTGGAAGGGTTTAATCATTGACCGCGGACAATTGGTAACCAGCAGAGGACAGCTGTCCGAAGAGACAGGACTTTCGGAGATGCAAATACGCACCGCAATAGACAAGCTGGATAATTGCGGGTTTATAACCAAGTCGGGAACACGCAAATATACTATCATAACTGTCTGTAATTATGACTTATACCAACAAGCACAGGATGGTTTTGATAATGGTTGTCAACCAACAGATAACCAACAAACAACCAGCAAACAACCAACAGATAACCAACAAATAACCACAACTAAAGAATATAAGAAAGAATGAATAGAAGAATATACACACACACTGGTAGATACTAAAAAGGGGGTTGTAGGGGGAAAAGAGACGGAGGCCGTGGAACTCATAGAATGGATCGCCACGAACGCGCCATGTATTGCTTCGATGCCCGAGCCCATAACTGCAGCACAGGCCGTGTGGCTGTTGCAGGACTACAACGTGAAAGATATTCGCCGATTGATAGCTACCATGCAAAGCAAGCAGGCATACCTCAAACACACGAATGCCTATACGGCTTTTGTCAGTTACGCAAAACTCGACAAGGCGCTTAAGGATGGCGGGCCGCCAAGTGTGCAATCCGGGGAAAAGTATTACACACGGGATGAAGCAATGGCCTACATTCGATTCCGTCGTTTGGGCGGCTCTCTTAAAGATAATTTCACTCTTGAGCGTGTGAATGGGGTGTATTTGTGGCGCTTGAAAGCCCCAGTCCCCTCAGTTAACCTTTAACGAATAAAAGATGGATAACAATCAAATAATGAGTTGTCAAGAAGAGTATATTTCTCGGATAAAACATGAGCTTTTGGGATTTTTTACCACGGATCAAGTATGCCGTATTGTTGAATCCCTCTTACTTGTTTGCTCAGATTATCGTATTGAAAAACATTCAACCTCTATAGTTTCGTATCAACCGGAATGTATTTCCGAAGCACAATTTGTCGTTCAGAATTTTTTAGTTGCCAAGTCGGTCGAAGGATTCAGTCCTCGTTCAATAGCGTATTACCATCAAATTTTAAAGCAGTTTTTCGCCTCGACGACCACCCAGTTTCCGAATCAATCACTTAAATGCATCAGTTCGGATGTTGTGCGGTGGTATTTGGCCATGCGTAGTGTTTTGGGCAAAGTCAGTAAAGTGACACTGAATAATGAACGACGTGTATTATCGTCTTTTTTTTCATGGGCATCATCAGAGGGATATGTTCAGGTCAATCCGATGCTTAAAATAAAATCTATTCGAGTTGATAAACGAGTAAAGGAACCCTTTACGGATGACGATATGGAAGCTATCCGGGGTTCTGTCAGAAATAATTTTGAACATGCTCTGGTAGAACTTCTTTATTCAACAGGGATTCGCTGTTCGGAGTTGGTTCAAATACGCATTAGGGATATAGATTTTCAGAATATGCAAATGAAGGTTTTGGGGAAGGGCGGTAAAGAACGCTATGTGTATTTAAATGCCAAAGCGAAACGGGCCGTTCTGGCACATATGTCACATGGTCACGTAGATTGTTACCTTTTTCCTGCATCTCGGTCATCGAATCATATATCCACATCTTATGTTCGGCAGGTTCTGCATGATATAGGGAAGCGGGCCGGTGTCTCAGACGTACATCCGCATCGTTTCAGGCGGACTACCGCATCCATGGCTTTGAGTCGCGGAATGCCGATAGATCAAGTACAAAAATTATTAGGTCATTCGAACATTGAAACAACGACGTTGTATGCTATTACGGATGTTGAAAATGTGAAATCAAGCCATAAAAAGTATTTGAATTGATGAAACAGCTATGTGACATATTGGGAGCCGAAACCGTAGATTCTATTCCATATCGCCTAAATGAAGTTCTTTTTTACGGCGATTCCGACCGGGATCCTATTTACCGGGCTATATGTGATATGTATGCGAATGATTTAAGCTATGATTGGTTTTATGATTTTTATCAGAGCTTGTACGCACAACGCAAGGATTTGAAACAGGACTTTACGCCAAAATCTATTTCGGATGTCCTGTTGCGTATATCTTCGTCAGATTCAGCCAAAATCACCTATGAGCCCTCTGCCGGCACCGGGTCTCTGTTGATACGTCATTGGTGGAGATCGCGTAACAATTATTCGCTATTTAATTACAGTCCTATTGATCACATTTACATTTGTTCTGAAAAATCAAGTCGCAGCATTCCTTTTTTATTATTCAATCTCAGCGTTCGTGGTATTCAAGGTGTTGTATTTCATGAAGATACTTTAACAGAAGAGTGCTCGTCCATATACTTAGTAGCAAACATATTAAATAATCCCCTTTGTTTTTCACAAATAATTCGATTGAAAGATGAAAAAAACGAATATAAAATACTCTCCACAAGAGGAGGCGATGCTCAAGGAACTTTATTCTGACATGCAGAATTCCAATATATCTATTCTGCTCGGTCGTTCTGTGAATTCCATTGCTAACAAAGCATCTCGTTTGGGATTGAACAAGTCTAAATTGCATCTTCATAAAATAGCTGCTATGCCCAATAAAGGTAAATATAAATCAGGTCATGTGCCTCATAATAAAGGACGTCGCCAGCGGGACTGGATGAGCATGGCGGCTTTGTCTAAATGCACAGCAGCGCGTGTGCATCGACGTAAAAATACCCAAGGATATTTGGCTAAAGGTGTTCTGATTAAAAGAATAGACGGAAAGCTACGTAATGTGGCTCGCCATATCTGGGAGATTACTTTCGGGGCAATACCCGATGGTTATGTTGTGCATCATCTCGACGGCAATCTGCGAAATGTGAGCATAGAAAATTTAGAGTTACGTCGTAGGGGATGGAACTTAGGATACGACAGCGTAGCCGTAAAACAAAGTATTGCTTCTCGTCGTGCAAAGGCTCAACGCTGTAACTACCAAGGTAAATCAATAACAGAATGCCGATCTTATGATACAGATTGCATGCCTAATCCCATGGAGTTTATTATAAAACAGCAAAAATTATGACAGACCAAGTAACGAGCATCGAGCAGTCGAAGCGGCTGATCGAGTTGGGAGTGCCCGCAGATAAGGCGAGCATGGTATGGGAATGGGGATGGGTTTGTGGTACAGTGGACGAAGAAAACTATGAGCTCAAAATTTGGCAGGAGTGTAAGCTGGATAAGATTCTGGCCTATCAAGAATTTCCCGAATCTTTTATCCCCGCCTTTACTGTCGCCGACCTGCTGGCGGTGTTGCCGAAAGTCATGGAGGATGATGAGGGTGTTCCGTTCTACCTTAACATCCAATACAACCGCAAAGAATATTCAGAGATCAAATATAAGGGCGTATATGGCATCCTATGGAGTTGCTTCGGGGCGTCGCTCTTGAATAATCTTGTCGAAGCAGTTGATGGAGTGGTAACTAACGGATATGAATTAACCCTATGAAACTGCCTATCGAGGTTCACAACAAATTGATCCCGTTCAAGGGATTCAGTTGGGTAACATGGCTTGCATTCGCATTCACCCGCAAGCCGAAAGACCGACATTTGGACGAGACTACGCGCCGCCATGAAGGAATCCACTGCGCCCAGCAGATCGAACTGGCCGTGCTGTTCGCTGCAATCCTCCTGCCACTCGCCATAAGCTGCTCTTTCGCTTGGTGGGGCTGGGCGCTTACGGTGGTCGGCATTCTCTTCGCCGGATGGATTTGCTACGGCATTTCGTGGCTGATCGAAGTGATTATCCCGCCTTATCCGGGCGCGTACTACTACACCTGCTTCGAGACAGAGGCATACAACCACGAGGATGATCCGAACTACTTGAAACGGCGCATACCGTTCTGGGGCTGGATCTCCTGTATACCTAATCGGAAAGTTAAACACAAAAAAACTAATTTATGAATACAGAAACGATGTTTTCATCTAAGACCGATTTATGGGCTACACCACAGGATTTCTATGATAAACTCAATAGTGAATTTAATTTTACACTTGATCCTTGCGCCACCCCGCATAATGCTAAGTGTGTTAAATTCTACACCAAAGAGCAGGACGGGCTCCGACAAGATTGGGGCGGGAATACTGTTTTTTGCAATCCGCCATACGGTCGGGATATATACGCATGGGTTCGTAAATGCTGCATGGAGGCACAAAAAATTAACACAATAGTTGTAATGTTGATTCCGGCGCGTACAGATACTCGATATTTTCACGAATTTATTTACCACAAAGCACGGGAAATTAGATTTATAAAGGGGAGGCTAAAATTCGGGGGCCAAAAAAATAGTGCTCCGTTCCCGTCAATGGTGGTTGTATTTTAATCCATAAACTGTTTTAAAATTTAAGCACAAAGATAACCAACCATGAAAACAATTTATCTCTGGGTTCCAGGCAAAGGCTGGACACCCTTTCAGTACAATGAACTTTCTGAATTATCCTCCGAATTTGAGGCGCGCAATATCAAACTGGGCGACGGGTGCGAACTGGGCGACGGGTGCAAACTGGGCGACGGGTGCGAACTGGGCGACGGGTGCGAACTGGGCTACGGGTGCGAACTGGGCGACGGGTGCAAACTGGGCGACGGGTGCGAACTGGGCGACGGGTGCGAACTGGGCTACGGGTGCAAACTGGGCGACAGGTGCGAACTGGGCTACGGGTGCGAACTGGGCGACGGGTGCAATGTTCCGAAATCGCTATTTATCAGCGCATCTCGTCATACAGTATCCTATTGGGGTGAGGATGTTATTCAAATAGGCTGCAAACGCTACACCATTTCCGAGTGGCAGAAGCATTTCCGAAAAATTGGCGAGGCCGAAGGCTATAGTCCCGAGCAGATGGAGGAATACAAAGGGTATATAGACCTGATCGCCACCATGCACAAGACGTGGAAGGTTGAGAAGGTAAAGGACAAATAACAGCACGAGGTGTGTAGCTCAAAGGTAGAGCGGTGCAGGGATGCGAAATAGAAGCACAGAGGTTGAAAGACCTTGCATTTCCGGGCGCAGGTTGCAGGTTCGAATCCTGCCGCACTTCCAAGATAGCCACCGCATAGGTGAGGGGTTTGATTGCTGGCACTAACCCCGCCGCAAGGCAAAAGCAATTTCTGTGTTCTTTGACACATTGATACACGAGAACCATCCGAGCGGATGTAAAACCCGGCGAGCGACTTGGCGCAGAAGGGCTGGCAACAGATAAATACCAATGAACGAGCGATGACCCGGAGTAATCCGGAGAGCCGTATTGATTATTACGCCTGGTGTGGCTTGACTGCCTATCCAGGCTCTATGGCAGACCTTGCGCACCGTTCTTTCAGCAGTGGGTTATTTCATTTTAGGCGTGAGGTCTGCATCTTGCCCGCGTGCGTTTTTCGGTGGCGCAGTTTTGAAATGGAGTTTAAAGTTACAGTGCGCGCGGGCTTATTTGCAACACCTTAAAACAATTATACTATGGAGAAGAACACTTTGAGGAAGAGGAGATTTCTATGCTTCGACCTGACGCCCAGGTGGAAAATGTGAAAACGGATCGAAGACCTGGAGGTGCGGCTTGCTACATGCCTTTGCGAGCGCAATGAAGCGGATGGACGCCTTATCGAGCGGGAACACGAGGTATTGGCGCTCACTCAAGCACGTGATACCCTGTACAAGCGCATCGACGAACTGGAAGGCAGGCTCAGGAAATTCGACCGTACCCGTGGGAAAAGCGGCAAATACATCAAAGGCCATGAAACACGATCCTCAAAATAAAATTCTGGCCTATCTCAAGGCCGGCGGCAGGCTGACTGTTCGCAAGGCTGAGAGGCTGTACCACACAACGGAGCTGCGCCGGATCATCAGTCGGCTCCGGAAAATGGGATATTCCATTTGCTCGAACAAACAGAGGGCCGTTACGGAAGACGGACGGCCGACACAGTTTAACGAGTACTATATGCCACAGGTAGCGGATTCCTGCCAATAATCCGCAAATCGCATTTTAAGTTTGGTATTTGCCATTGGCCTGCTGTGAAGCACGCGGATGGTGTGCCGTCGGCATTAAAGCCCTACGCGGTGGCGTGGGTGAGTGGAGATGTCGGCGGCATTTATTGAGCTATGGTGTAATGGTTAACACACCGCCCTTTGGAGGCGGTACTCCCGGTTCGAATCCGGGTAGCTCAACGGGGTTCTAGCCCTAATGTTGTGAGTTTGATCGGGCGCTTGGGCGTCTGTCACAACGGAAGCTGACAGAGGGTATATCCCTCGACAATCCGAGGCTGCGTGAAGGAAGTAGCAAGGCCGAGGCGGGCTAAGCCCACGAAACGGGAGATAAAGAACGCAAATCGGCGGCGCGAAGCACAGTAACGCCGCCACCGCGGGGGCAGTAAGAAG
>ERZ836877.6097-NODE-6097-length-10995-cov-3.020567_pt1 | contig 10995 bp, 11 predicted proteins | sample MGYA00519469_ERZ836877 | MGnify/ENA primary metagenome ERZ836877 (study PRJEB31850, sample SAMEA3708809) | human gut metagenome | biome: human gut; feature: human-associated habitat; material: faeces | place: China | collected 2014 ... | reverse complement strand
AGATAAATATCCTTTACTATATAGTAGTATTGACTACTTTATTGGTTATGCTGAAGTAGCTATTAGTTATTTGAGTGAAGTTAATAAAACTATAAAAAGTAGTAGTAAAGATAATTTAACTATCTGTCATAAGAGAGTTCATCTAAATGATGATTTAAATAGCTTTTATAATCCGTTATCTCTTATTATAGATTATAAAGTAAGAGATATAAGTGAGTATTTAAAAGATCTATTTTTCTATGGCTATCAAGATGAACAAATAAAAAAACTATTACTTAGTGTAAATAGTTCCTATCAAAGACATTTATTAATGGCTAGAGTATTGTTTCCAAGTTTTTATTTTGATTGCTATGAAGATATTATCAATGGAATAGAAAATGAAGATAGAATAATTACTATTTTAGACAAAATAAAAGACTATGAAGATTTCTTATTTTATCTTTATAATCTTTTAAGAGAAAGTGGCTTTTTAATTCAAATAGACTTTTTAGAAAATCTTAATTTTTCTCATTAATATTTCTAACTTCTTTAACTTCTTCTATTTCGTTCATTATCATTTGTTCAATCCCATCTTTTAAAGTGACGTCTAAGAAGTCACAATCAGCACAAGCTCCTCCTAAACTGACATAGACAATACCATCTTTATAACTTACAAAGTCAAGAGTTCCCCCATCACTTACTAGAAAGGGACGTAACTCATCTATGATTTCTCTTACTTTAGCTTCTATTTGTTCATCGTTCATTTTTTCTCACCAAGAACATTATAAATAAATTTTTTCTTTTCGTAAAGGGAAAAATATGCTATAATCTATTTGTGGTGAGAAGTGATGCATGAAAAGTACAAGATAGGTTCTGTTGTACTGGGTTATGTCACTGGTATTAAAGAGTATGGAATTTTTGTTCAGCTAGATAATAATACAAGCGGTTTAATTCATATTTCAGAAATCTCTAACAAATATATAGAAAATGTTAATGATTATGCTACTATTGGTGAACTAATAAGAGTAAGAATAGTAAGAGAAGAAAAAGATAATCATTACTCCTTAAGTACTATTGATCTTGATTATCGTATTACTAAAAATAGGGGAAGCGAGATAAAAGAAACACCATCAGGATTTAAAAATTTAGCTATTTTTCTAGAAAAATCACTAAAAGAGAAAAAAATATAATAAAAATCAGAAAAAGTGTTGACATTCGTTAAATAAATTGGTATATTTAATTTCGTCAAGTGGTTACTTGGGCGATTAGCTCAGTTGGTTAGAGCACCTGCCTTACAAGCAGGGGGTCATAGGTTCGAGTCCTATATCGCCCACCATTAAGATGCCGAAATAGCTCAATAGGTAGAGCAACTGATTTGTAATCAGTAGGTTCCGGGTTCGATTCCTGGTTTCGGCACCATTTTATTATTTATAGTCGGAGAGGTAGCGAAGTGGCTAAACGCGACAGACTGTAAATCTGTTCCTTCGGGTTCGATGGTTCGAATCCATCTCTCTCCACCATCTTAGTTATTGCCTCGTAGCCAAGTGGTAAGGCATCAGACTTTGACTCTGACATGCGTTAGTTCGAATCTAACCGAGGCAACCATTTTTAAATATTTGATCCGCTAGCTCAGTCGGTAGAGCATTTGACTTTTAATCAAAGGGTCATGAGTTCGAATCTCATGCGGGTCACCATGATGTGCCTGAGTGGCGGAATTGGTAGACGCACAGGACTTAAAATCCTGCGAAGGTCATACTTCGTGCCGGTTCAAGTCCGGCCTTAGGCACCACTTATTTGGAGGAATACCCAAGTCTGGTTGAAGGGACCGGTCTTGAAAACCGGGAGGTCGCGCAAGCGGCGCAGGGGTTCGAATCCCTTTTCCTCCGCCACTTAAATTTATATATTAATATCGCGGGATGGAGCAGTTGGTAGCTCGTTGGGCTCATAACCCAGAGGTCGGAGGTTCGAGTCCTCCTCCCGCAACCATAATGGTTCCGTGGTGCAGCTGGTTAACACGTCTGCCTGTCACGCAGAAGATCGCGGGTTCGAGCCCCGTCGGAACCGCCATTATTTGGTTTCATAGCTCAGTCGGTAGAGCAAAGGACTGAAAATCCTTGTGTCGGTGGTTCGATTCCACCTGGAACCACCATTCGAGAATTTAAATTATAAATATAAAAGATACTCTTGGTATCTTATTTTTTTTGTCAAATTGTGTCACCTTTCAAAGATTATTTACCTATAAGTACTATCTCTTGTTATAATTAAAATGGAAGGTGATGATAATAATGTTTAATGAAAAAGTAGTTTTAGTAACTGGAGGTACTAGAGGAATTGGTTACACTACTGTAGAAGAATTTCTAAAAGAAGGAGCAAGAGTAATATTTTTCGGATCACGTGAAGAAAGTGTTACAAAAGCAATTAATTCTTTAAAAGAAAAAAATAATGAATATAAAGTAGAAGGATATTTTACTGATTTAGCTAATCTAGAAGAAATGGAAAAAGTAGCTAAAGAAATAGCTACTAAGTATGGTAAAATTGATATTTTAGTAAATAATGCTGGAGTATCATCAAGTACACCTATAACAAGCTATACAGAAGAAGAATGCGATAAGATTATTAATCTTAATATAAAAGGTGTATTTGATACTTCTAAAGCAGTTATTCCATATATGACAGGAGATAATCCATCAATTGTAAATGTCAGCTCTATGGTAAGCTTTTATGGTCAATCTAGTGGCTGTCTATATCCAACTAGTAAGTTTGCTGTTAACGGTTTAACTAAGAGTTTAGCAAGAGAGTTAGGTAAAAAGAAAATAAGAGTAAATGCTGTAGCACCTGGTATAACTAATACTGATATGGTTAAAAATTTACCAGATGAAATGATTAAACCATTAATTGCTATGATACCACTAGGAAGAATAGGTGACCCTAAAGATATAGCTAATGCCATACTATTCTTAGCAAGTGATAAAGCAAGCTATGTAACAGGAACTATTCTTCAAGTAGACGGAGCAATGATGTGTTAAAAAGTAAAGACTTTTTCATATTTTCTTGAATTATAATATATAAAGGAAAAGAGTTAGAATGATTATTTAATAATTTATAAAGGTTAGTTATACTAGATACTTTATTAAAGAAATAATTCTTACCTTTTCTTTTTATTATGACTTTATCTTTATTGTCACTTGTAATTAGATAACTAGGATAACTAGTATTCTTTAAATGTTTATAAACAGTACCATCACTAGTTTCAAAAGAAAAATTTAAATTGCTATACTTTTGTATTTCTACTAAAATTAAATCAATAAATAGATTAGTCTTATCCTCTAACCTAGAAATAGTTAAGATAAGTTCTTTTTGATAATTCTTAAATATCTCTAATGTCTCTTTAAGAGTATATAGATTCTGATTCATCTTTTTTATCTCTTTAAAGGTTAAATTAGTAAGAGAAATATCTGTTTTACTAGGTAATACGATAACAATATTATCGCTAGTAAGAGCAAGTTTAAGTCTAAAGCCAGTAATAAATTTATTAGTTAAAAGAAGATTCTCATTAGCATCTATCATGTCATCAATAATTAATTTCATTAAGCCTCCTTATAATATTTTATGCTTTTTCATCTTCAAAAAGTCCTAAAAATGTGATATAATATCAGGCAGAAGAAGAGGTGGTAGTTGTGGCATTAAATGATGTTAGAGGGATAGGACCAAGGTCTTTAGTCCTTTTAAATAAAATAGGGATTACCACAGTAGATGATTTGGTAACCCATTATCCATTTCGTTATGATATTTTGAAAAGAGGATCACTTACTGATACAGTAGATGGTGATCATATTATTATAGATGGAAGAATAGAAAGTAGTCCAATCTTAGTTAGGTTTAAAGCAGGACTTAATAAAATGAACTTTAGATTAGTTACTTCATCAGGAGTAGTTGGTATATCTATATTTAATAGAGCATTTCTAAAAAGTCATTTAGCAGTAGGTACTGGTGTTACAGTAATAGGTAAATTTGATAAGAGAAAGAATGTTATTACAGCATCTGATATAAAATTAGAGACATTATCAGCGAAGATTAAGATAGAACCAGTTTATCATTTAACTAGTGGTCTTACTAATAAAAATATGTCTACTTATATAAATATGGCTTTACTAGGTAATTATAAAGAAATAACAGATTTTATCCCTTTAGAGTATCAAGAAAAGTATAATTTTGTTAATAAAAGAACGGCTTTAAATATAGTCCATAATCCACCTTCTCTTGAAAAGTTAGAGGAAGCGAAGAATAGACTTAAGTATGAAGAGTTATTTTCTTTTATGTTTAAGATTAACTATTTAAAAATGGAAAATAAGAATAAAAATTCTGGTATAAAAAAAGAAATAGATACTAAGAAAGTAGAAGACTTTATTAAAACACTTCCTTTTGAACTCACAACTGATCAGGAAAAAGCGGTTTCTGATATTGTAAAAGACTTAGCTAGTGAAGGAAAGATGAATAGATTATTACAAGGTGATGTTGGTAGTGGTAAGACAATTGTTTCTTTTCTTGCTATCTATGCTAACTATCTAGCGGGATATCAGAGTGCTTTAATGGCACCTACTGAGATACTTGCTACCCAGCATTATAATAATATGAAAGATATCTTTAAAGATACTGATATAAATATTGCCTTATTAACAGGATCAACCAGTAAGAAGGATAAAGATAAGATTTTAACAAGCCTTGCTAATAATGATATAGATGTAATTATTGGGACTCATTCTTTAATTCAAGAAGAAGTAGAGTATAACAATCTAGGATTAGTTATTACTGATGAGCAACATAGATTTGGTGTCAATCAACGAGCTAATTTAGAAAATAAGGGTAAGAAACCAGATACCTTATATATGAGTGCTACTCCCATACCTAGAACTTATGCTTTAACTATCTTTGGTGATATGGATGTATCTACTATTAAGACAAGACCAAAGGGTAGAAAGAAGATTCATACAGTGCTAAAGAATGAGGCTGAAATGAAAGATGTTTTAGCCATGATGTATGAAGAGTTAAAACAAGATCATCAGATATATGTAATAGCACCTTTGATAGAAGAAAGTGAAAATAGTGATTTAACTAATGTTAATGAACTTAAAGATAAATTAACAGTCGCTTTTGGTAGTAAATATAAGATAGGACTAGTTCATGGTAAGATGGCTACAGCAGCTAAAGATAAAGTTATGAATGACTTTCTTCTTAATAAGTGTCAAATACTAATTAGTACAACTGTTATTGAAGTAGGAGTAGATGTTCCTAATGCTACTATGATGGTTATCTTTGATGCTAATAGATTTGGACTTTCAACTCTTCATCAGTTAAGAGGAAGAGTAGGAAGGAATGATTTACAGTCACATTGTGTTTTAATAAGTAATCAAGATACTGAAAGACTTCATATTATGGAAAAGACTACTGATGGGTTTGAAATAAGTGAAGAAGACTTTAAACTAAGAGGTCATGGTGATTTATTTGGTACTAAACAAAGTGGTGATATGTCTTTTAAAATAGCTAATATAAAGAATGATTATTCTATTCTTTTAAGAGCAAGAGAAGATTCTTATCAGTATTTGTTAAAAAAGACAGAAGAAGAAAAACAATTAAAGATGAAAATTATTGAATCAATTATACATAGTTAAGTGTAAAGAAGTGGAAAGTTTCGGAAATAAAATTGACATCTTAGAATTTTTTAGTTATTATTAAGTTACATGATAGGTAGCTTTTACTATTTATCATGAAGTATAATCTACTGTTTTTTGTGTAGATATACTTACCGAAACCCCCTGAAGAGAGAGATGAATTAGTATCTCTCTCATTTTTTGTAGTAAAATAAAAGCTTTGCGAAGATTTAATACCATATTAAAAAGTGACTAGGCGAAAATTAGGCGAAATTAAGTTTTTGAACTATAATAATATGTTATAATATTATTTAACTATTTTGGGGGTGTTTTAATGTATAAGTTTATAAATATAATAAGTGCACTAATAAGACAATTCTTATTGCCAAATCCATATATAAATTTATTTAGTCAAGAAGTATACGCTGATTTATTCAATATAATAATAGGGGGAATAATTTTACATAAGTTATCATTTTGGCTAACTGGAATGGCATATACAAGAGGTATTAATGAGCCAGCAGAAGGAAGCATTGGATATTTATTTAGCTATATAATACTAACTTTATTAATTACGTTTCTAAGTAAAATAATAAGTAATATTTGGATAATGGTTTGTGTGTTTTTAATTATTTATATTTTGCTTTGTATTGTTGTAAGCAAAACTTTTAACAGACATAATTATTTTTAATGAATTTAATAAGAATAGCAGACAGATACTCTAAAAAGTGCTATACTTATAATAGCGATTGATACTATTATTATAGTATCTTTTTTGTTAGGAGGAATGTTATGAAGTATAGTAAAACAATTTTAGAAAGTTATGCACAACCTATAAGTAATACAGAGAAAGAACAATGTGAACATGCAATTGATATGGTAAAAGACGCTTTAGTAGAATACGGATATAAAATAAGCAATACAAGGAAAAATTATAGTTCTGAAGGCTATGCATTTTACTATGAACTTAGAGAGTCTGATTATAGTAGTACAGTCACGGTATTAGTGCAAGGGTCTTATGCAAATAATACAAACATAAAAAGATATAGTGATGTCGATGTTTCTGTTATTTTAAAACCTATTATTCCTATCTCACTAGAAAAGTCATTTAATAGTTTTAAAACAAAAATATATAATGCTTTATGTAGAAAATTTGGTTCTGATGTAGTTAGAAAAAATAAATCTATTAACGTTAAAGGAAATACTTATAGAAAAAGTATTGATGTAGTTCCAGCTTATTCAGTAGGTTCAAATATAGAAGATGGTATTCAGTTTTTAACAGACAAAGGAGAAAAAATAGTTAATTATCCACTTAAACAAATAAAAAATGAAAATTCAAAAAATAGTAAAACAAACTATATGTTTAAAAAATATGTGCGTATATTAAAAAATATTAAGGAAGATATGGAAGAGTCTTATATTCAATCAGCTAAAGAAGTAGGTTCATTTCAAGTTGAGTCATTGTTATGGAATTTAGACGATAGTGTATTTACCAAATATTTAACATTAGGGTATGGTGTAGAAGAAATATTAGATAGTTTGAAAACAAAAAAGTATTTATTAGATTATTATTATGAGTCTAATGGGATAAAAAAGTTGTGTCCAAATTCATCAATGAAAATTTTATAGATGACTTAATTGAATATTTCAAGTACGAGGGATAGATTATGAGAGAAACATTAAAAGGTTATGGTAAATATTTTCTAGGTTTAGCTATATTAATTTATGCAATATTATCTATTGTTTTAAAAAATAAGTCTATTTTAGATAATCTTGATTTAACCATTACTATTACTTTAATACTAGCTACTATATATTCAGAGTGGTTATGGAAATATAATCCATTAGAAAAAACTCCAAAAATATATGGAGAATATAAAATGATTTTTATTTCAACTTATGACAATTCTAAAAGAACTATGAATGTTAAAATAAAACAAAATTTATTTTCAAATAGAATATATATGAACACGAAAGAAAGTAGAAGCGAGTCTATATCCTCAAGTATTATTACTAAAAAAGACAACTGCGAATTATTATATACATATCAAAACATTCCGAATGCAACTGAAAGAAATCATAGTGAGATACATTTTGGTACGTGTACTTTTAGCATAATAGATAATAAAATTATATCTGGGAGTTACTATACTGATAGAAAAACAACTGGTGAAATAAAAAATATTAAGAAAATAAAATAGCATTTATTTAAAATCTGGGACACTTTTAATAAATATAATATATTTTATTAAGAAAAAAGTTTTCGTTAATCTGGAATATGCTAGATTAAATGTGGGAACTTCTTTTATTTTGCTTACAGACTACTTACAATTAAAAGTTATATTAATAATTGATATAAACCACATTTCTTGGACAAAGTAGAAACGAGGTTTTTATATGTCTAAATTAAGTTATGATGAAAAAATACAATTATATCAAGATAGAAAAAATGGAATGAGTAAATTATCATTATCAAAGAAATATAATATATGCATTCACGGAATTCAATATTTATGTTGTTTAATTGACATACATGGTTATGATATCTTAAGAACAAGTAGTAACAAATGTTATAGCAAATTTATAAAACAGGATGCAATAGATAGAGTGTTAAATAATAATGAATCTATTTGGAGTGTTTCACTAGATATTGGACACCTGGAGATGGAATGTTACATAACTGGATTAAAAAATATAAGGAAAACGGTTATAATATAGTTGAACGAAAGCGAGGTCGTCCAACTATGAATAAAGTAACAGAGAAAAAAGAAAACGAAACAGATAAAGAAAAAATTAAAAAAATTAGAAGAAGAAAATGAATATTTGAAAGCCGAGCTAGAATACTCAAAAAAATTGAGAGCCGTTGTTCAAACAAGGAAGAATCAACAACAGAAGAAAAAGTAAATGTTGTAAGTGAACTTCGGCTAAAATATGATTTAAAGATTCTTCTTAAAATATCTGATTTAGCTAGATCAACTTATTATTATACTTTAAGTAAAACTAATAAAGATGGTAGAAACAAAGAAATAATAGAAAAAAATAAAAGAAATATTTATTAATAATAAAGAAAGATATGGTTATCGTAAAATTACATTAGAACTAAGAAATCATGGTTATAATGTTAATCATAAAAAAGTTTATAGAATAATGGCTAAATTATGGTTAAAGCCACTAAAAAGAAATAAAAGAAAATATTCGTCTTATAAAGGAACCATCGGTAAAATTGCTGATAATTTAATCGAGAGAGATTTTAATGCAGAAAAACCTAATCAAAAATAGTATACTGATGTAACTGAATTTAATCTTCGCGGTGAGAAATGTTATTTATCACCAATATTAGATGGATATAATGGTGAAATAATATCTTATAATACATCTAAATCACCAAATTTAGAACAAATAAATGATATGCTTAATAAAGCATTTGAAGGCAAAAATCTAGAAGGATTAATATTTCATTCAGAACAAGGTTGACAATATCAACACCAATCATATCAACAAAGATTAAAAAATAATGGTATAAAACAAAGTATGTCAAGAAAAGGAAATAGTATGGATAATGGCATGATGGAAAATTTCTTTGGCTTACTTAAAACAGAAATGTTTTATGATCAAGAAGATAAATATAAAAATATAGATGAATTAATGTTAGCGATAGATGATTATATTAATTACTACAATTATGATAGAATTAAAGTAAAATTAAAAGGATTGTCTCCTGTGAATTACAGGTTACAATCCTCTAATTAGAAACTATTAATAAACTGTCCAACTTTTGGGGTCCAGTTCAATATATTTACCTTTGCTATACCTTCAGAAGACGCTACAAAGTTTAATAGCGAGGATGAATACTACTTAGGACCTATAGTAACCTCCAAAAATTCTTCTAATAAGCTAGAAGTAATTGATGGACAGCAACGATTAACAACAATTATGCTATTGCTAAGAGCTTTTCATATTAGCTTTGGTGAAATGAAAGATGAAAATTCTAAGAAAATAAAAGAATTAATAGAAAGCTGTATCTGGAAAACGGATGAATTTGGAAATGCTAATAAAAACTTGCTAAAAATAGATTCTGAGGTGGCCACAGATAAAGATAAGGATGAATTTTTATCCATCTTAAATACTGGTAGTGCCCCTAATACAATGAAAAGTAAGTATGCCGAAAACTATAGATACTTTCAAAAGAAAATAGATGAGTTTTTACATAGCTATCCAAGTTACTTTTCTTATTTACCAGCTAGAATATTAAATAATTGTATTTTACTACCAATAGAAGCGGACAATCAGAATACAGCTTTAAGAATTTTTTCAACTTTAAATGATAGAGGTTTACCATTATCAGATGCTGATATATTTAAAGCTCAATTTTATAAATATTATTCTGATAAGGGTGAAAAAGAAAAGTTTATAGGAGTTTGGAAAGAACTAGAAGAGATAAGTGAAAAAGTTTTTCATCCGATTTCTGGTACACCTATGGATGAACTATTTACTAGATATATGTATTATGAAAGAGCTAAAATGGGAATAAAATCTTCAACTACTGAATCATTAAGAAGATTTTATGAAAAAGATTCCTATAAACTATTAAAAAACGATTATACTTTGCATAATCTAGTAGAATTAGCAAATTTTTGGAGTGATGTATCTAGCCAGAATCGAGAAAGATTTAGTGATAGAGTATTAAACAAACTGTTTGTACTTAGTATGGCTCCAAATGGAATGTGGACTTACTTTTTATCAGTTTACTTTATGGCAAATAAAGATAGTGATGGTATACTTGATGAAGAAAAACTATATAAATTTTTAGATAAATCAACTGCTTTTATATGGGCGTATGCTTTTTATAATCCAGGTGTTAATGCATTAAGAACACCAGTCTATGATGAGATGCTTAATCTTATAAATAAAGTAGAAGTTACCTTTGATAAATATAAGATAGATAAAGAACTAATAAGACAAAGTTTATTAAACTACTCATTTGATAATAGAAGACCTATTACAAGATCAATGCTAGCTTGGTGGGCCTTTACTAACAAACAACAAGCATATTTATCATTAGAGCAACAATTTGAAATAGAACATATCTATGCTAAAAATAGACAAGAAGTAGACGGAGCTTTGAATGACAGTAAAAATCTTGAAAGACTAGGAAATAAGTCATTACTAGAAAAGAGTGTAAATATAAGGGTATCAGATTTTAGGTTTGAAGATAAAGTAAAAAAATATAAAGGATATATGAATGATAGTGGAAAATATATTGAGGGAACAAAGATTCAGGATTTACTAACAATTGATAATAGATATGAAAAATTTGATGAAAATGATATTGAATCTAGAAATGATTTAATTATTAATACCTTCACAG
>ERZ836877.6094-NODE-6094-length-11001-cov-3.405171_pt1 | contig 11001 bp, 9 predicted proteins | sample MGYA00519469_ERZ836877 | MGnify/ENA primary metagenome ERZ836877 (study PRJEB31850, sample SAMEA3708809) | human gut metagenome | biome: human gut; feature: human-associated habitat; material: faeces | place: China | collected 2014 ... | reverse complement strand
CTCCTGAACTCCTTTCGTGCAGCCTCCCCCCGTCGAAGTTTTTGCTGGAGGGGTACAGGGGAGAGCGCTTTTTTCAAAAAGCGTCGTCCCCCGATTCATCCGTCTTCATAATGAGAGGCTCCACAAACGCGGGAGCGAGGGCAAGGCACAGAGACTTTTGGGAAGGCGTTTTTTTCCTGTGGAAAGACAGCCTTCCCTTTCTGTTATAAAGAAAACCCTGTTGTCGTCATTTGCCAATCGGTGAAGCATGTCTTATTAGTTGAGGGATGCGGTGCTCGCCGTGTATCCTCTTTTTCGGGAGTTTTCATGATAGGTTTCCTCGTACGCAAGATTTTCGGTAGTAAAAACGATCGTTTTCTGAAAAAACTCAGGCCGCTGGTGGCTAAAATCAATGCGCTTGAGCCCGAAATGCAGGCCCTTGCGGATGAGGAACTGCCGCAGCGCTTGGCCGTCTATAGGGAACAGGTGCAAAACGGGGAAAAGGATCTGGACGCCGTTCTCCCCGAAGTGTTCGCCTTGGTCCGCGAGGCCAGTACCCGCGTGCTCGGTATGCGGCATTACGATGTGCAGCTGCTCGGCGCGATGGCTTTGCACAACGGCAAGATTGCTGAAATGAAAACAGGCGAAGGCAAAACCCTCGTCGCCACTCTCGCCGTCATCCTGAACTCGCTGGAAGGCAAGGGCGTCCACGTCGTTACCGTCAACGACTACCTCGCCAAGCGTGACGCCGAATGGATGGGCCGGCTGTACAACTTCCTCGGCCTTTCCGTAGGCGTCATCGTCGCGGGCCTGAGCGACGAACAGCGCAAGGAAGCGTACGGCGCGGACATCACCTACGGCACGAACAACGAGTTCGGCTTCGACTACCTGCGCGACAACATGAAATTTTACGCCGAGCAGCTGGTGCAGCGCGGCCACCATTACGCCATCGTCGACGAAGTGGACTCCATCCTGATCGACGAAGCCCGTACGCCGCTCATCATCTCCGGCGCGTCCGACGAATCCACCGATCTGTACCAGAAGGTGGACGAAGTTGTCCGCACACTCGAAAAGGAAAAGCACTACACGGTCGACGAAAAGGGCAAAACCGCGTCGCTCACCGACGAAGGCGTGCTGTACGTGGAAGAACAGCTCGGCATCGAGAACCTCTACGACACCGCCAACATCACCGCGCAGCATCATGTGTTGCAGTCCCTCAAGGCGCACACCGTATTCCGCCGCGACGTCGACTACATCGTGAAGGACGATCAGGTCGTCATCGTCGACGAGTTCACGGGCCGCCTCATGGCCGGACGCCGGTTCAGCGACGGCCTGCATCAGGCTCTCGAAGCCAAGGAACACGTCACCGTCGCCGCCGAGAACCAGACCCTCGCCAGCATCACGTTCCAGAACTATTTCCGCATGTATGACAAGCTGTCGGGCATGACCGGCACGGCCGACACCGAAGCCGTGGAATTCGCCCAGATCTACGGTCTGGAAGTGTCCACCATTCCGCCGAACCGCCCCATGGTCCGCAAGGACATGCCGGACCTCATCTACCGGACGCGGCGTGAAAAGATGCAGGCCATCATTCAGGCCATCAAGGAACTGCACGCCACGGGCCAGCCCGTGTTGGTGGGTACGATTTCCATCGAAACGTCCGAACTCATTTCGCAGCTCCTGAAACGCGAAGGCGTGCCGCACAGCGTGCTCAACGCCAAGCACCACGCGCAGGAAGCCGAAATCGTCGCACAGGCCGGTCAGGCTGGCAAGGTGACCATCGCCACCAACATGGCGGGACGCGGTACGGACATCAAGCTCGGGGAAGGCGTCGTCGAACTCGGCGGCCTGCACATCCTCGGTACCGAACGCCACGAGAGCCGCCGCATCGACAACCAGTTGCGCGGCCGTTCCGGCCGTCAGGGCGATCCGGGCTCCTCGCGCTTCTATCTGTCGCTCGAAGACGATCTCATGCGCCTGTTCGGTTCCGACCGCCTTTCCGGGCTCATGCAGAAACTCGGGATGCAGGAAGGCGAGCCCATCGAGAACAACATGGTTTCCCGCGCCATCGAGAATGCCCAGAAGCGCGTGGAAGGCCATCACTTTGAAATCCGTAAGACCCTGCTGGACTATGACAACGTCATGAACCAGCAGCGTACCGTCATCTACAGCCTGCGCCGGGATCTGATGCAGGAGCCGGATCTTGAGCCCATCCTGAACGAGTATTTGTCCGATCTGCTGGACGATATGTATGCCGGGCTCGAAGTTTCCAAGGCCGCACGCGACATCGAAGATGAAAAGCCCGTGCGCGCCCGCCTGTCCGAGGTTATGAACATCGACCGCGTGCTGCCCGGCGATGCGCCCCTGCCGACCCGTGAAGAGGCGCAGGAACTGGTGCTGTCCATCATGGCCCAGTTGCGGGAAGAGGCCGGGCCGCTGTACGCGGACCTGCTGCGTTACTTCCTGCTTGAGGAACTGGATCGCGGCTGGAAGGAACACCTCCGCAACATGGACTTCCTGCGCGACGGCATCGGCCTGCGCGGTTACGGCCAGCGCGATCCCAAGCTGGAGTACAAGCGTGAAGGCTTCAACATGTTCCAGGAACTGCTTGTGCACATCCGTGAGGGAGCCTTCCGCGCCCTTACCCGCGTGCGCGTGGAGCAGCGGCCCACGGAAGTTGCGGAAGAAGTTGTCGCCGCGCCCGAGCCGGAACCGATGTTCCAGCACAAGGAGCAGCCGCAGCAGCTTTCCTACTCCAACGAACCCGAAGATCTGCTCGGAGCTCCCGCTCAGGCCAAAGCCGAGAACAAGCCGGGCCGCAATGATCCCTGTCCCTGCGGCAGCGGCAAAAAGTACAAGAAGTGCTGCGGCGCGAACGAGAAATAGTGAAAGCGGTTTTGGGAAGGGGAGAGTGTTCCGAAAAAGGCTCTCCCTCCCTCAAGATTGCCAGCGAGGGCACAGCCCTCCCGCCTCAAGGCTTTTGCGTAGGGGATCCCTGTGTGGGGATTGCCCCTGACACAGAAAAGATTGCATGTGCAAACGCCTCCTGTGCTGGTCGCGGGAGGCGTTTTTTGTGGGAGCTGGGGGATGGGCTCGGAAACGCGTGAGATTGTCATGGCTTTTTCAAGGGAGTTCGGAGAAACTGAATCACCTCCTCGTTGGGATATGAAAATGGAAAGATGTTTGGGGAGGTGGCTGAAAGGCCCCCTTTTTTTGTTTGAGCTGCAAAGTGAGGTAGTGATGCGAAACCGTCTGGTGTTGTTGGCGGCTTTGATGTGGTGTCTGTCCGGTGTCGCGGCAGCGGCTCCGGCGATGGATATTGTGCTGTATCCTTCGAGCGCGCAGGTGCAGGTTGACGATACGCTGCCCGTGAAGAACGGGGCGGTGGCCTTTGTGGTCCCTGCGGGTACCGACTTGGAGTCTCTCGTTATTTCCTTGGATAAAGGCGAAGTCATCAGCCGCCGGGCAATCCCAGTTCTGGTGGCGGACAGCGAGACCGTAGCGGCGTTGCGCCAGGACTTGGCCGAAGCGCGTGCACATGCGGCGGGGCTGGAAGGCGAAGCCGCAGCGGTGGCGGCGCGGATCTCGCTGTGGAGCAAGGGCGCGCTGGCGCAAGAGGTTTCGATGGCGGAGATGGAAAAGCTGGATGCGGCTATGCCGGAACGCCTCAAGGCGTTGTATGTGCAGGCCGCAGCACTGGAGCCGCAGGTCAAGGAAGCGCGGGAAGGCGTGGCGCGCCTTGAGCAGGCCTTGTCCGAATACGGCGATGCGGCGACGGGCACCCAGGTCGAGGCGCAGGTCGGCGATCTCTCCGGAAATGTCCGGGTACGCTATTCGTACATGCTGTCCGGATGCGGCTGGTCTCCGGCCTACCGGTTCGATGCGGAGCCGGAAAAGGGATTGGTGCGTTTCACGCAGCAGGCGGAAATCCGGCAGGCGACGGGGCAGGACTGGAAGGGCGTGCATCTTACGCTGGCTTCCGCCGATCCGGGCAGCGGATTGCAGCCGGGCAGCCTGCCGAACTGGACGTTGCGGAAGGTGGAGCATATGCCCCGGGCGCTCGCCGCGAGTCCCGTCATGGAGCAGGCGGCGATGGACGCGGCCCCCAATATGATGATGAAGGCGGCTCCGCCCGTAGATGTCCGTGAAATGGCGACGTTCGCGGCGTGGGACTTGGGGACGCGCACGGTTCCCGCCGGTCGGCCCGTGCTGTTCGAGTTGGCGCGGGGTGACTGGAAGGCGTCGTTCGTCCGCTTGGCCCGTCCCGGCTACGGCGGCAAGGCGGCGTGGCTGATGGCCGAGGTTCGTTTGCCCGAAGCCGTGGACTGGCCGCATGGCCCGGCCCAGTATTCGGTGGACGGGCTGCCCGTGGGGGCGGGAACGTTTGCGCTGTCAGGGGATCACGAGGATATGTTCTTCGGCAGGGATTCCCGTGTGACGGTGGACATGAAGCAGGATCTCCGCCAGAGCGGCAGCAAGGGCTTTGTGGGCAAGCGCCAGACCCGCGACTGGAAGTGGACGATTGAGGTAACCAACAGCCATACGCAGCCCGTTGCCGTGCGCGTGGAAGATCCCGAACCGCAGATCGGCGACAGCGCCATCGAGGTGAAGGTCGTCGCCAAGCCCGCCCCGGTTGTGAAGGATCACGTCAACACGTGGAATCTCACCGTGCCCGCTTCCGGCAAGAGCGTCATCGACTACACCGTCGAAGCCTCCGCGCCCGAGGACATGCGCCTTATCTACGGAAGGTAGAGAAAGTGGGAGGGGAAACTTTCTTCAAAAAGCTTCCCCTCCCCAAACCCCTCCCTCTCCCCGCCAATTCCCTTACCCCATCCTTTTGAACATCTTGTCCAGATCGCTGATGCCCCATTGCAGGACGCAGGGCCGCCCGTGCGGGCAGAACTGGCGGTTCTCGGTCATGAGCCACTGGGCGATGAGGTTGACCGCTTCATCCGGGGCGAGGGCGTCCCCGGCCTTGATTGCGGCCTTGCAGGCCATTGTGGCCCAGAGCGAATGGAGATCCTCCTTGCGCCCGGCGAGTACCTCACGGATGAATTCCCCGGCGGCGGCACGCTCCAGCAAAGGCGGCACGGCGCGCACTTCGAGCACGGTTCCGGCTCCCTGTTCCCGCAGCGCCAGCTCGAACCCGAGCGCGGAGAGGGATTCGTGAAACTCCTGAATGCGCTCCCGTTCCGCCGGATGCAGCGTATATTCGAGCGGCAGCACCAAGGGCTGGGACATGCCCGAAAAGCCCCCGGCCTCTATCCGCGACACCAGTACCCGCTCGTGTGCGGCGTGCTGGTCGAGGATCAGCAGGGACGCGTTGTCGCGGCCGTTGCGTATATCCCGGAGCAGCAGATACGTCCCGCCGATCTGCCCCATGTACACGTAAGGGCCGACGCGTACTTGGCCTTCGCCAAGCTGCTCGATTTCGGGCTGTTCGGGCTCGGAGGGGCTGGCGCGGTTGGCGGCTGGTGGCTGCACGGCGGCGTGCGGCGCGGTTTCCGGTAACGGAGCCGCACCTGCCGTCGGAGGCTGCGGAGCCGCGAACGCTTGGGGGGCTTCGTGGAAGGATGGGGCGGCGTGATTGTCGGGAACCTTGTCCCACGGAAGCCCTTCCTCGCCATACAGCAGCGGCTCGGGGACAGAGTCCGGTTCGGAGGCTGGCCGTTCCGATGCGGGGGGCACGGCGGAAGGCGTTTCCTCGTGATCCGGCGGGATGAGGGGTTGCTGCCGGGGCCGCATGATCCGCTCTCGATCCGCCTCGCCCCAAAAGCCGAGGGGCTTGGGCTCGTACGCGGGGGCATGGCGCGCTTCTTCGCCGGAAGGGGCCGCGTCAAGATCGCCCGTGGGGAGATTGCGGACAACCGCCTCCTCCACGGCCCGGAGCACGGCCCCGAACACGGAGCGCTCATCCCGGAAACGGACTTCGATCTTGGCTGGGTGCACGTTTACGTCCACTTCTTCCGGAGGCAGATCCATGAACAGGACGATCTGCGGGTATTCCTTGGAAAGGAGGCGCCCCTTGTAGGCTTCGCGGACGGCGCGCAGGATGACCTTGTCGTTGACGGCCCTGCCGTTGACGTAGAGCAGCATCCGGTCACCGCGCGGCTGGGCCTGTCCGGGCGGGGAGACCAGCCCGTGGACGCGGATGTCATTGGTGGTGCGGTCGAACGGCAGCAGGGTTTCCGTAACGGAATCGGGCCAGATGACCGAGAGGCGTTCCTGCAGGGACTGCCCGGCGGGGAACCGCAAGACTTCCCGCGTCCCGGCAAGGAAGATGAAGCCCGCGTCCGTATGCGTGAGCGCCAGACGGGTGAGGAGTTCCTGCGCACGCTTCTGTTCGGTCGCGGGCGCTTTCAGAAATTTGAGGCGGGCGGGGATGGTGGCGAAGAGGTCGCGGATTTCGACGACCGTTCCCTTGTGCAGGCCGCTCGGCCCTTGCTGGGCGAGTACGCCGTGTTCCATCTGGATGAAGGCCGCGTCGGGCTCGGCGTCTTCCGAGGCGCGGAAAGCCGACTCCATGCGGAAACTGGACACGGACGCGATGCTCGGCAGGGCTTCGCCGCGGAACCCGAAGGAGCTGATGTGCCAGAGATCGTCCATGCTGGTTATTTTGCTGGTGGCGTGGCGCGTGACGGCCAGCTCCAGCTCGGCGGCGGGGATGCCCGCGCCGTTGTCCCTGACCCGGATGAGGCTCTGCCCGCCGTTTTCCAGCGTGACCTCGATCAACGTTGCTCCGGCGTCGAGGCTGTTTTCCACAAGTTCTTTGACTACGCTTGCGGGGCGTTCCACGACTTCACCGGCTGCGATCTGATTGCGCAGTTCGGGTGAAAGGAGGTGGATGCCGCGGCGTCCGGCAGGCGAACCGTCGTGAGGGGATGTTTCGTTCATCCATTTGATATAGTGTCTTGCGGAAAAAGGCGCAAGTGGATACCGTAGAGCAAAGCGGAACGCCGGGTTGCGTTCCGTGGGATGGGGCGCTTTGCCCATACCGCAACAGATGGAGGTTTTCATGCGTCGTCTTCTCTTGTCCGGTCTGATGGTTCTGGCTTTTTCCGTCACCGCGTTCGCGGGTGTGGATGTGAGCAAACTCCAGCTTCCCGGCGACATCACGCAGGCGCAAGCCGATACGGTCATCAAGGGCGCTCTCGCCAAAGCCAAAGAGCAGGGCGTGCCCATGAACATTGCCGTCGTGGACGCCGGGGGCAACCTGAAGGCCTTCACGCGCATGGACGGGGCCTTCCTCGGCAGCATCGACATTTCCATCGGCAAGGCCCGTACCGCCCGCCTGTTCAACATGCCGACGTCCGCCCTCGGCGCGGCCTCGCAGCCCGGCAAGGAATTGTACGGCATTGAAGTCACCAACAACGGTCTGGTCATTTTCGGCGGCGGCGAACTGCTCAAGAACAAGGACGGCGTCATCGTCGGTGCCGTCGGCGTGAGCGGCGGCAGCGTGGCTGAGGATACCAACGTGGCCAAGGCCGGCGTCGCGGCGTTCAAGTAGCCGGCTGAATAAAAAACGGGAAGGGTGGAGACGGTTGCCGGGAATAGGCCGGTGCGTTTGCCGCCCTCCCTTAGCCTCCCTTTTCCGACAAACGGGGCGGATAGGTGAAGGCTTTCGGCGCGTTTGCCGTCAGGCAAAGAAAGGCATGGGAACCGGATGGTTCCCATGCCTTTGTCGTTTGGGAGGCGCGAGCGTTTAATCTGTACCGTGGAGCTTGGCGGCGGTTTCTTCGTCCAGAAGCGTGCGGAGTTCGCGCAGGAATCCGCTGCCCTCGAAGTATTCTTTTCCGTAGCCGAGATTGAACCGGTAGTCGAAATCCTCCGGGTTGCGTCCCTGATTGTGCTGGATGATGGTTTCCGCCTTGTCCAGCGCCTTGACGAGCCGGGCTTCCGGGGTGGCGTTCGCGTTGTATTCCCGCCACAGGGCCAGCAGGGATTCGGCTTCCCGCTCGGGGAGCAGGGAAAAGGCCTTGCGCACGGCCCGGCTTTCCTCGTCGGTTTTTTCTTGCGGGTCCGGGCACAGTGCCGCCGAAATGTCTCCGCCGTAGAGTTCGCCCATGTCGTGGATCAGGCTCATCATGAGCACTTTTTCCCTGTTCAGGCCGGGAAGGCGTCCGGCGGCGAGCCCGGCGAACAAGGCCAGCCGCCACGAATGTTCAGCCGTGCTTTCGCGCCGCCCGTCGTGTGTCCAAGCCGTGCGGGTGACGGCTTTCAGCCGCTCGGCTTCCTTGATGAATCGCAGGTACTGCTCAATGAAATCCATAGGTGTTTTTCCTGGGGCTTTCCGGTCAGGCCAGCTCTTTTTTGAGGTAAAGCATGTCCGTGAGGAGAACGCCGTCTTCATAGAGTGGTTCGGGGTAGTTGTCGGTAAAGAATCCGGTGACGGTGTGCGAGTGCGTGAAACCGAACCGGGCGTAAAAAGCCACGCCGGGGCCTGCGGTTCCCACATACATCGCCCGGAAACGTGCCGCGTAGAATTTGAACAGGGTTTCCATCAGGCGGGTGGCATACCCCTGCTTTTGGAATTGGGGGTCGGTGGCGAGGTTCTTGAGTTCGCAGGCCGTGTCGGAATAGGGGATGACCACAGCCACGCAGACGGGCGCGTCGCCGATGGAGAGGACATGCATATCCCCGGCTTCCAGATAGCGATCGATCATGGCTTCGCAGGGGTCCGCGAGCAGAAGGAGCGGAAGGTACTGTTTTTTGTCGGTCGTGATGGTCTGGAAGGTGGCCATTGTCGTTCCCCAAAAAAAGGTTGATGGCGTTTCCGCTCGTGAGGGAAAAGAAAAGCGTCTGCCGTTCCGGAAGGGGCGGCGGGTACGGAAAAGGGGGAGCGGCGTACCGCGCGGGGAGATCCCGCAGGGCATTCCGCTCCCCCCTCGTCAGGTCGGATCGGGTGTCTTACGCCAGAGCCAGCGAACCTTCGTAGGCGGGACGCTTTTCGCGGGTCTTGCGGTTTTGGGCCTCTTCAAGGGAGAGGTCGATGAGCTGGAGCGCCCGTTCGCTTTCCGCCTTGCGCAGGAAGGCGTTGTTCAGCTGATGGCCTGAGCAGCATATTTCGAACTGGCCCTGAATGGGCATCCCGAGCATGGCCATGTCGCCGATGAAGTCCAACACCTTGTGGCGGACGAATTCGTCCTTGTAGCGCAGGCCTTCAGGATTCATGACGCCGTTGTCGTCGAGCACGACCACGCTTTCCAGAGAGCCGCCGCGGGCGAGGCCGTGGCTATGCAGGTATTCGACGTCCTTGAAGAAGCCGAAGGTGCGGGCGTTGGCGACGCGGGTAAAGTTTTCCGGAGTCACTTCCATGCTGAAGCGCTCGCGGCCGATGGTCGGATGGGGAAAGTCGATGGTGCAGTCCACACGGAACCCGGCATAGGGGAGCGCGCGGATGTACTTCTCGCCGTCGCGCAGTTCCAAGGGGCGGCTGATGCGCATCACCTTGCGGGGCGCGGGCAGCTCACGGATGCCGGCTTCGGGACAACCGTGACTTTATCCGAGGCGCACAGAATGAGGCTTTGAGTCAGGCTCTCACGGATGCCGGCTTCGGCGAACAGTTCCAGAAACGCCGCAGCGGAGCCGTCCATAATCGGGATTTCGCCGCCTTCGACGCTGATGATCAGGTTGTCGATGCCGAGGCCAAGTACGGAAGCCAGCAGGTGTTCCACCGTGGAGACGGTGGCCCCGTTCGAACCGAGAGTGGTGGCGAGCACCGTCGTGGCGACGGCTTTGGGGGCGGGACTCACGCGGCGGATGCCATCCGGGGTATGGATGTCGAAGATGATGCCCGTGTTGGCCGAAGCGGGGCGAAGAGCAAGGTAGACCTTGTTGCCGCTGTGTAGGCCAATACCGGAACAAGTAACGACGCGTTGAATAGTAGTCTGGTTCATGGAATCCCTCCGCTCTAACCTGTAGCAAGAAGCGGGCCAAAGTCTTTATTTGTCATATCTCCTTTGAACAATACGAAAAAAATGTATTGTGACAAAAAAAACATCGTGTCTTTTCCACAACACTGTGGCCCTCAAGCCGCGGGTTTTCGAGCGCTCGCCACTCGATCATGGCCTGACAAGTCTTTGAGAATCAAGATGTTTTCCCAATTGTGGCTTTCAAGCAACACTTTTATGGCAGCGCCTTGCGCACAGCCGTGCTCCATGAGCAGCAGGCCGCCCGGTTTGAGGGCCACGAAAGCCTCCTGAGCTACGGCTATCAGGTGTTCCAGCCCTTCCGGCTTATCCGGGGGAGTGGAAGGGGCATGGCTGTGGCTGCCGCCGTGGTCATGATGGTGGTCATGGCTGGGGATCTTGTCCGAGTCCACAAAGTTCGGGACGAGCGCCGTGACAGGTTCGAAATCACGGACTTCGGCGGAGAGCCCTTCATATTCGGTTTTGCCGACATAGGGCGGGTTGCTGACCAGCAGATCCAGCGATTCCGGGCGCAGGAGAGGCCGGGTGAAGTCGGCGCGGACGGGTTGGAGCCGCTGGCGGACATCGTGGCGCACGGCGTTTTGGCAGGCCACGGCCAGCGCGCGGCCGGACAGATCGACCATGAGGCCGCGCCAGTCTGGGCGTTCCGCGCACAGGGTCACGGCGATGCAGCCGCTGCCCGTACCCAGATCCGCAAAGCTGGCGGGGCCGTCGCAGCCTTTGAGGGCCGCTTCGATGAGGTGCTCGGTTTCAGGGCGGGGAATGAGGGTGGCGGGCGTGACCCGGAAGTCCCTGCCGTAGAATTCGCGCTGGCCGAGAAGGTAGGCGGCGGGTTCGCCATCGGCCCGGCGGCGGAGCAGGCCGGTCATGCGGGAAAGCTGATCGCTGGTGAGGAAGGTTTCCGGACGGGTGGCGAGTTCCACACGGCTGATGCCGCAGACGTGCTGGAGGATGAGTTCGGCGGACAGGCGCGGCGAGTCCACCGCGGCCTCATGCAGCGTACGGGTCGCTTCGCGGACCCAGTCGGCTCGGGAAAGTTCAGGCATGGGTAATCCTTTGGGTATGAAAGGTGGGGGGAGGGGAGAAGGGGCCT
>ERZ836877.6079-NODE-6079-length-11027-cov-18.907310_pt1 | contig 11027 bp, 9 predicted proteins | sample MGYA00519469_ERZ836877 | MGnify/ENA primary metagenome ERZ836877 (study PRJEB31850, sample SAMEA3708809) | human gut metagenome | biome: human gut; feature: human-associated habitat; material: faeces | place: China | collected 2014 ... | reverse complement strand
GGCGGCTTAAAAATTGGAGGGTGTACCAAAAACTGAATTTTGATACACCCTCATTGTCAGTGTGGCTTATTGTAAGTCGGATGGTCAATAGTTTTCGGCTTTGATCTCGAAGAAGCTCTTCTTGTGGAGACATACGGGGCACACCTCGGGAGCTTTCTTGCCGATCACGATATGACCGCAGTTGCGGCAGATCCATACGGTGTCACCCTCGCGTGAGAATACGATCCCCTCCTCGATGTTCTTGAGAAGGCGGCGGTAGCGCTCCTCATGATGGCGTTCGATGGCTGCCACTCCGCGGAATCGGCGGGCGATCTCGGGGAAGCCCTCCTCCTCGGCCTCACGGGCCATACGGTCGTACATGTCTGTCCATTCGTAGTTCTCGCCTTCGGCGGCGTCGCGGAGGTTAGACATCGTGTCGGCTATCTCTCCGCCGTGAAGGAGCTTATACCAGAGCTTGGCGTGCTCTTTCTCGTTGTTGGCAGTTTCCTCGAAAATTGCAGCGATCTGCTCGAAACCGTCTTTGCGTGCTTTCGATGCGAAATAGGTGTATTTGTTGCGAGCCTGCGACTCTCCGGCGAATGCCTCCATGAGGTTGCGCTCGGTCTTTGTTCCTTTAAGTTCTTTCATTTTAAGTTATCTATTTTAATGGGTTAGTGTTTCTGTTTCCTTTTCTTTGCAATGCGGACATACGCCCCTGAAAGTCAACTCTACCGAATCGACGGTATATCCCGGAGCCACTGTCTCGGCGAGCGAGGGTGGGAGAGGCATGTCGAGTATCCGTCCGCACCTGGTGCATCTGAAATGACTGTGCGCCGGTTGAGGCGCGAGATCGTAGCGCATACATCCGCTTTCAATCTCCAGCTCTCTGACGAGCGCCGATGCCGTGAGGGCATGGAGGGAGTTGTAGACTGTTGTCCTTGACATCGAGGGATATCTCTCGGCAAGATTGGAGAAGATTTCATCGGCAGACGGGTGGCGGCCGCCGTTGGCTATCTCTTTGAGGATCGCAATCCGGTGGACTGATGGTCTTACTCCGGCTCTCCGCAGCATGTCGGTCAGCTCGGTCTCTGTGAGTCGTCTCTCTTGAGTCATATCGCAGATTATATTTGTAATCGTTGCAAAATTAGTAATAATTACAATTTAATCCAAATTTTTTGTCTAAAAAAGTCTGAAAAATGTCTTGATTTTACCTAAGGCCTGATTTTTTTCAATAAAATTAGCTATATTTGGGGTCAGAAAAACTCAAAAGTTATGACGACTCTGAATCTGCCCCCACTGCCGGGCCACACATCGCCACCGGCCCTTCCGGACGCACGCCAGCTGACCATCATAGGCGGGAGCGGCGCGGGAAAATCCAAATTCATGGAGGAGCTTGTGCGTCTCAACGGCGAACGCGCGTATTGCCTCTCCGCCATCAGCGCTCCATTCCCCGAGAGGGAGGAGTCGAAGCGACCCGGCAGCATCGACATGCTTTTCCGGGAGGCGGTGGAGAAGCAGCCTTATATGCGTACGGATGCGGTGAGCGAGCTCGACAAGCTTACCTACATGCTCTTCATTGATGAGTTTGAGTATCTTCTTTCGATGAAGCAGGAACGTATCGTCTCCGGGATGCCGGTCCATCTGAAGCCCACGCGTCTGGATTGCCTTGTCAGGCTTTGGGAGAGGGTTTTCCCCGGCAACCGCATCGTGCGGACCAGAGGGACGATGATGTTCGCAACCGCCTCGGGCGACGATCTGATCTCAGCCGGTAGCCTGAGCCAGAGCGAGCAGACAGTGCTTTATTATGCTTCCTCGGTGCTCTACGCGATGCCTCATGCGGTGATCTTCATCGATTCGCCGTCGTTGTTTCTGCACCCGTCGGTGATGAGTACGCTCTGGAACTCGATAGAGGAACTGCGCCCCGACTGCACATTTGTCTACAATTCCGTGGATGTGGAGTTTGTCAATTCGAGGACACAGAACGTGTGCATATGGGTGAAGAGCTATGACGCCGACGCGAGAGCGTGGGATTATGAGGTGCTGGAACCGGGTCACCTTACGGAAGATCTGTTCGTCGACCTCATAGGCACCCGCAAGCCGGTGCTCTTCATAGAGGGAGATATGCGCCACAGCATTGACGCGCGGCTCTATCCGCTCGTCTTCCCCGACCGCACTGTGCGGCCGCTCGGATCGTGCGACAAGGTGATCGAGAGCACCCGCACATTCAATGACCTGCGGAGCATGCACCATCTGGAGAGCCAGGGAATAGTGGACCGCGACCGGCGCACAGACCAGGAGGTCGACTATCTAAGACGAAAGTCGGTGATGGTGCCCGATGTGGCGGAAGTGGAGAATCTGTTTCTGCTCGAAGGGGTGGTCAGGGCGATGGCGCGGCGCCGCAGGAGGAATCCGGAGAAAGTGTTCGCACATGTGCGCAGGGAGGTGGAGGATGAGTTCCGCCGCCGTTTCGACGAACAGGCACTCCAGCATGTGCGTCATAGGGTAAAAAGGGAGGTGGAATGTAAGATTGACGGCAGGTTCGCGTGTATCACGGCCATGGAGACTCATCTGAAGAGCCTGGTCACGATGCTCCGGCCCCGGGAGCAATATAACGAGTTGCGCGTGCAGTTTCAGGGCTTCCTGGAGCATCACAGCTATGAGGGGATACTTAAGGTCTTCAACCATAAGCCCATGCTCGGCGACTGCGGAGTTGCCCGTCTGCTCGGATATAAGAGCAAGGACGACTATGTGGCGGGCGTTATCGCGGTGCTAAAGGAGGGAGGACCTGACGCAGACGATATCCGTGATGCCATAAGGAAGTGCTTCAGGGTTGGTGAGCCGGTGCCGGAGAAGGAGCGTCCCGCGAGAATGAAGGTGCCTGTGCGCCACAAGAACAGCGCGCGGGCTGCCGCGTCGAGAAGTCAGCGTACTGAATCGTATAGAAAATCATCAGCATATAAAAAGAAGAAGCATAACAAAAAGCGTCATCGCGACGTTAATTAAGAGGAGATCCCCGTCGTCGGCGCATTTATGCGCTTTGCCGCGTCGGCTTCCGGGCATCCGATAGTGTGTAACTGATAGAAATTCAACCAAACAGAAAATAATGAAAAAGAAACTATCGATTCTCCGCAATGACCCCTGGCTCGAGCCTTTCGAGCCTGCTATCGAGGGCCGTCATGAGGATGTGGTCAGAAAACTTGATGAGCTCACGGCGAACACCGGCGGTTCGCTCTCCGACTTCGCCAACGCATATAAATTCTATGGTCTGCACCATCTTCCGGAGGGGGGATGGATGTTCCGGGAGTATGCACCCAATGCCCGCGAGATATGGCTCATCGGTACATTCTCCGGATGGAAGACCACCGATGAATACAAACTCCACCGCTCGGAGAACGGAGTGTGGGAATTGTCGCTTCCGGAAGACGCCCTCCACAACGGCGACCTCTTCAAGATGTTTGTTACCTGGGATGGTGGCCAGGGAGAACGTATCCCCGCGTATGCCGACCGAGTTGTGCAGGACCCCGACACCAAGATATTCTCCGCCGAGGTCTATGCCCCTGAAAATCCCTATAAATTCAAGGTACGCAAATTCTCGCCCGACACCAAGCCTCTCCTTATATATGAGTGCCACATAGGAATGGCTCAGGAGGAGGAAGGTGTGGGCACCTACGACGAGTTTCGCGAGAAGACTCTTCCGCGCATAGCTGCCGATGGCTACAATGCCATCCAGATCATGGCCATTCAGGAGCATCCCTACTATGGTTCGTTCGGCTACCACGTAAGCAGCTTCTACGCCCCCAGCTCCAGATTCGGCACGCCCGATGATCTTAAGAGGCTCATTGACGAGGCGCATCGTCTCGGCATAGCCGTGATCATGGATATCGTACACTCCCACGCCGTGAAAAATGAAGTGGAGGGACTGGGACGTCTTGACGGCAGCTACGACCTCTACTTCTATGGCGACGGACGCCGCGAGCATCCCGCGTGGGACTCCCTGCTGTTCGACTATGGCAAGAACTCCGTGCTCCATTTCCTGCTCTCCAACTGCAAGTACTGGCTTGAGGAATTCCGTTTCGACGGTTTCCGTTTCGACGGAGTCACCTCGATGCTTTATTACGACCACGGCTTAGGGAAGGCCTTCGGTTCGTATGCTGACTATTATGACGGCAACCAGGACCCGAACGCGCTGACTTATCTGACACTCGCCAACATACTTATCCACGAGGTCAACTCCAAGGCGATAACGATTGCCGAGGAGATGAGCGGAATGCCGGGGCTGGCTGTCAAGTTTGAAGACGGAGGGATAGGTTTCGACTACCGCATGGCCATGGGCATACCCGACTACTGGATCAAGATGATCAAGGAGCGTAAGGATGAGGACTGGCATCCGACCTCCATCTTCTGGGAACTTACCAACCGCCGCGCTGACGAGAAGACAATCAGTTACTGCGAGAGCCACGACCAGGCGCTCGTGGGCGACAAGACCATAATTTTCCGGCTTATCGACAAGGAGATGTACTGGCATATGATGGTCGACGACCAGGATATGACAGTGGCCCGTGGCATGGCGCTCCACAAGATGATACGTCTCGTGACGCTCTCCACCATCAACGGCGGCTATCTCAACTTCATGGGCAATGAGTTCGGCCATCCGGAGTGGATTGACTTCCCGCGCGAGGGGAACGGCTGGAGTTATAAATATGCCCGCCGTCAGTGGAGCCTTGTAGACCGTCAGGAGCTCAAATACAAGTTTCTCAACGCTTTCGACAATGCTATGGTGGAGCTTGTGTCGGGCGTCTACAACTTCCAGTCGCTCCCTGTGGAGAAACTCTGGGAGAAAGATGGCGACAATGTGCTCGCGTTCATGCGTGGCGACCTGATATTTGTATTCAACTGGAATCCGACGCAGAGTTTCTCCGACTATGGCTTCCTGGCTCCCGCCGGCGAATATGAGGTGGTGCTCGACAGCGACAGCGGCGCTTTCGGCGGCTATGATCTCGTAGACAGCAGCGTGCATCATTTCACCTCGCCCGATCCACTCTATTCTCCCTCCGGAAAGGGATGGCTCAAGCTCTATCTTCCAGCCCGTACGGCTCAGGTGCTCCGTCGCGTGAAGCCGACTCCTAAGCGTATCTCGAAGAAAGCTGCCATGGCTGCCTCTGATGCTCCGGCAGCTTCGGTAGCCGCTGAGCCGTCTAAGCCGGCTCGCAAGACAGCGGCAAAGAAGAGCGTAGCCAAAGCGGCTGAGGAGGCTCCGGCTAAGGCTGCGAAGGCTCCGGCGAAAAAGACTGCCGCGAAGAAAACGGCAGCCAAAGACGCTGAGAAGGCTCCGGGCCGGAAAACCGCTGCCAAGAAGGCCACGGCTAAGGACGCTGAGAAGTCTCCGGCAAAAAGAACGAGGAAAACTGCGGCTAAGAAAACCGCGGAAGAATAACCCCGTATACTTTAATGCATAATGCAAAGGTCATAATGCATAATTAGTTACGCTCAAGCTAAAGCAGGTCATAATGCAAAGGTCATAATGCATAATTAGTTACGCTCAAGCTAAAGCAAGTCATAATGCATAATTCATAATCCATCATCAATTGTTATGAATTATGCATTATGTTTTTGTAATCATCTAATTTATATATCTTTATTTGTTTATGATAAAATCAATCTTCACATCTCTTTTTCTCATTATCGCCTTTTCCGCGAATGCCCAGTCGATAGGCGACCTTCTCAAGGGGTTAGGGCAGGGGAGCAGCGACATAGGCTCCACTATCGGCAATGCCCTTCAGGGTATATTCACGAAGACTGATCTTACGATAGAGGATATCGTAGGGGAATATGTGTCTACGGGTCCGGCAGTCGCCTTCAAGAGCGACAACTTCCTGCAAAAAGCCGGGGGTATTGCCGGAGCGGCAGCGCTTGAGACCAAGCTTCAGCCATATTTCGAACAGTATGGCATGATAGGTATGCCGCTTGTCATCGACAAGGATGCCAACTTTACGCTTACCGTGAAGCGTATAAAGCTTACGGGCACGGTTGTGCGCAATGAGTCGGAGGGTACGTTCACATTCAATGTCATGGTCGGCGGCAAGATGAAGATAGGCCGCTTCACTGCCTACATCCAGAAAAGCGGCCGGAATATTGACCTGATGTTTGACGCCACAAAACTTAAGGAACTGATCTCGACTGTCGGCAAGTTTTCGGGTTCGACGCTGACATCTACAGTAGCCAAGATACTCGACAGCTATGAGGGCGCCACTATCGGCTTCAAGATGGAGAACACGTCTTCCGCTTCCTCAACCACGCAAGGCGGGGCTTCCGCCGGTGGTGCGGATTCTGTGTCGTCCGGTAGCCCTCTCGATAATTTAAGGAATATACTTAATCGGCGGAAATGATTTCTTTGAGGTTAGGGGGGATAGGGAGGATAGGGAGGATAGGGAAATTAGGAATCTGACTGACAACTGACAACGGACAACTGATAACGTACAACCTATGGATAAAATCATCTTTTCGAGAGGAAACTACAAGACATTGCTTTCTTATAAGAAGGCGGATGTCATTTTTCAGATCACGTCTTTCTTCTGCGGAAAGTTCCTCCATAGGAATGACCGTACCGTAGATCAGATGGTTCAGGCTGCCCGATCGGGGAAGCAGAACATAGTGGAAGGCCGACTATCTCCTTTTCCGTCAGCTAAGTCGTCTTGAGAAGGACTTCCTTGAACAAGGCGGTTTCAAGGAGAGGATGTATGCCCTGCGGAGAAAACAGCGAGGGTTTTGAATTTCCTTTATATCTCTATATCGTTTGCCAGAAATATGTTCCTCAGATTTCCCGGAATCTTGATACCCCCCCCCGATTTTCAAATCTCCTAAAGCACTTTCTTAACTTAATACAGTGGCCTTTAGTTAAATATATATGCAGCCATAACTTTATCAAAGTTATGGCTGCATATATATTATGATGGTAATAGAAACTCTGTTGCTTCTTCAAGAGGGATAAAGAGATTGTATTATTTTTGTTTCTCAAGGTTGATCCCCAGCTTTATTTCGCTTGTTGTTTTGACTATATCCGGAAGAGCATCCAGGATTCCTTCAAGTGAAGCTGCCATTTCTCCCATATCTTCTTTGGCTAATTCCACAAGCTGTGATTTAACTTCTGGATCTGACAGAACTGGAGTTATTGTCCTTAATAAAGGAAGTAATACTTCCTTTCCTATAGTGAAGCTGAACGTGTTTTCAATTGGAATAATTTCGTCACTCATACTGTCTGTGTAGTAGTATTGTGCCCATTCCAATGGAATGCCGTTCTTAATAAGTGGCAATAATTGAGACAGAAGTTGTTCGATGACAGTTGTAATTTCTGGAGCACGCGTACCAAGTGCTTTGGTGGCATTGGAAATTGTTGTGGCAACAATTTGCTGAGGGTTGAGGAATAATAGGAATTTTCCCTCTTCTGTAATCACATATTGTGCGATTCCAATTGGAGATTTGACAGGATTTAGATCTTCAGTTTCAAGATCAGTGTATTCAGCGACTATATTGCCGTCTTCTCTGAATTCAACATTCTTGAGAAGTTTTGTAAGAACTTCGTTGGGGGAGATTTTATTAGTTGGGTCCAAAGGATCAGGGACAATTTCCATTGCCATTGCCATTCCAACGACTCCTTGGATCGGTATCGGCATAGGAAATCCCATAAAATTAATTGTCGGTATCGCTTCAGCATCCCACGTTACGGCTGTTGACATTACATCTCCCCAGGGATTAAATTCCGGGAATTTCCAATTGCCGACAAGGGAAGTGTTTTTGAGCTTCAGGTCGGTGATATTGAAGTCGAGGGCGTCTTTGGTTACTTTGCCGGAGTATTTGAAGGTGCAGTATTCGGTTTCTTCTCCGCCTTCGAATACGCATTCGTCGCCAGTGCCGATAAGCTTAACCTGGAATTCATATTCCGGGGAACCGGGAATCACGCCGCATGTAGGCACCATAAGACCGGGCTGCTGAATCTCTGCCTTAGTGCCAATCTGACCCATGATCGAGCTGAGGTCGAATCCCTCACCTGCAAGCTTGATGGTGGCGTTGTCGTCGGCACCTTTAGTGAAAGTGACAGTCTTTCCTACGAGAGGTTCACCGTTTACCACGAGGTTAAGACCGTCGGTGGCTGTATAGCTCTTGTTCTCGATGTTCGCACCCGGCACAACAGGATCGTCGTCGTCTGAACAGGAGGTGAAAGCGCTTACGGCAATTACTGCTGCAAAAGCATACTGGAAAAATTTTTTCATACTTATACTATTGTTAGTTAGATATTTTTTCGGATTTATATGTCTTCAGCTTGGGATACCAGAAAATTCTCTCAAATAACCTGATCGTGAGGCGTCGTCACCGGGCGATCTTTGAAAGACGCTGCAAAGATAGTCAATAATTTCTTTTGTGCGAGCCATTTTTGCCGGAATTTAAATGAAAAAGCGTGCAATAATGGAATAATTCGGAAATTTTGGTGATTTTTTGAGATTCCGGATGCTATTTGCGGCATGATTCTCTTTGTTTACGTAAATTTTAGTAATTTTGCAGCTGTAATATTTAATGTTATAACTACATGAAACAATTAAGATATCAGCTTTTGTTGGTGTTGATGATAATGTCAGCAAGCTGTATGTTGTTTACCGGCTGTATAAAAGATGAGCCGCTGAATGCTGAGTGCGATATTGTATCCGTCACTCTGAAAGGGGATGTGCTTAACCGCAGTCCGCAGATTTTCAACGATAAGGTTGTCCTGATTCTTAAGAACGGAGTGTCGGCCATGAATCTGGCGCCGGAGTTTGAGCTTACTCCTGGGGCGACAATATCTCCGGAGAGCGGCACTCCACGCAATTTCATCTTCCCTCAGGAATACACTGTCACCTCAGAAGATGGTAAGTGGAAGAAGGTATATACGGTAGAGGTCCGTAATAATAACTCGGTAAACCTTTATTATAATTTTGAGAATGCCCGTAGGGTAAGCGCCTTGGGAGGAATGTGCAGCTATGATGTCTTCTTCGAGGTTGGCACATCCGGCCAGGAGGAGTGGGCCTGGGCTACCGCCAATCCTGCGTTCGCCCTTACGCTTCAGGCTTCCACCCCCAATACATTCCCTACCTATCAGGGTGATGAGGGGCATGATGGCAAATGTGTGGTGCTCGTGACGCGATCTACCGGAGATTTCGGTAAAAGAGTGAAAAAACCGCTTGCCGCAGGGAATATCTTCATGGGAAAATTTGATATGACAAATGCCATGCAGCATCCTCTCGAAGCCACACAGATGGGCACTCCTTTTAATAAGGTGCCGGTGACGCTCAGCGGTTTCTATAAATTCAAACCCGGTGAGACCTATTGTGAGGCTGATGCCGACGGAAATCTTGTGCCCGTTCCGGGAAAGGTAGACGAGTTTAATATATATGCCGTCTTCTTCGAATCAATGGAGGGGCGTGAATGGCTTGACGGCGCCAATGTGCTCTCGCCTGACAATGACCAGATCCTGGCCACGGCGGTGATTCCAGACAAAACGGCAAAATCCGAATGGACGGAATTCACAATACCATTTGTATTCCGGCCCGGGAAAACCGTAGATCCGGAAAAACTTAAGAATGGCCAATACAGCATCACGGTGGTGTGCACATCAAGTCAGGAGGGTGATTATTTCAGTGGCGCCATAGGCAGTACGCTTATGGTCGACGAGCTGTCTGTTGTTTGTCAGGATAATAGTCTTTGAGTATGAAATCGATTAGATATATAGTGGTTCTGATTGTAGCCATGACGCTTGCGCCGGCATATGCTGAGGTGCGAGATTCCATTGAAGGTGGTAAAGGATTCTGGCAGGATTTCGAATATGAGGTAAATGCCGGCACCAATATTGGCGGAACTTCCCCGATTCCGCTTCCGGCAGAAATCCGTCATATAGATTCCTATAATCCGAAACTGAACCTGCAGCTTGGGGCTACCGTCACCAAGTGGCTTGGATTTAAGAAAAAGTGGGGAGTGGCCGTCGGACTTCGTCTTGAGAGCAAAGGTATGGAGACTAAAGCTACGGTGAAGAACTATGGGATGGAGATCTATCAGGACGGCAAGAAGCTCGCCGGACGATGGACAGGCAAGGTGAAGACACGGTATTCTTCTCAACAGATGATAATCCCCATCACGGCCGTGTATAAGGTCAATCCACGTTTTAAAGTGAATTTCGGTCCTTTCCTCTCATATGCTTTCAGCAATACCTTCGACGGACATGTATATGAAGGTTATCTTCGGGAGGGTGATCCTACAGGCGATAAGGTCGTTTTTGAGGGTGACGCCAAAGCAACCTATGATTTCAATGAAGACCTGCGCCATTTTCAGTGGGGCATGCAGGGAGGAGTCTCTTGGATGGCATATAAGCACCTTGTTGTGAATGCCAATCTCACATGGGGATGCAATAATATCTTCGTCTCCTCTTTCAAGACCATATCCTTTAATATGTATCCTATCTATCTCAACTTCGGATTTGGATATGTGTTCTGACAATATGGAAATAAATTATCAGGTATAGTATTTATAGCAGAAATGCTCTAAAAGAGGGGCGGGACCATGCGGTTCCGCCCCTCCTTTGATACTGAGCCAAAAAAATGGAGATTAGAGATTTTATAAATTTAACAAATGACGGTTAATTTGGTTCAATTTATTGAGCGCGCTCTGCCAGGTCGATCTCATTTCAGTTGTTGCAGGTCATTAAAGGGTGGTGTGAAGGGACTCGTAAAAAAACATTCGGGCTGTCGGAAGAGTTGAAAAACGTATGGCTGCCGGAAAAGTCAATAAAAAATCCTCCGCAAAACAAGAAAAAAAGCCCCTGGAAGCAAGAAAAAATGCGTCGCGGGGATAAAAAACAGTGAAACTTGCAAAAGGTGAAACACGGGAAAGGGGCGCATTGTTCTGCCGATTAACAAAACAAAATATATTTTAACATCTGTTGATTCGACGGAGACTCAGTGCCTTACGGGCACGGAAAAATAAAAAGATGCTGAAAAACATAAAAAGACTTGCGGAGGGGGAAAATC
>ERZ836877.6075-NODE-6075-length-11032-cov-2.863988_pt1 | contig 11032 bp, 10 predicted proteins | sample MGYA00519469_ERZ836877 | MGnify/ENA primary metagenome ERZ836877 (study PRJEB31850, sample SAMEA3708809) | human gut metagenome | biome: human gut; feature: human-associated habitat; material: faeces | place: China | collected 2014 ... | reverse complement strand
AAAAACGCCATCTTTGACGGTGCCTTGAAGGGCATGGTCAGTACTTTGGGCGATAAACATTCGACCTATCTCGGCGGCGATTTGTATAAAGACTTTTCCGCCCAGATGAGCGGCATTTACGCCGGCATCGGCGTCTACATCGCCTCGACCGATGAAGGCATCCTCATCGCCGGTGTCATGGAAGGCAGTCCGGCTGAGGAAGCGGGTCTCCAGCGCGGTGATATCCTGGTGTCCATTGATGGCACGTCCGTCGAGGGCTATCAGCTGGAAGATGTGTCCAAGAACATCCGCGGGCCTGTCGACACCAGCGTCGACCTCGTCGTCCGCCGCGATGGCGAAGAACAATCCTTTACCGTCCAGCGCCGCCAGATCCACGTGCCGACAGTCGCCGGCAAGATGGTCGACGGCACGGACGTCGGCTATATCCGCGTGGCCGTCTTCAGTGATGGTACGGCTGACGATTTCACCAAGGAATTCACCAAGCTCCGCGAGCAGGGCATGAACAAGCTCATCCTCGATCTGCGTGATAACCCGGGCGGCATCGTCGAACAGGCTGTTGGCGTGGCCAGCAATTTCGTTCCGCCCAACAGTACCATCGTGTCTTATACGGAACAGGATGGCAAAGTGGACCAGTACACGGCCCAGGGGACGGATGACCCGATTCCCATCGTCGTCTTGGTCAATGAAAATTCGGCCAGCGCTTCGGAAATCGTCGCCGGTGCCGTCCAGGACATGAAACTCGGCCCCATCGTCGGCGTCAAGACCTACGGCAAGGGGACCGTCCAGGGCGTCTTCCCCGTCGACTCGGCATCAGCTGTCAAAGTGACCGTCGCCAAGTATCGGACGACGAATGGCCGCGAAATCGACGGCGTCGGTATCGAACCGGATGTCGTCGTTCCCTTGACGCCGTCCGACCCGGAAGACAGCCAGTTTGAGAAGGCTTTGGAAATTATTCAGGAAAAATGACTTTACAGATGAGCGAATATGCTTTAAAATTTGATAGTAACGTCAATTAGATATTTTTGGACAGATAGACAGGAGACATGGTATATGTATGCTGTGTCTCTTTCTGTATCCGTATGTATTCCTATGAGGTGAAATATGTTTATAGACAGAGCAAGAATTTTTGTACAGTCCGGCAAGGGCGGCGACGGCATGAGCAGTTTCCGTCACGAAAAGTTCGTCCCCAAGGGCGGGCCGAACGGCGGTGACGGCGGTCAGGGCGGCAACGTCGTCCTCGTCGCCGACCGCAACGTCAATACCCTGGTCGACTTCCGGTTCCGCCGCCTGTTCAAGGCCAAGCCCGGCGGAAAAGGCGAAGGCAGCAACAAGTACGGCCGCAATGCCGAAGATTTATTGATCACTGTTCCCTTGGGGACCATCGTCAAAGATGAAGAAACGGGCCAGGTCATGGCTGACTTATCCCGCGACGGCCAGCGGGCCATCGTCGCCAAAGGCGGCCGCGGCGGCCGCGGCAACTGGCATTTCCGCACCAGCGCCAACCGGACGCCGACCTTTGCCGAACGGGGCGAACCGGGTGAAGAACGGTGGCTGCGCCTGGAACTGAAGGTCCTGGCTGACATCGGCCTCCTGGGTTACCCCAGCGTCGGCAAGTCGAGTATCCTGCGCAAGGTTTCGGCAGCCCAGCCGGAAGTCGCAGCTTACCACTTCACGACGCTCAACCCGATTTTGGGCGTCGTCAACCTGCCGGACCACCGCAGTTTCGTCATGGCCGATATCCCCGGCCTCATCGACGGCGCCAGTGAAGGCGTCGGCCTGGGCCATGATTTCCTGCGCCACATCGAACGGACGAAAATCCTCATCCACGTCGTCGACGTGTCGGGCATCGAAGGGCGCGACCCCATCGAAGACTATGAAAAGATCAATGCCGAACTGGCGAAATACAGCGAAAAACTGGCGCGCAAACGCCAGGTCGTAGCGGCCAACAAGATCGACCTCCTCGGCGATTCGGACAACCTGGAACGGCTCATGGACTACATGACCGCTCATGGCGTCGAAGTCTATCCCATCTGCGCCATGACCGGCGAAGGCATGGACAAGCTCCTGGAACGGGTCTGGACGATGCTCGAAGAATACGTCGAAGAACCGGACGAAACGACGGAAGAAGTCGTCTATAAAGCCCAGAATAAGCCGGACTTTGAAGTCAAGCGCGACGACGACGGCGCCTTCGTCATCACCGGCGCCCGCATCGAAAACCTCGTCGCCATGACCAACTTCGACGACGACCAGTCCCTGCGCCGCTTCCAGCGCATCTGGCGCTACATGGAACTGGACAAGCTCCTCCAGGAACACGGCATCCAGGACGGCAACACTGTCCGCATTTATTCCATGGAATTTGAATACCACAAATAACGCAGGCCGCCATTGGCTCCCCTGATAGGGGAGCCATCGTAGGGGCTCGCACGTGGCGAGCCCGCCTGAGTCCTGTGAATCACGCATTTCAAACCCCATGGACGGGAAACGGGGATTCCCCCTAGGAGTGGAGCGGGCGCGCCACGGCACGCCCCTACAGCCTGCGGCAGCGTACCCAGCACCCTGTAGGGGCCGCCTAGAAGGCGGCCCGCCTGAGTCCACTATGTTTTATATAATAATGAGCACAAGGAGATCCATATGAACAATAAAGATAAGAAGCAACTCAAGGGCATGGCCAGCCTCATGCCGTCTGTCGTCCAGATCGGCAAGGACGGCCTCAGCGATGCCGTCATCGACAGCGCCCGTGCTGCTATTACGGCGCGGGAACTGATCAAGGCCCACGTCCTCAACAACGCCAATCTGCCGACGAAGGAAACCATGGAAGATTTGGCCGACATGCTCGGCGCCGAACTCATTCAGGTCATCGGCCACTACGGCGTCTTATTCAAGAAGAAAGATAAGAAATCTCATTACGAATTTATTAAAGACTAGGACGTGAGGCTTTGTGAACAGTACAAGCAGGGACTTCGGCCAGAAGAAACGCATCGTCGTCAAGGTCGGGTCCAGCACCATTTCCCATGCTACGGGAAAATTGAACTATCGGCGTATGGAACACCTGGTCCGGGAACTGGCGGATTTCCAGAACCAGGGTAAGCAGATGATCCTCGTCAGCTCCGGCGCGACCAATGCCGGCATGGCGCCGCTCCACATGGACCACCGGCCCCGGTCGATACGGGAAAAGCAGGCCCTCGCCGCCGTTGGCCAGGGCGTCCTCATGCATACGTATGAACGGCTCTTCCGCGAATACGGCCAGGTCGTCGGCCAGGTCCTGCTGACCCGCATGGATTCCCAGGACCGGAGCAAGTTCATGAACTCCCGCAACGCCTTGCTGACGATGCTCGACATGGGCGTCATTCCCATCATCAATGAAAACGACGTCGTCGCCGTCGATGAATACAAAATCGGCGACAACGACACGCTGTCGGCTATGGTCAGCGGCCTCGTCGACGCCGACCTGCTCATCCTCTTGTCCGACATCGATGGCCTCTACACGGACAATCCGCGGACCCATGATGATGCCAAAATCATCCCTGTCGTCGACAACATCGACAAGCACATCTATGAAATCGCCGGCGACGCCGGATCCAGCATGGGTACGGGCGGCATGTACACTAAGATACAGGCCGCGTCCATTGCCACGGCAGCCGATGTGGACATGGTCATCGCCTCGGGCAGTGAAGACGGCATCATCAGCCGTATCTGCGCCGGCGAGGAAGTGGGGACGCTGTTCAAAGCTAAAGAAACGCCGCTGCACTCGAAGAAGCGCTGGCTCGTATCGGGCAGCAAGGCCCAGGGCCGGCTCGTCGTCGACCAGGGCTGCCGCAATGCCATCATCGACCACGGTTCGAGCCTCCTGCCCGTCGGCATTACCGCCGTCGAAGGCATCTTCGATGAAGGGGACATCGTCAGCGTCGTCTACGACGGTCTGACCATTGCCAAGGGCATCAGCAACTACAGCAGCGTCAACATCAATGCCATCAAGGGCCTGCAGTCTGCGGATATTCCCAAGGTCCTGGGCCACAATGGCATTTATGAGGAAGTCATTCATCGCGATAATCTCGTCGCCATGTATTAAAAGGGGGTATTTTCTATGATATCCGAAGTATTCCGCAAAGGCCGTGACGCCAAGGAAGCCTCGTACGTCCTGGCCGCTGCCTCTACGGCGGAAAAGAATCAGGCCCTGGCCGCCATCGCCGACGGCCTCGTCGCCCATGAAACCGATATCCTGGCAGCCAATGCCGTCGACTTGCAGCGGGCTAAAGCCAAGGGCATGGCGCCGGCCATGGTCGATCGCCTGACGCTGACCAAAGAGCGCATCGCCGCCATGGCCGAAGGCGTCCGCCAGGTCATCGCCCTGCCCGACCCGGCCGGCGTCGTTCTCGACGAATGGGACCGCCCCAACGGCCTGCACATCCGCAAGGTCAGCGTGCCCTTAGGCGTCATCGCCATCATTTATGAATCGCGGCCCAACGTCACGGTCGACGCCGCCGTCCTCTGCGTCAAAGCCGGTAATGCCTGCGTTCTCCGCGGCGGCAGTGAAGCCATCGCTTCCAATACGGCCCTGGCCAAAGTCATCCGCGAAAGCTTGGCCGCAGCAGGCCTTCCGGCCGATGCTGTAAACCTAATCGAGGATACCGACCGGGCCCTGGTCAAAGAACTCTTGACCTTGCGCCGCTATATCGACCTGGCCATTCCCCGCGGCGGGGCCGGCCTGATCCGCATGGTCGTCGACACGGCGACAGTGCCCTGCATCGAAACGGGGAGCGGCGTCTGCCACGTCTACGTCGACAAGGATGCCGATTTGGACATGGCCGTAAAGATCGTCGAAAATGCCAAGGTATCGCGGCCGTCGACGTGCAACGCCATGGAAACGCTCCTGGTCCACCGCGACGTGGCTCAGGCCTTCCTCAAGAAACTGGCGCCGGTCATGAAAGCCGACGGCGTCGAGCTGCGCGGTGACGACGAAGCCCGCCAGTCCAGCGCCATGAAGGCTGCCAGTGACGACGACTGGGCGACGGAATACAACGCCCTCATCATGTCGGTCAAGGTCGTCGGCTCCCTCCAGGAAGCACTGGACCATATCCGCCGTTTCAGCACCCATCATTCAGAAGCCATCATCACGGAAAACAAGGCCACAGCTGCCGCCTTCCAGGCCGCCGTCGATTCGGCCGCTGTCTACGTCAACGCGTCGACGCGCTTCACCGATGGCTTTGAATTCGGCTTTGGCGCCGAAATCGGCATCAGCACGCAGAAGCTGCATGTCCGCGGACCCATGGGGCTGGAAGCCCTCGTGTCCTATAAATACCTCGTCGACGGCGACGGTCAGGTCCGTTGAGGCTGCGGAAGCTGCGCGGGTATGGACGGACCCTGCGCCAGTACGCTGCGTCGCCGAAGACACAGTTTGAATACCGGCATTATGCCAGATTTTTATTGCTTTACGCGTTAGCAGTAGCTATCGCCTGGGGAGGAATCTATTGGTACCATGGAAATCACTAGGCTCGGCATCATGGGAGGGACCTTCAATCCCATCCATTTAGGGCATCTCATGATCGCTGAAGAAGCGCGCCAGACCTTTCACCTGGACAAGGTCCTCTTCGTGCCGTCATACATCACGCCCAACAAGAACGTCAACGGCGCGACGGCCGAGCAGCGCCTGGCCATGACGCGCCTGGCTACGGCTGACAACCCGCATTTTACAGTCAGTGATATGGAGATGCGCCGCAAGGGCAACTCCTATACGGTCGATACGCTGCGCTTCCTGAAGAAGCTCTACGGACCGTCGTATATCTTGTATTTTATATCCGGCACAGACACGATCCACGACCTGCACAACTGGAAGGAACCGGAAGAAATCCTGAAGCTGTGCCAGTTCGTCGGAGCGACCCGGCCCGATGGCTCAGAACAGATCGATTCCATCATCACCTCTTTCGGAGAGCTGGGGAAGCATATCCTCAAGCTGCCCGTACCGACCATGGAAATCTCATCGACAGAACTACGCCGCCGCATCCGCTTAGGGTTGTCTGTGCGCTATATGATACCGTCGGCTGTGGCCGAATACATCAGAAAAAATGGAGTATATCAATGTACAACGAAGAATTCAAAGATAGAATCAAAGAGGATTTAAAGAAATCTCTGTCTTCTCATCGCTATACCCATGTACTGGGTGTAGCAGCAGCGGCCCGCGAATTGGCAGACCGCTACGGCTGCGATGCCGATACGGCTGAAGTAGCCGGCCTTTTGCACGATGCTGCCAAACAGCTGCCCCTGCCGGAGATGCAGGCACTGGCGGAAAAATCCTTTCCCGTCCTGCCGGCACCTATCCTGGCTAACGGCGGCCTGCTCCACGGCTATGCGGCCGTGACCATCGCCAGGGAGCGCTATGGCATTACCGACCCGGCCCTCTTGGGGGCCGTCGCCCACCACACGACCGGGGCGGAACAGATGAGCACACTGGAAAAAATCATTTTCCTCGCCGATTACATCGAAGTGAACCGCGACTTCGACGGTGTCGACGACCTGCGCCAGGCAGCCCGGCGCGACCTCGATGAAGCCGTCCTCTTGGGCTATGATTCGACGATCCGCCATCTCCTCGACCAGGGCAAACCTATTTTCGTCGGCACCGTCGTCAACCGCAATGCCCAGATCGACGTCGTCCGTGCCGCAGATGGGAAGGCCTGAGGATGACACAGGAGAAACGAAGAAAGATATTATACCGCATCCTGACCGTCGTCGCCGCCATCGCCATCGTCCTGGCAGCCCGGTCCCTGTACCTGCATTACCAGTCCATCAAAGAGGCGCCGATCCAGCAGGATGTGCCGGACACGAGCCAGACCCAGAGCGACAGCTCCGTCTTTGCCCAGACCAGCCCGGACAAGCCGCTCTACGTCCTGCTCCTCGGCACCGATGGCGGGGACCCGCAGCAGGCGAATTTCGTCGGCGTCGCAGCTATCAACAAGGCCAAGAAGCACATCGACATCATCATGCTGCCTGACGATACGAAAATCGAAGGGCGCAAGGAAAAGGGCATCCAGGAATTGCAGGATGTCTACAGTGAAGGCGGCATGAGCCTGGTCCGGGCCGTCGTCGAAGACATTTTCCACATCCCCATCCCGTATTATGCGACCTTTACGGCCGATTCCTTCTCGAAGATGGTCGACCTCAGCGGCGGTGTGCCGATTTACGTCGAAAAGAACATGTACCACGGTGACGAAGCGACGGGGAAGACCGACATCAACCTCTTCCAGGGCTATCAGACCCTGACCGGGAAGGAAGCCGCCGGCTATATGCGCTATATCGACGCGGACGGCTATCTGTCGCGGACGCAGCGGCAGGAACGGTTCATCAAGAACTTCTATGAAGACCGGCAGGACTGCTTCGGCGTGACCAATGCCTTCTTCATGTACCGGGCCTGGCACAACGTCGATTCCAACATTTCCGCCAAGGACATGGCCCAGCTGGCCTTCGATTTCCGCGGCGTGACGGCTGACAACATCGATTTCTATATCCTGCCCGGCGAAATGGCCATGAGCGGCAAGAACGGCGATACGAAATACTACTGGACCTACGATCCGGTCGAAGTCCAGAAAGTCATTGGCCGCACGAACAACGCCATCTCGACGGCGCCGGAACCGGATGATACGAAACAATAATTACGTCATAAAGGAGTTACTATATACATGCCAATTACCATGAAAGCAGCGAAAGCTGAACAACCGAAAGAACTGAAGAGCTATGAAATTGCCTGTAAGGCCGCTGACGACAAGAAAGCCTGGGACATCGTCACCCTCGATATGAGCGATTCGTCCCTCATGGCGGACTACTTCGTCATCTGCAGTGCTCGCAACAACCGGCAGTCCCAGAGTATTGCCGACAATATCGAAGAACAGATGGAAAAGAACGGCTATGATGTCCGTCACGTCGAAGGCTACCGCGAAGGCAAGTGGATCCTCATCGATGCCGGTGAAGTCATTGCCCACGTCTTCGTCGAACAGGATCGTCAGTATTACGACCTGGAAAACTTATGGTGCGACGCACCGCGTATTGCCTACGAAGGTGAATAAGATGATGACACTTCAGGAAAATAGTATTGCTACGCTGGAAGTCCTGCGCCAGAGCGATGTGGGCGTCTTTTTGAACGGCGGTACGGGCAATACGAACGACGATATTTTACTCCATAAGAACCAGCAGAGAGGCGACGTCAAAGTCGGCGACAAAGTGACGGTCTTCTTGTACCACGACCCGTCAGGCCGCCTGACGGCCTCCATGCGCCTGCCGAAGATTAAAGTCGGCCAGATCGGCTATGCGCCGATCATCAATACGACGCGCTTCGGCGCCTTCGTCGACGTCGGCACGGAACGGGGCATCTTCATGCCCTTTGCCGAAATGAAAGGCCGCCCCAAGGAAGGGGAATACGTCTGGGTCAAGCTCTATGAAGACAAGTCCCACCGTCTGGCCGTCTCTATGGAAGTGGAAGACGAAATGCGCCGGGCTTCGCGGGCGGCGACGGACGCCAAAGTCGGCGACTGGGTCGAAGGGGCGGTCTACAACATGACCGACCAGGGGGCATACCTCATGACCCGCGAACGCTGGATCGCCTTCCTGCACCGCAGCGAATTCAACGGGCCCATCCTCATCGGCCAGATGATCAAAGGCCGCATCACCTACCTGCGCGAAGACGGCCGCATCAACATCTCCCTGCGCCAGACCAAGGAAAATGCCATCAATCCCGATGCCGAACGCATCCTGGACTTCCTCAAGCAGCGCAAGGGCAAGATGCCCTATGGCGACAAGACGGCACCGGCCGTCATCAAAGCCAAATTCGGCCTGAGCAAAGCCGCCTTCAAGCGCGCCTTGGGCCACCTCATGAAAGAAAAGAAAATCCACCAGGACCAGGGCTGGACCTATTTGGATATGTAGGGGCTCGCACGTGGCGAGCCCGCCGTTCGCCGTTCGCAGGCCGCAGGCCGCAGCGCCATGAATCATGTCGCCATAGGGGCCATCGCATTTTGATATGTAGGGGCTCGCGCGTGGCGAGCCTGCATGTGGCACGTTGTGGGAATCCCGCAAGCTGGTGTGATTGAGCGGTTCGTATAACCAACGGGACCGTGCACGAAGACATATGTCGTCGTGCACGGTCCCGTTTTGATTTTATAGGGGCTTGCACGTGGCAAGCCCAATCCAGAATATGAACGCTTTTCCCGTTTGAGGAGAGTGCCGCCAAATACCCGACGGGCTCCCCACGTGGGAGCCCATACGGATTGAACTTTTTCTGTTAGATTCAGGCGGGACGCCCTTTGGGACGGCCCCTACGGATTGAACTTTTTCTGTTGGATTCAAGCGGGACGCTCTTTGGGATGGCCCCTACGGATTGAACTTTTTCTATTGGATTCAGGCGGGACGCCTTTTAGGCGTCCCCTACGGATTTATTTTTTTCTGTTAGACAGAAAAAAATAAATCTGTCCCATTTACAATGGGGTGGATATACCCTAAAATAGAGTACAGATTAATCATAACCATACATTGGCCAATGTGTGAAACTCTATAACCGTTAGGGGGATTTCACATGTCATCATATTCTATGGAACACAAACAATCGGCCACTTCGGCTGGGAGCCTTTGTTATGCGGCCGTTTTGACGGCCTTGGTCTTCGTCCTCACTTTTGTGCCGAAGATTCCCATTCCACTGGGTTATGCTCATTTGGGAGACGCGATTATTTTTGCGTCGGTCCTGTTCAGTACACGCCGGCAGGCGGCCCTGGCTGCCTCTATCGGGTCGGCCCTGTCCGATTTCATCGGCGGTTTCCCGATTTGGATCATCCCGACGCTGATCATCAAGTACGTCATGGTCGAAGCCGTTTTCTATACGGTCCGCCCGGATGAACGGGCATGGACGCTGACGTCGCCGCGCGTCTTTATCGGTTTCTTCTTATCCGCTGCCTGGATGGTCCTGTCTTATACCGTATCGGGCAGTCTCCTCTACGGCAGCTGGGCCGTCGGCATCCCCATGGTGCCGGGGCTCATCGGGGAAGGCGTCGTCAATATGATTGCCGCTTATGCACTGGCCGCTTGTCTGGTCAAGGCTAAATTCCATGGTTATGGTTATAGCCTGAAAAGATAAGGAATGATTGTATATGCATCAGAAGAAACTGGCTCTGGTCAATGATGTGACCGGCTATGGCCGCTGCAGCATTGCCGTGGCCCTGCCCATCGTGTCGGCCCTGAAGGTCGAGGGCTGCATTTTGCCGACAGCTATCTTGTCGGTCCATACGGGCTTCCACGACTATTATTTCGACGACTATACGGACCACATGGCGCCGTATATCGAGAGCTGGAAGAAGAACGGCCTGACCTTTGACGGCATCAGTACGGGCTTCCTCGGCTCGGCCCGGCAGATCGACATCGTCCTCGATTTCCTCCGCGATTTCAAGGGACCCCATACATTGGCTATCGTCGATCCCGTCATGGGCGACAATGGCCAGCTGTATCCGTCGTATACCCAGGAGATGTGCGATGAAATGCGGCGTCTCCTGTCCTATGCCGACGTAGTGACGCCCAATGTGACCGAAGCCTGTGAGCTTTTGAACCTGCCGTACCGGTCGGACCGAGACCTGAGCGAGGACGATTTCGCCGCCATGGCCAAGGCCCTCACCGAGCTGCGGCAGCGCAGCGACGTAAAGTGGACCTATCTCAGCCCCGCCGGGGACTTCCAGGCCGACGGGGAGCGCACCGGCCAGTACATTCTGGGCGGTGAGGAGCTGACCCTGAACAACCGGGGCGAGAGCATCATCAGCTACGCCGACTATGCCATCGCTATGGTGGACGAGGCGGTGAGCGGCCGGCACATCCAGCAGCGCATCTCCGTGGTGCGGCGGTAAGGTGCCGCCTGTTACTTCCGTCCATCTGTTTTTGAGCATAACTATCTGCAAAGGAGTATTGCCATGAGCCGTTTGGAGCAGATCCAGCACCTCAACCGCCTCCTGCTGGAGGATATGCCTGAATACCGGAGGCAGGCCGACGCCTTTCCCCAGGATGAGGCAGC
>ERZ836877.6068-NODE-6068-length-11044-cov-2.594413_pt1 | contig 11044 bp, 13 predicted proteins | sample MGYA00519469_ERZ836877 | MGnify/ENA primary metagenome ERZ836877 (study PRJEB31850, sample SAMEA3708809) | human gut metagenome | biome: human gut; feature: human-associated habitat; material: faeces | place: China | collected 2014 ... | reverse complement strand
GTATTTGCGCTCTCCCAAAAAGGCTTAGCTTTGATGTTATGTACCAGCATTACACTGTCAAAAAGCTCCCGCGTACCGCTGCCCTTTTCCCGCATGAGGAAGGGATATTCCGCCAATTGCTCCAGGGTTACTTTCTTCCGGCGGCCAAGCGCATGCCCGGGCGGCAGGATGACGGACAGTGCGTCCCGCATAAAGGGCACGGCGCAGATATCCTCATGCTCGGGCTGATTTTCGATAAGACCGATGTCGATGGCATTGTCCAGCACCCGACGCTCGATGAGGGAGGAATTGTTGATCTCTGCTTCCGTCCGCACCTCCGGAAACTGCTCCTGAAAACGGTGCAGCAGCTCCGGCAGGATGTGGGTGCCGATGGTGATGCTGGTGCCGATGCGCAGGGTACCGATGCGGTCCCAGTTTTTGATGCGGGTCTCCATCTCGTCAAAGAGGGACGCGATGTGCAGGGCGTAGCCGTAGAATTCCCGCCCGGCTTCGGTGGGCAGAATCCGCCGTCCCCGCCGCTCGAAGAGCCGCACACCGTAATATTCCTCCAGCTCCTTCACCGCCAGGCTCACCGACGGCTGGGCCAGATGCAGCTCCTCAGCTGCCCGGGTGATATTGCTGTGCTGAAAGACGGCCACGTAAATTTTCATATGTCGCAGTGTCATGGCTTTCGTTCCTTTATAATAAATTCATTATGATAATTATAAAATAATACTATTTTACATATAAGTCAAGAATCCTTATACTGGTTGCGTAGGAGGGTTTTTCAATGAATAATAAAAAGAAGGTTTTATGGAAAATATTTATCTCGACGCTCTACCTGAGCGCCTTTACCTTCGGCGGCGGGTATGTAATCGTGACGCTGATGAAGAAGAAATTTGTGGATGAATATCACTGGATCGAGGAAGATGAGATGCTGGATCTGGTGGCCATCGCCCAGTCGTCGCCGGGCGCTATCGCGGTAAACGGAGCCATCGTGGTGGGCTTTAAGCTAGCGGGACTGCCCGGTACGCTGGTGGCGATTCTGGGGACGATTATTCCGCCGTTTGTGATCATCTCGGTGATCTCCGTATTTTACGAGGCCTTTCGCGACAGCTTTCTCGTCAGCCGGATGCTGCACGGGATGCAGGCCGGCGTGGGCGCTGTCATCGCATCGGTGGTCTACAGTATGGGGTCCGGCGTCGTACACAGCAAGGATTTCATTTCCATCCTGATTATGGCTGCCGCCTTTCTCGCTTCCTGCGTGTTTGGCGTCAATGTCATTTACATTATCCTGATCTGCGGGATGCTTGGCGCGGTGCGGACGCTTTTCAAAAAACGGCACAGCCCGGCTGATACGCTCCACGACAAATAATCCTAAGTTTTTTGAAAATTGTTTCTGAAAAAGAGAGGTTATTCAAATGATTTTACTGAAGTTATTTTTAAGCTTTCTGCAAATCGGAGCCTTCAGCTTCGGCGGCGGGTATGCGGCCATGCCGCTGATTCAGGCTCAGGTGGTCATCAAATACGGCTGGCTTACCATGGAAGAATTCACGAACCTGATCACCATCGCGGAAATGACGCCCGGCCCCATCGCAGTCAATTCAGCTACCTTCGTGGGTACGAAAATCGCCGGGGTGCCGGGAGCGCTGGTAGCCACCATGGGCTGTATCCTGCCCTCCTGTATCATCGTGACGCTGATTGCTTCACTCTATCTGAAATACCGGAATCTGTCCCTGATGCAGGGAATCCTGAGGTCGCTCCGGCCTGCGGTAGTGGCCATGATTGCATCGGCTGGGATCTCGATTCTGATTACGGCGTTCTGGGGTAGCAGCGCCGCTATCGCGCTGGCGGATACCAACTGGGATTTAGTGGTGATCTTCATTCTCTGTATCGTGTTATTGCAGAAATGTAAGATGAATCCGATTCTGGTAATGGTGCTGGCGGGCGTAATGAAGGTGGTTGTAGATGTGGTAGTAGGGTTTCTGTAGAAAAGACACGGGAAATTTCCCGTGTCTTTTCTATTTTTCTTCGATCAGCATTGCCCGCAATATATTCGTATTCTGATACTCCCGCTTCCCCGCGCCCATGCCGACTTTTTTCACGCAGTAAGCAGCCGGGATCTGTCCCTCGGATAATGCCGCAATCGCGGCGCCGGTCGGGGTAACCATTTCGCCCTCCTGCTCAATCTGGTGGAAGGTCAGGTGATGGGCCGCCGCAATCTCCAACACCGCCGGAACCGGCACTGGCAGTACGCCGTGCTGACAGCGGATGTGGCCGCAGCCCTCGGTCAATTCGGAAACGACCACTTTATCCACATTTAACTCGTCCAGGCAGGCTGCCGTACCCACAATATCCACAATGGAATCCACAGCGCCCACCTCGTGGAAATGTACCTCGTCCACCGGATGACCATGGACCTTTGCCTCAGCCTCGGCTACGGTACGGAACATCTGCAGGGACAGAGCCTTGACACGGGGCTTCAGGTCAGATTCCAGGAGCATCTTTTCGATGTCGGCCCAACTGCGATGAACATGGGGATGCATGTGGGAATGTTCATGCGTATGCGCCGGTACCTCATGTTCCAGAATCACGTCAAAATCGCTGACCAGCAGTCCACTCTTTACGATTTTCTTCACTTGGATTTCATAGCCGTCCACCGGCAGCTTCGCAAGCTCCGCCCGCAGGTTCTCCTCGGTCGCGCCCAGATCCAGCAGGGCTGCCACGGTCATATCGCCGCTAATGCCAGAGCGGCACTCCAGATATAAGGTATTGCCATTACTCATCTTTTTCTTCCTCCACTACCTCTTCACTGAGATGTCTGCCACCGCAGGCCAGCCGGTTGATCTGGGTCGCCACATAAGCCGCCCCGTAACCATTGTCGATATTTACCGTGGTAATGCCGTTGGCGCAGGAATTCAGCATGGTTAAAAGGGCCGACAGGCCGCCGAAGTTCGCGCCATATCCCACGGAAGTCGGCACTGCGATGACCGGCACATCCACCAGGCCCGCCACCACTCCGGCCAGCGCGCCCTCCATCCCTGCTACCGCAATGACGCAGCTTGCGCCCTGGAAGGCCTTCATATTCGAAAGCAGGCGGTGGATTCCGGCCACGCCCACGTCATAGAGGCGCGTCACCTTGGTGCCGAAAAATTCCGCCACCTGGGCTGCTTCCTCCGCCACCGGCACATCCGCCGTACCGCCGGTACAGACCACGATGCGGCCTATCCGCTTCCTGTCCCGCTTCTCCACCTTCAACACCCGGGATACCTCGTCCCAGACTGCCTCCGGAATTGCCTCTTTCACCGCCTCATACTGCTCCCGGCTGGCCCGGGTGCCCAGCACGTCGATGCCCTCCGCCGTCAGCGTCTGATAAATCTTTACCAGATGGGGCGTCGCCTTTCCCTGGCAGTACACCACTTCCTCGAAGCCCTGCCGCACCTTCCGGTGATGATCCAGCTTGGCGAAGCCCAGATCCTCGTAGGGGAGGTTCTTCAACTCGGCTTCGGCCTGTTCTATCGATATTTCATTATTTTTTATCTGAGTTAAAAGCTTTGTCACATCCATGTGTCAGCACCTCGGTCTGTCGGTTCAATTAGTCAGATCTATTGATATTATAAATAGTTCCTGGGATAATAACAAGTGGAAATCCTGTCTTTGTTTTTTACAAAAAACATTTTATCACTAACACACTGCCTGACAGAAATAGCAGGCAGTTTGAAAATTTTCGAAATAAGGTTTCATCCAGCTTTTTCTGCAGACAATCTCCCAAAAGAATTCCCAGAATCGCCGGAATGACTCCGATCCACACATAATGCAGGTTTTCCCTGCAATACAGCCCCTGCGCTGTGAACAGTACAACCATTCCACCGTTCAGGATTAACCAGAGCACAGACAGGGTGGAACGCTGTACATCCTTCTTTGCAAAATGCTCCATTGCATAGATAAGAAGGAAGGAACCACCAGAAAGAAACGCGCCGTGCACCAGGCCTGCCATCAGTAAAATCAAGTTGTCTAACCATGACGGAAGCTGTCGCGGATTCGTCTGTCTGAAATTCCGAAGGGCCACTCCTATCACCAGCAGTCCATACACTGTCAAAATTGCCGTCCCGTACAAATACTTCAGCAGAAATTGTGCCGCCAGGATTCCTGCCGCCATATAAATACCGATTTTCCGAACCTCTTTCCAATCAATGAAGCTACGGCAGCTCAACACGGGATAAATACAGCTTAAGATTCCAACTGCCGTCAATATCAGCCTGGCTTGCTCCGGACCCAACAGCAAAATCGCAAACGGCATCGCCAGCATAGTACCGGCGAATGCGCCTATAGTCTGAATCAGGTTAAAACTAAATACAAGAAGTATAAATAGTGTTAATTTCATAGCATTCTTCTAATAAATGTGGCACCGCCCGATTCTGCGGTGCCACGACAGTTTTTCCTTATATGTTTTCTATACGTTTGACAAATCGTCGTCTTTCATGCACAAATGAACTGCGCCAATCTTAAAGGTTTTCGGCAACGCGAGAATATTGGGGTTCGGTCCTACATATTTCTTCTTCGCATCCTCCAGAGCCTCCTCGAAGGTTGCCCGTGTCTTCAATCCCATACTTCTGGCGATGCCGGGTTCCTGCGCGCCTACGATGTAGATGGCGCTGGTATTCATTTCCGCGATATGCGCGCTGCTCATCATGGAAAAGCCGTGGAACGGATGGAACGCATTCGCAAAACGATATTTGCGGATATATTCTTCATTTGTCGCGAAATATTCACCGTAACGGTTCATATCCGGTAAGACGTTCATATAATCATGCTGGAACATCTCGTACAGCTCACGCAGATACGGCCATCTCTCATCGTGGAAATATCCATTGCAAATAGAGGAGCAAATGATGACGCAATTATCCTTCATAACGCGCTTGTGGCGAACCACCTGCGCGGAAAGCGCCTGCATCAACTGAATAGGATTGGTTCCCATACCGTCACCATAATGGAAATTCTGAGGCATACCGAATACCATGACGTCATATTTCTCCTCGGCAAACGGTACATAGGTACGCTTATTCGCCATAATCCAGGACTTGGGCTGCATCACTTTCGCATAACCGGAATTGATCTCGATCTGACGGGAATAAGTGTCCAATACCGCGTCGCAGCAGAAGAAAGGATGGCCCATCTTTTCTTCCATCAGCATTCCGATCTCATTGAATTTCGTTCTCATCATGCTATGCCCGGAAACCGGTGTGAAATCCGGTCCGTGCATAACCTCCGGAACATGGTGGGTAGCTATGGAACGCCAGTGGGTGATACCGGTCGCACAGTGCTTGTAACCGCCGGAATAACCACCGTAGGGATTGCCCTGGGTGTGACCAATCAGGATGGGAATATCGCAATCGAACCAATCAGAATCGGCAAATCACATTCATAGACATAGCGGTTCATCAGGACTCTGTCTCCCCGAGCCGTGCAGCCCAGATCCACCAGATGCTCATAATCTTCCGAATCATGACTTGTAATCTGATGGGTCCAGTAAAACTCGTCAAATAATTCCTTACCCAGAATCTGTTTTGCCTCTTTTGTGGTGGTTCTGGGATGCAGGCCATTGGAAAACAGAAGCAGAATATCTTTTTTCTCCACGCCTGCCGCATACAACTCATCTACAATCAGACGAATCGCTACTTTTCTGTGGGAGGTCGGCTGGCAACCGCCCTTTACAATATCCGGAATTACAATAACGACTTTACTTCCCTTATGAGCCAGCTCGGAAAGCGGTTTCATTCCCATAGGATTGCGTATGGATTCCCGTGTTTTGGCTACGATCTGATCCTCCGGGATACAGGGCGGATCTGGAATGGTCTCTCCCGGAATAAATACATCGGTAGTATCCGGAAGCTCTGCTGTCATTGTGCCATGGCCATATTCAAAATCAAGTTTCATACCTCTCTCCTCACTTTCCCAGATACAGTTTGATAATCTCCAGATATTCATCCGGATAGAAGCCAATCTCGCCGGTAAAACGGGTCAGGCCAATCAGCCCGCCGTCAATCTCGTCGATGGAAGCCAGCATTTCCGCATTTTCTTTCTTCAGGCCGCCACCATATACCATGTCGCAGCCGCCGGTCACCTCTTTCGCGAACCGGGCTATCTTGGTAATATACGCTTTATCTGCCGGTGTTTTTCCGGGTCCTATGGACCAGATAGGCTCATACCCCAACACAACCTTTGTCTTGTCCACGCCATCCAGACCTATCCGGAGCTGCTCGCCCAGAACCTCCTGCCAGTGCTCCTGTTCCTCGCTCTTTTCACCGATACAGTAAAGAACCTTCATGCCTCTTGCCTGCGCCAGCTTCACTTCTTCGTTTAAGATCCGGTTCACTGCTGCTGTGTCCGTCACGCCTGCCGCCTGCATCACGCCCAGCTTGTCCGCACGCTCCTCACAGTGGCCGATTACGATGGTATCTACCCCCATCACCGCCATAGACGCCGCCGGGCAATTGGTCGTAAACGCGCCGAAGCCGTCCCGTCCGGCATCCATCCGGTACACGCCCTGGCCTCCGATCTTAATTGGACTGCCCTCGCTCTTTGCCTCTGAAGCCTTCAGAATCTGGGACTCCGGATAGATCTGAACGAATTCCACCTCCTGCGGATCGTATTTCTTCAGCTCCTCCTGTGTATGTGTTACGATGTATTCGCCCCATTTAGATACCGGCGCCAGCCGATTTAAGCCCCCAAGCTCAACCGGGATTTCAAAGCGCTTTAAGTTTACATAAATATGCTTCATATACCCCTCCGTAAGTTTTTATTTATTATGTACCATTCCATGTCCGTGATCGTCATTGGTAAAATACGCGTTCGCCCCGTGTTTACGGTAAAAATGCTTGTCGCTCATGACCTTTGGAATGGGCTGCCAGTCCGGTTCGATAGCCAGCATATGAACCGCCATTTTACAGATTTCTTCCAGTACTACCGCCTTGTGAACTGCATCCCAGCAGTCCTCGCCCCAGGTAAAAGGACCGTGATTGATGGACAGGGCCGCAGGCACATCTGCAGGTGATATACCATATTTCTGGAAATACTTTACAATCGCCATGCCTGTATTCCATTCGTAATCATGAATGATTTCTTCGTCAGAAAGAGCCTCCACGCAGGGAACGGATCCGGCAAAGTAATCCGCATGGGTTGTGCCAAAGCAGGGCACGTCCCGGTGTAGCTGCGCCATCACTGTCGCGTAGGTAGAATGTGTATGTACGATAGCGTTGCACTCCGGGAAATTTTCATACAGCGCCCGGTGAATATCCAGATCCACAGACGGGTTCAACGGATTTTTCTCTCCGGCCACCTTATTGCCCTGCAAATCCACAACGCTTACATTTTCCGTGGTCAGATCATCGTAGGGAATACCCACGGGCTTAATTACAATGATTCCTTTGTCCCGATCAATGGCGCTTACATTTCCCCAGGAATATAGCACCATATGACGCCTCGGCAGCTCTTTGTTTGCCTCAACTACGATTTCTTTTAATTCCTGTACTGTCACTCTATCCCTCCGTTCTTCAATGCCTGACTGTAGGCTCTGTACTTGTCCGAAAGCGAATACGCGCTGTCAAACAGGTTGAAGTATCCGCCCACGATCACATCTGCTCCGTTCTCGATACATTTCATGGATATGGGAATATCGGCTCCTCCGTCGATCTCAATCCGCACCGGGCTGTCGCCTGCCATTTTCCGAAGTTTCCGTATCTTTTTATAAGTATGCGTAAGAAACTTCTGGCCGGAAAATCCCGGTTCTATGGACATCAGGGTTACACAGGACAGACCCGGAAGCAGATCCTCCAGCAGTTCCACCGGCGTGGACGGATTCAACGCGATGGCGGCCTTCATGCCATTTTTCTCTATCTCCTGACACACTCGGAACGGATTCACGGTAGCCTCATAATGAAAACAATAATAATCCACTCCCAGCTCCGCAAAGGGCTTGATAAACTCTATCGGTTTTGTACACATCATATGCGCATACAGGGGGCCCTTCGCTTCCTTCCGAATGGCCCGGATACAGTCGGTTCCAAAGGCGAAATTCGGTACAAAATTGCCGTCCATCACATCGATATGCAGCCAGTCAACACCCAGCTTTTCCACCTCGACGACAGTCTGCCTAAGCTCCATCTGATCTGCGCAAAGCAGAGAAGGTGAAATATGATACATGCTATCCCTCCCCGTTGTATTCCAGAACTACTTTCATATTGACGCCCCGCTTTTCCAGCGCAAATTCCATCATGCCCTGTACCTCGTCAAAGGGGAATTTTGCGGAAATAAAGCCTTCGGTATATACTTTTCCGCTCACCATGAGTTCCACTGCCTTCTGAAAATCTTCCGCCGTATACGTAATATTGCCCAATACATTTAACCCATTTCTCTGGATGGTCGCCACATCAATCAGTACAGGCTCCGAATAATTTCCTACAATTACCACCGTAGTCGTCTTTCCCGCCAACTCCAGAATCTGCGGCAGAATCACCTTCGCGCCTACGCAGTCAAGGATAACGTCCGGGAAGGTTCCGTAAATTTCATAAGCCACATCCTTCAGGGAGCGTCCCGCACTGCTTACACAGTGCTGAATACCGGCTCGCTTCGCCATCTCAATCTTGTCGTCACTCAGATCGCACACAGCGACCTCCGAAGCTCCAAGAAGCTGGCAGGCCTGCGCTGTAAAATTGCCGATAGTTCCCGCGCCTACCACCAGGACGCGCTTACCCTGCACCTGTCCCCGAAGGGCCGCATGGATTCCCACCGCAAAGGGCTCAATGAACACCGCTTCATCCAAAGGACAGCTCTCCGGAATCGGGTAAACATATTCACTGTCGATAACGAAATATTCTGCTCCGAGACCGTCTGACTGGACGCCCAGACAATCAAAGTTTTCATGACCATGACGGCAGGAATAACAGGTCCCGCAACTGATAATCGGACGAATCACTACTCTGTCCCCGGCTTTTACGTGTATTACGTCTGCTCCGGCCTTTACCACACGCGCAATTCCTTCATGGAATGGTACAACCGGAAATTGCATATATCGGTTTCTTCCGGCAAATACCTGAATATCGGTTCCGCACACGCCGATTCGTTCAATCTTCAGCAGAACCTGATTGTCCTGATAGCCTGGTATAGCCGCTTCCTGTATCTCTGTATGCAATGCGGATGTAAATACAATTTTTTTCATAGTCCTATTTCCTCTGCATACACTTTTTCGCTGCTTCCACAATCTTCTCCGCCGTCAGTCCGTAATATTCCGCCAGATCCGCCGGGGTTCCGGAACGTCCGAACTGATCCTGAAGTCCTACCATCTCCTGGGGAACCGGCTGATGCTTCGCAAGTACCTCGCTGACTGCTCCGCCAAGTCCACCCATAATATTGTGATCCTCTGCTGTTACGATACAGCCGGTCTTCTTCGCGTATGCAATCACAAGTGACTCGTCGATGGGCTTTACCGACGCCATGTCAATGACTGCCGCGGAAATGCCTTCTTCGCTCAGCTTCTTCGCCGCCTCTGCCGCGCGGCTTACCATATCCCCCACTGCAATGAGTGTTACATCTGTTCCATCCTCTACTACAGTTCCCTTTCCGATCTCAAAGGTACAGGTCTTTCCGTTTTCATAGATTTCCGGGGTTCCCATTCTGCCAAAACGCAGATAGACGGGGCCGTCATACAGAATGGCTGCCTCTACGCAGCGTCTGGTCTCCTCCGTATCCGCCGGGCATAAAACCACCATTCCGGGGATGGCGCGCATCAGGGCCAGATCCTCCACGCACTGGTGGGAACCGCCGTCTGCTCCGATCAGCACACCGCCGTGGGTCGCGGCGATTTTCACGTTCAGATGGGGATATGCCACACTATTGCGAATCTGATCGTAGGCTCTTCCTGCTGCGAATTCCGCGAAAGTGCTGGCAAATACGGTTGCGCCGCAAGCTGCGTACCCAGCCGCGTAGCCTATCATATTCGACTCCGCAATTCCCATGTTCGTAAACCGCTCCGGGAATTTTTTGGCAAAATGAACGGTCTGTGTGGCTTTTGACAGGTCTGCGTCAAATACATAAATCGGATACTTCTCACCCAATTCTGCCAGTGCCTGTCCATATGCTTCTCTCGTTGAATTCATACTGTTCACCCCTTTAACTCTTTCATTGCAGTCTCATACTGTTCATCGTTGATGGCTCCACCGTGCCAGCCCACCTGATTTTCCATGAAGGATACGCCTTTTCCTTTCACGGTTTTGCACCAGATCAGGGTCGGTTTTCCTTCGCAGGCTTTCGCCTTCGCTACAGCTTCCACCAGTTCATCCACATCATGGCCGTCGGCCTCTACCACATTCCAGCCAAAGGCTTCGAATTTTTCCCGAATCGGATACACAGACATTTCCGCACTCACATGGCCATCGATCTGCAGATCGTTGTTATCCAGAAATGCCGTCAGATTATCCAGCTTAAAGTGACCTGCGCTCATAACCGCTTCCCATACCTGGCCTTCCTGGATCTCGCCATCGCCCAGAATGCTGTATACACGGAAGCCTTTTCCGGTCTGTTTCGCAAAGCGGGCCATACCTGCCGCTGCGGAGATTCCCTGTCCCAGAGAACCTGTGGACATATCTACGCCCGGAATCTTATCCAGGCAGGGATGTCCCTGCAAATAAGAACCGAGATGACGCAGTGTCTCCAGATCCTCTACCGGGAAAAAGCCTCTATGTGCCAGGGCAGAATACAGACCGGGTGCCGTATGTCCCTTGGAAAGAACAAAACGATCCCGGTCTTCCTTCTTCGGATCTGCCGGATCAATATTCATTTCTTCAAAATACAGGTAGGTAAAGATATCTGCTGCAGAAAGCGATCCTCCCGGATGACCGGATTTTGCGCCATGTACAGCAGTCAAAACGCCCTTGCGGACTTCATTCGCCACTTTGGCAAGTTCCAAATTATCCATAATTCCTCTCATTCCGCCGCGAAAACGGCCCAAAAATTAACCACTTACTTTACTTTGTATCACATTTTACTATAGACAGTCAACCCATTTACA
>ERZ836877.6066-NODE-6066-length-11044-cov-14.705251_pt1 | contig 11044 bp, 12 predicted proteins | sample MGYA00519469_ERZ836877 | MGnify/ENA primary metagenome ERZ836877 (study PRJEB31850, sample SAMEA3708809) | human gut metagenome | biome: human gut; feature: human-associated habitat; material: faeces | place: China | collected 2014 ... | reverse complement strand
GGGGGGGGGGGAGGGGGGAGAGGCGGCCCGCAGGGCAAGCCGGCCGCCCAAGGGACGGGCGGCTTTGGGCGGCCGAAGGCCGCCACGGCGGCGGCACGCCGCCGGCCCTGCGGGTCGCCCGGCTGCGGCACCGGGTGGCCCAGCTGACAAAAGTATGGCCGCCGGGGGTGCCGCTGATGCAAAAAAGCGCGGAAATCCGGGGGAAAATGCAAACCAAGGCTTGACAAGGGGGAGCGAAGTCCCTATAATATTTTTGTGTCCGTCCAAGGGAGGGGGCAGTGCGCCCTTTTACCCCAAAGGACGGCGACCCCTAAACGCAGCGGGGATCTCCCCGAAGAAAAGGAGAGAGGCACCGTGAAGCTGGACCTGAACCGTGTACTGGAACTGCCGGGAGAAGCCGATGTGGTAACGGCGGATGTGGACCTGACAACCGTAAAACACGCAGGCCGGCCCCTATTTACGGCGCCTGTAAATGTGACCGCCAAGGCGGTGAACCGTGCCGGTGTAGTTACACTCGATTGCACCTACCGGTTTACACTGCATGTGCTGTGCGACCGCTGCCTGGCTCCGCTGGAGCTGCCCGTGGACCGAACCGTGAGCCACACCGTGGTGCGGGAGGTGAACGGGGAAGACGACGAGACCTTTTTGGTGGCCGAGAATGGATGCGTAGAGCTCGAGGAGCTTGCTACCAACGACATCCTGCCGGAGCTGCCCCAGCGCTACCTGTGCCGGGAGGACTGCAGGGGGCTGTGCCCGACCTGCGGCAAGAACCTGAACGAGGGCCCGTGCGGCTGCCGAGAGGACAGCGGCGACCCCCGGATGGATGTACTGCGCAGGCTGCTGGAAAACTGATATTCTGACAAAAACAAAGTGAAATAAGCGTAGGAGGAAAAACAAGATGGCAGTACCGAAGAGAAAAAGCTCGAAAGCAAGAAAGAACAAAAGACGCAGCAATGTGTGGAAGCTGGAAGCTCCCGCTATGTGCCGCTGCACCCAGTGCGGCTCCTTTAAGCTGCCCCACCGCGTATGCCCCGCCTGCGGCTATTACAAGGGCGTAGAGGTCATCAAGGTAGAGGAATAACCGAAAAATTAGGAAAATCCCCCGAAGGCATCAGCTTTCGGGGGCGTTTTTTTTGCAGGATGTGCACCAAATATTGCATGATGCACAAAAATGAGGGGGAAATTTATACAGAAAAAAGCACAATGGTACTGGCACTGCGGACAAAATGGTGCTAAAATGGGTGTGTCCGAAGCCCCATGGGGCGTTTTCGTGTTTGTGTGCAAACACGAACCCCCCTGCGGGCAAAAAACAAAAAACAAAAAGGAGAGATTGATGTGAAAAAAGTAATAAGCATAGCGCTGGCCCTGCTTATGGTGGCTGTAATGCTGCCCGTCATGGCGATGGCGGAGGGAACCACCCTGCAGAACAGAATTGATGCAGGAGAGACGACGATCACTCTTACTGAAAATGTAACGGAGAGCATCACTATTCCTAAAGGCAAAACTGTTACCCTGAACCTGAATGGTAAGACCCTGACCAACGAAGCGGGCAAGGACACTATTACAGTAGCTTTGGGCGGTACCTTGACGATTGAGGGAACCGGCACTGTAGATAATGTTTCTCATGGTAGAGCCGCAGTGTATAACAATGGTACTGTTACCATCAACGGCGGAACCTTTACCCGCAGTCTGGAAGCTGGAACTGCTGATCCTGATAGCGCTAATGGTAATAGTTGGTATACCATCTGCAACCACGGTGTTATGACCGTAAATGCTGGCGCAACAGTAAAGAACAAGGGTACTTTCTCCAGCGTATTTGAGAATGGATATTACAGCTATGCCAAAAACGCTGAACGAGAGGGTTATGTAGAAGGAATCAACAATGCTGCGCCGAAGCTGACTATCAATGGCGGTACTTTCGAAGGTGGTAAGATCACCATTAAAAATGATGATGGCGCTACTTTGGAAATCAATAACGGCACTTTCACGAATGCGTGGAACCGTGTAGTCTATAACGCAAATGTAGCTACTATTAATGGTGGTAGTTTTTCTTGCCCGGCTAGTAATGAGATTGCAGTAGACAGCGATAAATTCAATGACACTGTGAATAAGGGTGTTATGACTATTACTGGCGGTACCTTTGATGGTAAGGTTACGCAATCCAGCGGTACTGTTACTGTTTCCGGTGGTACTTTCAAAAAGGGCGTTGATGAATCCTACATTGTTGATGGCAAGAAACTGGACGCCAATGGCAATGTTGTTCCTGAGTCCATCACCATCATCGTGCCCAGCGAGGGCGGTAGCACCACTACCACCCCCAGCACCGATAACACCAAGAACCCCAGCACCGGCGCGAATGACCTTGTAGGCGTGGCTGCGGCTCTGGCGGTGGTTTCCCTGCTGGGCGCTGCTGCGGTCATCCGCAAGAAATAAACTGAACTAAAGCGAACGGGCATTTGTGTGCGGTGCCCACCATAAGGCAAAAAAAGAGCTCCCCGAAAGGGGAGCTTTTTGCGTGGGGTCAGTCATCCCGGTGGACGACCATGTTCCAGCAGGTTTGGCGGAAGGTGATCTTATTCTGCTTGGCGATTTCATCCAGCACGCGGCAGGTGGCCAGCGAGATGGAGAGGTAGCCCTCATTGCCGCCGCGGCGCTTGATCATGCTGATGAAGGCATCCAGCTCGGCGTAGAGGGGGGAGGTTTCATCCTCGATGGGGATGGGGAGGGGCTCCTGCCCGCGCAGGCAGAGGGTGAGGGGGGACATGGTATCCCATTTGCCGATGAGGATGGCGCCCTTTTCGCCCTCGATGGCGGAGGGGAGGGGGCTATCGGCGATTTTGCTCCAGCGCCAATCCGCCAGGAAGGTGGGGTACTGGGCCAGCGCACCGCCCTGGGCCTCGAACTCACCGAGCTTATTGCAGCAGGAGAGGACCTTTTGGGGTTCGCCGGCCATGGCGATGGTGGGGGCGATGCAGTAGACACCGAGATCGGCGACGGCGGCATTATTGAGGCGGGCATCGAAGGCATTGGGACGGCCGCCGGAAAGGTAGCTATCGTACCGACTGGAATACTGGCAGTAGCCCGCGGTGATGCGGCGCAGGGTGCCGATCTCCGGGATGAGCTGGTGCAGCCGAGCGAAGCCGGGGGCGAACAGGGTGCGCATGGCCTCCAGCAGGATGACGCGGCTATTGTGCGCTTGCAGCACCATGCCGTCGCAATCGATGTAGGTGGTGGCCATGGGCTTTTCGCACAGGATGTGCTTGCCGGCCTTCATCAGCGTCATGGCCTGCTCGGCGTGGCAGAGATTGGGGCTGGCGATATAGACGGCATCGACCTCGCCGCAGGCGGCCAGCTGATTTAGGTCGGTGAAGGTGTGGGCGGCGCCCCACTGGGCGGCGAATTCGGCGGCACGCTCCCCGGTACGGGAATAGACGGCGGTGAGTGTAAAATCGGGGTGCTTTTGGGCTTCGGTGAGGAAGGCTTCGACGATGGGGCCGGAGCCGATGGTGGCAAAACGGATCATGGGGGCCTCCTTGGGTGGTTTGATGAGGTGCAAGGGGGAAGTGGGGCGGGCCGCAGGCCCGGCGGCGGAGCCGCCGCCGCGGACACAGTCCGCGGAAACCGTCCAGAGGACGGTTTGGCCTGCGGCCCGTATCCTGCGGCTTGCAGAGATCAGGCGAGGGGCGGGGTAAGGCCCAGCAGGGCGTCTAAGAGGTCAGCACCATCCATGCCGGCCACATGAACGGTGGTTTGCAATGCTTCGGCGACATCGTAGGGGGTGGTGTCATCGAGGAACTTATCCTTTTCGTCCCGCAGCATGATCTCCGGGAGGATAAGGCCCTGGTAGAGGGGTTTATCCTGCAAAAATTCGATGATATCCCGGCCGCAGACAAGGCCGGTGACATTGACGCCGCCGCCGAAGGTGATATTGGGCACGCCGTAGACGGTAAGCTGCCGGTGGGGGAATTTTTCCTTTGCGGTTTCCAGAAGCTCCCGCAGGAGGGGGGCGGCAGCCTCCCCGGTGGCAAGGGCGTAGTGGCTTTTTGCCTCGTCGCCGTCCTCCATCGAAAGGGCGGAGGCGAATTCATCCCGCAAAAGGGCGGTGGTACCGACGCCGTTACCCAGCTGGTCGAAGTCCTCGTAATAGCTGTAATCCGGCAGGGGCAGCCCGGCGATGAGGTAGAGCTCATCGGCGCAGAAGGCGATGCGGCTGCCATGGCGGCGCAGCATCTCTTCCCCGAATTCATCGGCGATGCGGATGCAGTCGGCGGCTTCCTCGGGGGTCATCATGCGCAGAGGATAAAGGCCCTCCCGATGGCCGGTGAGCCCGACGGGTACTAAGGCGATGCTTTGCACCTCCGGGGCGTACTGACCCAGATCCCACAGGCTGCGCCGCAGTTCCTCGCCGTCATTGAGGCCGGGGCAGACAACGATTTGGGCATTGATGCGGATGTGGTGCGCGGCCAGCTGGGGGATATACTTGAGCACCTCGCCGCTGCGGGGGTTTTTCATCAGTTCGACCCGCAGCTCCGGATTGGTGGCGTGGACCGAGATATTGATGGGGCTGATGTGCATTTTGATGATGCGGGCGATGTCCTCATCGGTCATATTGGTGAGGGTGACATAGCTGCCGAACAGGAAGCTCATGCGGCTGTCGTCATCCTTAAAGTAGAGGGTTTCGCGCATGCCGCGGGGCAGCTGATCGACGAAGCAGAAAACGCACTTATTGGCGCAGTGGTGCTGGCGATCCATGAGGTAATCGGTAAATTCCAGCCCCAGCTCGTCGTACTCCTCTTTTTTGATGTGAAAGGTGAGCGGTTTGCTGTCCCGTTCCACTTCGACGGTGAGGGCAGTATCGATCATATAAAAGCGGTAATCCAGCACATCGTGGATGAGATTGCCGTTGACGGCGACCAGGCGGTCGCCGGCCCGGATGCCGGCCTTGGCGGCGGGAGTATGCGGGGTGACGCTATCGATGAGAATGGACATGGTTTTTTCTCCAAAGCAAGTGAGATTGGCGGGGCGGCAGATAAAAATGGGAAAATGACAAGGAGGGGGCCGCAGGCAGGCTTATGCCCGGTGAAGGCGGGCTGATGCCTGTCAAGGCGCGCGACGCGGTCAGGGCCCATTTTTAGCTGCCGCAGACCGCCGGGGGATCGGCGCTGGGTGGGCAGCGGTATTCGAGGAAAACAAGCTCCTCCGGTATTTTGCCCTGAAAAAGGACCTGGGCGCGCCCGCAAAGCGAAAAACCATTTTTCTGGTACAGGGTGGCGGCAGGAACATTGCCGGCCCAGGTATCCAGCCGGATGACGGCGCAGCCCATGGCGGCGGCCTGCTGCTTGATGCGGGAGACGCACTCCCGGCCAAGGCCCTGCCCGGCATACCGGGGCGGGATGCAGAGGGTATGGACCACAAGCACTTGCTCCGGCGGGGCGGGGTACTGCCAGCCAATGGTGGCATAGAAATCATCCTGGTGATGATTGAGGACGACGCTGGCGACTGGCTTGCCCTCCCGTTCCAGCACCCACAGCGTGCCGGCGGCCAGGGCCACGGCGGCGGTTTGGCGGGTGGGGTAGACCCCCAGGGACCAATTGGTGGTGCTGCGGCCGGTTTCGGCTTCGTGGGTGAGCAGCTCGGTATAGTGGCGCTCAATGGCGTCTAAATCAGATTCAGCGGCGGGACGGAACAGCATGGGGACTCCTTTATTATTTAGCGAGGTAATGGATGAACAGGGCAACGGTGCAGGCAAAGGCGACCGCCTGCAGCACGGTGACACAGCGGGGGACCCTGCGGACGCAGAGCACCAGCGACAGCATGGTGAAGATAGCGGTGATGAGGTAGAGAAGGGTCATGGGGGCTCCTTTCAACTATTCGTGGGTTGGTCAGCAGCTCCGGCAAGAGAGCACGATATTCTAAATAAGACCTTGCGGGAAAGGCGGCGAAAATCAGTCGGTGAGAATTCCCTCGCAGCCGTCGGCATCGGGGGCGATGGCTGTGAGTAGCACCGGGCGGATGTCGCCGGGGTGGGCGGCGGGGTCGCAGACGGTGACGGGGGTGTAATTGGGGGTGTAGCCGGTGCAGCCCTGCTGCCCGCGGCTTTCGAACAGTACCAGCTGGGTTTGCCCCAGCATGGCGGTGAGGGCGGTTTTTCGCAGCTCGGCGGCCACAGCGATGAGTTCCGCGCAGCGGCGCTTTTTATCGGCCGGGGAGACCTGATCCGGCATGGCGGCGGCGCGGGTGCCGGGACGCTGGCTGTAGGCAAAGGCGTGAATTTTGGCGAAGCCGATTTCCCGGGCAAATTGCAAAGACTCCTGGTGGTCCACTTCGGTTTCGCCGGCAAAGCCCACCATCATATCGGTGGTGAGGGCGGCTCCGGGGAAGGCCTTTCTCACCGCTTCAGCCACGGCGCGGTACTGGGTGGTATCGTAGTGACGGTTCATGCGGCGCAGGGTGGCATCGCAGCCGCTTTGCAGCGAAAGATGGAACTGCGGGCAGAGCTTGCCCCCACAGCCCTCCGCCAGGCGGTAAATTTCCTGCGGAGTGAGGAGGTCCGGTTCGATGGAACCGAGACGGACCCGCTCGACGCCGGGGGTGGCGGCTGCCGCCAAGACGGCATCCGAGAGGTGCAACCCCCATTCCCGGCCGTAATTGGAGAGATTGATGCCGGTGAGGACGACCTCGCGGTAACCGTTCCGCGCAAGGGTGAGAAGTTCGCTTTGCAGCTCCGGCATGGGCTTGCTGCGGACGGGGCCGCGCGCGGCGGGGATGATGCAATAGCTGCACCAGTTATCGCAGCCGTCCTGTATTTTAAGAAAGGCGCGGGTGCGCACGCCAAAATCGGCGGCGGAGCAGCTTTCGAAATCCTCGCCTTTTTCGTGCTGCGGGATGCTGACAATGCGCTGACGGTCGAGAGAGAACGCCCGCACCAGCTGCGGCAGGGCGGCACGGTTGCGTGCCCCGGTGATGATATCGGCCTCCTGCACGGCGGCGGCCTCCCGCGGGAAGGCCTGCGGGTAGCAGCCGGTGAGCACCACGATGGCGCCGGGATTTTCCCGACGGAAGCGGCGGACGGCCTGGCGGGTCTTGCGGTCGCCTTCGGCGGTGACGGTGCAGCTGCCCACCACATAGACATCGCAGCCGGGGGCGTGCCCGGGGACGACATCAAAGCCTTCGGCGGCAAAGCGGGCGGAAAGCACCTCAGTTTCGTATTGATTGACCTTGCAGCCAAGGGTATAGAACGCGACGCGCATGGGGAGGACCTCCGTGGATGGGTTGGCAGGGATTGGGGGGAAGGCGGGAGCGGGTGCCGGGCCGCAGGCCCGGCGGCGGAGCCGCCGCAGCGGGCGTAGCCCGCTGAAACCGTCCGGAGGACGGTTTGGCCTGCGGCCCGGTGCCCATGCCTTTTGCAGAGTGAAAAAGGCGTTAGATCCTTAACTTTATTATTATAGCGAATTTGCGGGAAGGTAGCAAGCAGTACGGCGCAAAAGGGACTTGCGGCGGGGCGGCGAAACGGCTACAATGGAGAAAAAAGACCCGGAAAGGAACCGAAATGCAGATAAGAAAAGCAAAAGAAGAGGACATCGCGGCGGTGGCGGCACTGTACGATGCCGTGTGTGATACGCTGGAGGCGGGAGAAAACTATCCCGGCTGGGCCAAGGGGGATTATCCTACCCGGCGGGACGCCGAAATGGGCGAGGCCGCCGGGGAGCTCTTTGTGACGGAAGAGGCGGGAGAGATTCTGGGGACGATGATGCTGCGGGAGGAACAGGAACGAAACGCCCGCAGCGCCCCCTGGCAGTTGCCGCTGGAGGAACAGGAGCAGCTGACGATCTACACCTTTGCGGTGCGGCCAGACTGTCGCGGCGGTGGGGTGGGCCGGGCCCTGCTGGGATATGCGGAAGCGTGGGCAAAGGCCCAGGGCAAGCGGGCCCTGCGGCTGGATGTGCACGAGATCAATACCCCGGCGATAAAGCTGTACGAGAGCTGCGGGTTCCGATATATTGCTACCGTGGACCTGGGCTATGGGGCATACGGGCTGAAATGGTTTAGATTGTACGAAAAGCTGCTATAAGAAAAGGAGGACATCATGATGGAACCGAGGGAACTACTGGATGCGCTGGCGGTGGCGGACCGGCTGAAGGACACCACCCGACACTGCTACACCGTAGGCGGTCGGCACGAAAGTGTGGCGGAGCACAGCTGGCGCGCGGCGCTGATGGCCTATTTCCTGCGGGACGAATTCCCGGAGGCAGATATGGACAAGGTGATCAAAATGCTGCTGATTCATGACCTGGGCGAATCGTTTACGGGGGATATTCCTTCCTTCCGTAAAACGGAGGAGAATGAGACGACCGAAGAAAAACTGCTGTATAACTGGGTAGCATCTTTGCCGCAGCCCTATGCCGCGGAGATGCGTGCCCTGTATGAGGAGATGGCGGCGCGGGAGACCACCGAAGCGAAAATTTACAAGGCCATTGATAATTTTGAGGCGGTGATCCAGCACAATGAGTCGCCGCTTTCCACTTGGATTCCGGATGAGTACGAACTGAACCGCACCTACGGCTGGGATAAGGCGGCCTTTTCCCCCTACCTGACGGCGCTGCGGCAGGAGATGCTGGAGGATACGGAAAAGAAGATCGCGGCCGGGCTAGATGGCGAGCCGATGGAGGAATACTGAGGTACCGAAGAAAGCAAAATCAAAGCACCTGTCCCCCGGGATGGGTGCTTTAGTTTTTGCCGCGGGGTACACCCGGGGGCGGGCCGCAGGCCAAATCGCCCGGAGGGCGATTTCAGCGGGCGGAGCCCGCTGCGGCGATGCGAAGCAGCGCCGGGCCTGCGGCCCGGGACCGGCCCCCTGCAGGGTCCAGCCCCATCCCGCCAAAACAGACCGCACCCGGGAAGCGATCCGGTAAGGGTATCATCCCCGGAAAAAACGGGTTTCATCCATAAAAAATTTACACTCTTTTTCTTGTGGTTGGGCGGGATATCGTCTATAATAGCAGTATAGTGCTAAAACTGCGCCAACAACACAGATAAAGGAGAGCGGACGGCTATGGCAAGAGATATCGGCATTGATCTGGGTACGGCCAATACCCTTATTTATATGAAAGGCAAGGGTATCATTCTGCGGGAACCGAGCGTAGTCGCGGTGGATATCCGCAATGATACCGTGAAATTTGTCGGCGACGAGGCCAAGGAGGTCGTAGGACGCACCCCGGCTTCCATTGTGGCGGTGCGCCCGCTGAAGGACGGCGTGATTGCCGACTTTGATATTGCGGCCAGCATGCTGCAGCTCTTCATCAAAAAGACGCTGGGCAATGTGACCTTTAACCGACCCCGGGTGGTCATCTGCATCCCCAGCGGGGTAACGGCGGTGGAGCGCCGCGCGGTGCGTGAGGTTGCCTTTAAGGCGGGCGCCAGGCAGGTGGCCATAGTGGAAGAACCGATGGCGGCGGCCATTGGCGCGGGCCTGCCTGTGGCGGAGCCCACCGGCTGCATGGTGGTGGATATCGGCGGCGGCACCGCGGAGGTGGCGGTCATTTCGATGGGCTCCATCGTGGCCAGCCGCAGTGTGCGCAGCGCCGGGGATGAGTTTGAGAAAGAGATCATCGCCTATGTGAAGCGCAAATACAATGTCCTCATCGGCGACCGTACCGCTGAGGAGATCAAGATCGCCATTGCCTCCGCCGCGCCCTATGAGGGCGAGGAGCCCTATTCCGTGATGGGCCGCAACCTGGTGGATGGCTTCCCCAAGGAAGTGACGCTGACCCCGGCCGAGATCCGGGAGGTGCTCAGCGAGCAGATCGGCGTCATCATTGATGCTATTCTGACTACGCTGGAGCGCACCCCGCCCGAGCTTTCCGCCGATATTCTGGAGACCGGCATTACCTTGGCCGGCGGCGGCGCCCTGCTGCACGGCATGGATAAGCTGGTGGCCCAGCAGACGGGTATGCCGGTATTCATAGCGGAAGAGCCGCTGGACTGCGTGGCCCGCGGCACCGGCGCCATTTTGGAATCGCCGGAAACCTTCTCCCGCACCCTGTTCTTCGATAACCGCCCCAGCCGCTAACGGGATGGGAGTGACCCAAAAAGGAACGATACAGCATGAACGACTTTTTCCGCAGTAAGACCTTTAAGATCATCGCTTTGCTGCTGGCCGCGGTACTGGCATTCTTTCTGCGTGCGGTATATACCGGCGGGCTGATGCCCGCCCTTTCCCATATCGGCGGGGCGGTGGCCACCCCCTTTGGCGAGTTTTTCGCGGGGATCGGCAATGCCATCGAGGATTTTTTCCAGCCTATTTTCCATGGGCGGGAGCTGCAGCAGGAAAACGAGGACCTGCAGAAGCTGGTGGATGAGCTGACCCGCCGCCAGGCGGACTATGACGAACTGAAGAACCAGAACGATCTGTACCGGCGGTTTTACAGCATCAGCGACAGCAATGCCGACTATACGCTGGAGCCGGCCACGGTGATAGCCCGTGTGCCGGATGACCCTGCCGGCTCCTTTATCATCAATATCGGGCAGTCGCAGGGCATTGCCTCCGGCATGCCGGTCATTACCGAAAACGGCCTGGTGGGCATTGTGGGGCGGGTAAGCGAGCGCTACTGCCGTGTGCTGACGCTGATGGATCCCGCAGTCAATATCGGTGTGCTGGACAGCACCACACTGGATACCGGCATCCTGACCGGGGACGCGGCCATGAGCGAGGATAACACCGCCCGGCTGACCTACCTGCGGCTGCAAAGCGAGGCGGCCGCCGGGGATCTGATCCTGACCAGCGGCTATGGCGAGCAGATCCCGCAGGGGCTGACGGTGGGCTACCTTTCGGAGGTTTCGCTGGCGGCGACCGGCCTGACGCTGGAGGGAGTCATTGATCTTTCCGCCCGGCCGGAAAATGCCCGGCAGGTCTTTGTCATTACCGATTTTACCGTGACCCAGACTCCGAGCGAGGAGGTCCCCCCGGAGGAGACGAACCCGTAAACCAAGTTTTTCCCTTTACCGCAGGGATGCGGTGGGACCCGGTCGGGGCGCAGCCCCGGCG